>Ga0265298_10004083_pt1 | contig 18878 bp, 25 predicted proteins | sample AusTroGonzalo_MG_3_FD_193486 | JGI IMG/M metagenome (GOLD analysis project Ga0265298, IMG submission 193486) | Bovine rumen microbial communities from tropical cattle in Woodstock, Queensland, Australia - Gonzalo_01 | ecosystem: Host-associated > Mammals > Digestive system > Stomach > Rumen ... | reverse complement strand
TTTTACATCTACACTAGGAATAACCTGTGGATGCTCAAGACTATAATATTCTATTTTATCATAAATCTCCATACTATTCTGACACATTGTTTCATATAAATCAACAATAGAAGGAGTTAAGTTTTCAATTATATCTTCTTCAGGCTGAAGATACGCATACTCATAGAACTGGTCTGTTTCTCGGTCTCCGCTCTTTGAGTTGAGATATGCCCCATGTACATATCTATCTTCTTTTGTTAAATAGTGAGCATCTGTGCCTATCACCATTTTAACCCCAAAGACCTGTGATAATTCTGCTATCTTTTTATTTACTATTATCTGCTCGCGGGAGGCGCCAGGCGCAGTTTCAAAATAGAAGTTCTCTCCAAATACGTCTTTGCACCAGAGAACAAAATCTATTATCTGCTGTTTAGCTGCTATTTCACCATCTTTATCTCCCACCTTGCGGGAGGCCTCCAACTCGAGAATTGTGGATCCAAGTTCACCACCAATACAAGCTGTGGTTGCTATTAAATGACCTGGGTTAAGTTTTACAATTCTTTCCAAATCTTTCTTTAGAGTCGGAACTCTTTCCATACCTCTATCGAAGTAAGAATTCATCCATGCGAGAGACGATAATTCTCTTAACTGGCGATGCCCCTGGCTATCTCGAGCTACGAGGATGAAATGGTAGTATTTCTGCCCCATGTCTCTAGTGTTAGTGAGATATATCTCATTGCCCAATGCTATTTTAAAGTCAGGATTTGTTTCTCTTAATTGAGTTGCTATCTTGTTAACCTCAATAGACGCAGAAAGGCACTCGTGATCTGTGAGTGCAATTCCAGCTAATCCAATCTTTTGAGCTTGCTCTATTAACTTGTCTGGTCGATTCGTGCTGTCAAGAAGTCTGATATTTGAGTACATCGAATGCGAGTGAAGTTCCATACGACGAGACATACAATATTTTCCTCTTTTCTTTTTTTATCTTATATTATATTATACCATAATTTTTGATAATTTTCAAGTATATGACAAAACGCGGCGGGTCGCGTCTCAAGTCACTTAGTTCTAGAGTCGGCGCCCGCCTTCTTTTCAAATACAAACCAATAATCAAAATTTTTTCTATCTCTATTGTACCAAAATATATTTATATATTTCTCATCTGGTGGTTGATAATAAAAAGTTCTTTGAAAATATTCTTCATCATTAAGAATAACATCTTTAAATCTATCTCTTGCAGCTTCATTACATTGCTCTTGTGTCATACCCCATATTCCAGGGCCTTCTACATCAATCCAGTTATTATAAGAAAGTTGTCTTTCGCTGCCTTGCCACTCTTTCCAATCTGGGCATTCGTCACATGAGTATGGTCTCTCACATAAATCACAAGAGATATTATCAAAACGAGGACTAGAATCATACCAATGAATTGTAAATTCATGGAGATTATATCTATGGAATAAGTCTTCCCATCCTTCAATATAATGACAAGTGTATAAAGGGTCTAACCAAGTTTTTACTCTCTTAGTATCAAAGCGATGAGATTCTCGTTCTATTAACTTTTTATCAAGTTCGGTTAACATATAGGATACCTCAGTTCTTTGCAATTAAAAAATCGTTGTAATGCAAATCTTTCACTGCATTTATTATCTGGAGTTTCGTATACAATTAAAACTATAATAGGTTTATGTTCAAAACCCATTTCATTTTTAAATTTATTAGCACAGTGTTCAAATGCTTTTAGTGTACGTTCTTTATCAACAAAAGTATGAAGAGCAGCTTCATACTCTAACATAGTTGGGCATGCGGGAGCCAGGCTCCTGTCCATGCAGGGACACTCCATTGAACACTGTCTCTGGACAATTAAAGGTTCATATCGCAGCCCACATACTATTCCTCTCTTGTCATAATAATATTCTTGCCCTTCTTCGGGACGGTACCAGTCTGGGTCACTGAGCGCGGTAGATACGGGGATCATCCATTCTTTAAAATGGCGAATTTGATAAAAATAGGATGTTGCGATTGAAAAGTTCATAAGCACCTCCTACTTTTAGAATAAGGTTTCTTGTTTAAATTGTGCCCAATATTCTTCTTGGTACTGTTGCCAGCACTCTTTAAAAATTTCTTCTTGATTTTTCTTTTCTGTAGCTTTATCAATCGTGATCCTATGGTAGTTAGGAATCTGACTAAGCAACCCACCTTTTATCATAGGCCCAAGAGGGAAGAGTCTAAATTTATAAATGTTACTAGCTAAATTAACATGATTGCGGCGGTAGGTGCCATTATGATCATGTCCATGTAAATTCATAGCGAAGTCTTCGAGTCCTGAGAGTGGCTCATGGCTCAATACAAGTCTATCCGCAATAAAGAGCGGACCTGTGTATACTTCATTAAAATGACTAGCTACTTTACTGAGAATATCGTGATTACCTGTGATAAGTACCTTGTGACACTTAAGTTCATCGAGATATGCGGCGTCCCCTACGTCCCCAAGGTGAATCAATGTATCATTACGGTGGACATCTGCTTTAATGATCTGCATATGCTCCTGTGGAGTTATCCAGTTAGGATCCATGAGCTTACAGTCAGGATCATCAAAGTGAGTGTCTGAGATGATATAGACCGAGCCTGTAGATGACCACCTATCTGCATATTCTTTATATAAAGATTTAATCATGTTCTCCCAACCCCTCATCTAATATTTGAATAAATCTCATAATATCTCGGACAGCAAGTTCTCTCTGTCTTACTATGCTTTCTCCCTTTGCTTTTGCTTCATAATCAGCTTGAGCATATCTGGCTAATTGATAACGAAAAATAAGAGAATCATAAATATATCCTTTAAGATGCTTCTCGTGATTATCTCTATTCTCATAATAATCAAGAATTTCTTGTAACTTAGTTTTATCCATTAATCGTTCCACCTTTCTGCTTTTTTAACTTCATCAAGAGAACACCAACCAAGAAGTTCATTCTCCTCCACCCTCAATTTCTTCTCCACAACTAATTACAGATACATTTTCTTTATCTGTGTCAAAATAATTACTAATAATTTGTTTAATATCATTTATATCTAATTTAACTATAGTTTTCATTTAATTATTATATTCCTTTTCTTTTAATAATAAAGCCCAATTTGCATCTTCTTTTGTTTTATAAATTTCATTAATTTTGTATTTATCTAAAAGACTAAAATTAAATTTAGTTTCTTTTACTTTTAAAGAATATGTAATTTTATTTGAATAATGCCCTCGATCAAAAGGTCCATCTGCATCTCCACCCAAACTATAATCTGGAGGATTCCAAATTTTTTCATAATGAGGCTCATTAATAATAATATAACATTTTTGATTTAGTTCAAATGGAATATCTAGTTTCATTTTTTATCAACTCCTTTTATTTTATATAAATATTATAACATATTTTTAATAAAAAATCAAATGAAAAGAATGGCGGGCGCCCAATGTTTCTTTGGACTAGACCCGCCGCCCGCATTTACTTATCACATATATCTTTAGCTGGACATAATGAGCAATCTATTTTTATTTCAGCATCTCCAAATTCTTTTAACATTTTATCGTAGACAAAATCATTATAAGCCTGATCTAGGTCTTCTACTTCATCGTCACAATCCATGTAGTTTTTTAAAGATTCATAATACCAGGGCCAGTTATCAACCCCTCCCACCCAAAGTGCTTTAAGTTCAGTTTCTCTTGTTAATAATTCCATTAATCTTTCTTCAGATATTATATATTTCATTCTTTATCTCCTATTGTTATATCTATACCTTTAAAAGTAGTTAAAATATTATGTAAAGGAAAATTCTTTTTTATCATCAACCAAACATTATATGAGTCATCAAGATTTATTTGCGCTGGGTCTATCGTTACTACTATAGTGTCATTTTCTTTTAAATCTAGTTTAGAAGCGATTATACCTGGAGTTATTTCTATTTTATCCATTCTATTACCTCACTAGTACCAGTTTCTCAGCGGCACGAGTCGCGGCTGTGTATAGCCAACGCTGGTGTTCTGTTTTATCAAATGGGAACGATTCTTCTAGGACTAGAACTTTGTCCCATTCGCTGCCCTCTGCTGCATGACAAGTCAAGGCATATCCATATGTAATCTGGCGTGGAATAATATCGCCTATTCTATTTCTTAATTTACCTAGTCTATAAGAAGTTCTCCAATCTATGCAAGGACATTCATTAAGTAAGAAATCTTTATCCATATTCACACTAACAAAGTCACTAGCTCCATCTGGGGTTATATCACACATGATAGTGGGGATTCTATGTCTATCATTTTTTATATAATAAGGAATAGTTATAAAACTATCATATATATTTTTAACTCGTCCTATTGTTCCATTAACTAGAGCGTCACCTTCATTATTTAGATCTTCCCAGTAATTGCGCTTGCAAATGATTGTTTCCCCCTCGTTTAGTTCTCCCTCATACCCAAGTAATTGACGCATTTGAGCATTGGTTCCATGACGAGTTGCATTAGTTGCTGTTAAGATGGTATCAGCCCAAAGCATATGACCTGTGACTAAGTCTTTCTTAGGTACGATCATTACTTCACTACCTTGTCCATATGGAATATTTGTCCCTTCACGGATCGCCATAGTTAGTCTAATAATTTCTGATTCGGCTGCTTGACGCATGATCTGGTCTAAGAATATATCAGGATGGTCCAAGTAATCATGAGATTCAGTCTTGTCGATCATAGGTAACTGGCCAGGGTCTCCTAGGAATATGCAAAAGACTTTATGATGCAAGAGCATATCAATCATTGACTTAGGAGCAAGAGATAACTCATCTACAACTACGACTGTATAATCTAGAGCTAGCTTTGGTTTTCTAAAAAATCCTCCGCCTGGTCTAGGGATTGAATCGTACAAGAGACGATGAAGTGTCATAGCGTGTTTATTACCTTTTTTACGTAGGACTTCAGCCGCTTTACCTGTGAATGTCGCATATGCAACCTTGTCTTCTTCTACATCTAACGCTTCTATGATGAAGTGAACTAGAGTCGTCTTTCCTGTACCTGCATACCCAGATATCGTGACGTACTTCTCGTGATTCTTATATTTAGTTAGAGCGATCTTCAAGCCTTGTTCTTGTCGTTCTGTTAGTATCAATTTCATCAACTCCTTTTATTTTATATTTAATTATAACATAAATTTATAAAAAAGTCAACGGAAGGTTTAATTACCTTCCGTTAAAACACATAAGCACACCTACCTGTTATTTCATAATCTTTAATAAGAATTTGAGCATATTTATGCCCCGCCCACTCATTGCAATTTCCAGTTCCAACTACGTCTATCTCTACATATCCATATTCAGAATATAATTGATTATATTCTTCATCTGGCATACGGAATTTAATAAGTGTAACTCCATTAGGCAAAGTAATTTTAACTGTATTACTTGCCATCATTGTCAAGTTGTCTTTAGTTACATGGATTCCATATATAGCTACGAGAGGCTCATCCATATCTTTGCCAATGTAAGGTTCGAACTCTGCTATGTCTAGAATAGCTTGACTATCAGCTGTGTCTGGAGTCCAAATATAATCAACGTAATAAATAGGTTCGGATGCCATATTAGCTAATTGTTTATCTGTGCTTTCAACAAAAGCATTGATCTTATCTGCGGGAAGGCCTAGACCAAAGGCTCCTTCATGCCCGATAGTGTAGTCACACACCTGGGTCGCCGCACATATACTCTTAAATTCTGTAATGCCTACTTTATCACATCCACGAGCTGAACCTTGATAACTAAATTTACCATCTTCATCTTTTGTTTCAGTAAGCATACAACAAGGTCTTTGATATTTAGCCATTAGTTTATTAGCTATCAAACCTCTAATCTCTGCGGGGACTTGCCCTGGGTCAAGGAGGAACAAGAGCACCTTATGATCCATCATATTGTTATCCTCAATAAGATGTTCTACTAGCTCAAGTCCTGCTGTTTCTGCTCTGCCTTGCCTATTCTTTACATTAGTACAAGTTCTAATTGCCTGTTCAACAAGTTTTTCTTTTTCCCCAATCTTATGTCCTCTTTTGTTTGAAAGAACTTCTTGAAAAGCTTTAAATTTAAGCATTGAATTAAAAATTAATTCTTTCTCATCAAGAGTTCCTGACCTAGTAATTGCATTAACAAAAGGGACAACATAAAAAGTAAAGCCCCATGCGGAAGGCGCATCGCCTAACTTAAACTTGTTCTTTTGCCACATATAATATATAAATGGATTTTTTATATTATCTGGCTCTAGTCCTTTGAAAATAATCTGTCTAGTCTCGAGAGATCTAAGACTCATCATATCCCCATCATTACCCAGGGCCGCTAAGTCAAGATACTGATTAGCAAAATCATTTCCCCAGAGTTTATCCATATATCTACAGAATTGCCAAACTACTCCAGCTCCACTAAGTTCTTTATTAGGATACTGCGGAAGTTGTGAATTAATCAAGATACAATGCGGAGAGGGATCTCCTTCTATGATATGATGGTCTAGAATAATAACATCTATTCCTCTATTGTGAAGTTCTTCTATCTGCTCTATATCATTACTTCCCGCATCAGGGATGATTACAAGACCAGGCCCCATATCTTCAATCCATTCCATTGCATCACTTAAGCCATGTTGTTTGCCTTCGTGCATATACCAGCTTACATGAGTTTCTGTCCATGCGGGAGCCAGGTCATAGAGGTAATTGATTAAAATGGCGGAGCTTGTATACCCGTCGCAGTCACAATCCACTACGATACAAACGTCATCTTCTCGGTCAATGGCTATACGAACCGCGGCCGCCGCATCTTCTAATAATTGTTCTCCAAAGCATTTAGGATCATTTATATCATCATCAGTAAGATTCATATAATGAACTAGATCTTCTTCTTTAATTCCTCTATTGATAAGAAGCTGTTGCTTGGCATTATATTTTTCATTAGGTTGATTTATTAGTTCATATCTCATATAAAATCAACCTCCCCATATTTTAATTTATCACACTTCGCAACAGGAATTCCATGATATTCAAAGTACCAGTTATCATCCTCTCTAGCTGATATCATTCTAGAATAATTATAATATCTCATTTCATTGAAAGTTTTATAATTCATAACTAAATAATTAGGATAATTACCATTATGTTCTTTTTGATATGAATATATTCCATTATCAATTTTATTATAATCAATTCCGCCTAAACATTCTATAATCATGTATATAAATTCACCCTTTCTTTGAATAATTGTTTAAATACCTCAGGCCCTTGATCAATAGGACTGTCTTTATAGTTCAATAAATTACCTTTATCAAACATAAAGCTGATCCTAACGAATTGACCGTATCTTCTATGTATATTCTTTAAATTTTTAACTAACTTTTGAAATTCTGGATCTCCAATTACTTGAAACTGTTTATCAAGAGCTATGATAATTTCTTCTACTCCTAATTGGATTAGAAGCCATGCTTGATAATTTACAAAACTGGAACCACAGATATCAACCGAAATATCATTCTCTTGCCCGAAGAATGAAGCATACTTGAGACTAGACTTTTCTCCCTCGAACACAATTGCTTTCTTCATGCGTCTAATATTATCTTTACTAAAGTTTAGATTATAGAGGTTATAGGAGAGAGGATGATTATACATAACTCCACCTATGCGGGCGGGCATATATTTTCCATATCTCTCTGCTTGCTCTTGGACTAGAGTTCTTTCTCTTATTCCTATTAATCTATTATTTATATCAAAATGTGGAATCACTACTCCTATATTAAGAGGGTCGAAGCAAATTCCATGCGCATCCATAATTTGTTTAGAGATACCTTCCGCAGCCCAAGACTCTATTATAGGACGCGGGAGATTTTTTAAAAAACTTCCATCATATTCTTTTAACTCAATTTGCTGAGTTTTTATATCTATATTCTTTATTCTATCATATTTTTCGAGAAGATGCAAATCCTTTTGTATATCAAGCTCGTTATCATCTGCGATTGCATTAGGTGAAAATCCAAATTTGCGAGCTATATAGTCAATAGCTTCTGGGAGATTCCAATTTGAATCCTCTCTTTGCTTTGGATGCTCTCGACTCATTACTTTCCGAGTTAGTTCAAATACATCAAAGCTCTCACCACAATCAGTAAAGCAGTGGAACAAAGAGGTATTAGTGAAGTAATAAAGCTTATGAGTCTCGCCTCCATGACACACCGTTTTAGATACAAGAGTGTCTCCTCTTCGAATCGGTTCTCCTCCAAATTCAACTAGGAGTTCTTCTATCTGCTCAATGGTCAGATTCTCTTTTATATAGTTTTTATCATAATCATAATGCATAGTGAACTCCTAGTTAACTGTAGTAATAGTTATTTTAATAAAATGGTTAGAATGCCGACTGCTCCTGGACTCTTATTTTCAAATCTTCCATATCAACAAGTTCATAAGTCCATTTAGTTACAAATTGAGGATTGATTCTACAAATTCCTCTATCAGCTTTACACCAAAGATAAATGCCTTTCCACCTTCCGCGTCTATTCTTATAAATTGAAATCTTAATATCAGGCATTTCAATTCCCAACTTCTTAACCATTGGTTCTAGTGCTTCTCTATCTTTCTTTGTTGTTTCCAACATAATCATACCTAAGTCTATCTTATCTGCTATTGATTTAGCTCCTCTCAAGAGGTTCTGGTCTGGAGTTTCTGACTCAGTATAGTCGGCATTAAGCTGAGTGGCCGACATTATGAATACTCCATACTGGTTACAAAGATCTTTCAATCTAATTGACATCATAAAAAGAATGTTATCTTCTCTTAAGCGGACGCCGCCACTACGTTTAGTAATCTCCTCTAATATACGCATTGAAGTATGAATATAGTCAAGAAAAATGTATTTCGTACCATGTTCACGAATACCTCTGATTATAGTATTCTCTATATCTTTCAAAGAGAAGTCTGGAAGAGACTCAAAATAGATTGGACTCTGTTTGATTATCTGAGCTGCCTTCTGAACTCGTTCCCATTCTCCTGCATAATATTCACCATCAAGAATATGTTGCTCATCAACACCAGAAACAAAAGCAATCATCATAGTTTGAACTTCACTTAAATCCTGCTCTGTCGCTATATACATAACAGGCTCTGAAGCTCCAATACTAATCCATCTATTTGTTTCTATATCATACATTTGAAAACAGCCTATATAACATACATCTGCGGCTATGGCACGAGATTTACCTACACCAGTGGCAGCTGAACGAAGATAAAATTTCTTTAAACGAGCTCCTCTAGTGACAGTATTCATATATTTACCATACAACGGATAACCTATTTCTGGGGTTTCTTTCAATGATTCAAGAAGCTCTTCTATCCCCTCTCCAGCCTGGACTCCACAGATTAAACTATTATCTATACACTGCGCTTTAATTTCAATAATCTTATCATCAATAACATTTGCTATTTCCAAGAGAGAAGAATTATCTAGCCATTCTTCTTGCTCTTGTTTCTTTTTAAGGTCGAATAAATTATTAGGATCGTAGAGCCAAGATAAATCCATTCCGACTTTTTCATTATAAGAACGAAGCAATGTCATTTTTTTCATTCGATTAAAATAATAATCAAATGTAGATATAGATGCTGAATCAGCACTTTTAAGTAAGTATTCATTTCCTTTATTAGTTTCATAAATAGCTTTTTTCTTGGGGCGGGAGGCGAGATAATCCTCTATCGCATTTAAAGTAATTTCAGATACACCAAGTTGATGCAAGTTAAAAATTGCACCAAAAACTATCTTATGAAAATCATCTACAAAATCTTCTTCGCTAAAGAAATACTTATCCGTAGCTTCAAGAAGTTTTGGATTCGAGTATACATTTCCTATGACGTTAGTTAACGCCGCAATATCTATGTAATTCGTCATTCTTCATCCACCTCATCATCATCTAAATTAAAAAATCTTTTAGGTAATTTAATCTCTGGAGGTGGAATAACAACCTCTTTTACCTTGTTAGTTAGCTCTATCACGTCCTTATTTGCATTTTGTGATTGAGCTAAGAATAAACTATAATAGTAGTTAAAAGCATCCTGATACACGAATGGAACTATTCCTAATGCACCATTTGCTTTTTCTATTGAATTACCCTTTATCTCATAGAAGTAGACTAGACTCTTCATAATACCAGAGTAACTATATTTATTATCATTTATATATATTTTTAATTGTCTTTTTATCTGCGCATAGTTTGCACTATCACCAAATAATTTCTGAATATAATCCATGAGTTTTATATAGTCTGGATCATCTGTTTCCTTGATAACAAGAGGAACAAAATCAGTATTATCTGGATCACACTTAGCATGAGCATAGCGGCGGGCGCCGGTTCTTACTGCTTGCACCACGTCACGATCAAATCTCTTACCGCACTTCGTACATATGCAATAGTGGGCCATTACGTCATCAATCCTTTCCTTTAAAATCTTCCATCGGGAGATAGCGACCTCCCGCACCAGGGGCAGTATTTTATTCCATAGACTCTAAAATCTGGGTCTACATATTCTGTTTCTTTTGTTATAAAATACCACTCCTTAGTTAAAGGTTCCCAATAAACCCCTTCATGTGAACATTTATTGTTATTCATATTTTATCAACTTCTTTCTTTTTTCATTCTTAAATATATTATAACATATTTTTTATAAAAGTTCAAGCGGAAGATGAAGCACCTTCCGCCTGTTACTTTATTTATTCTTTATTAAATCTTTTAATTCATCGCAGATCAGCGAAAGCTGTTCCACCTGCGCTCTAGTGCACTGTGAAACCTTCTTACCTGTGCCAAGGTACTTAGTTGTAATCTCTGTGATTCTAGGCGCCCAATACTCAAGGAATTGTTTACCTTCTTCAGTAGACTGGTTAACATCAGTAGAACCTGGAATATTAGCAACCATATCATTAAACTCTTTCATAAGAGCATCAAAGTCAAGTTCTTTGGTTACTTCTTTCTCTTTTGTTTCTACTACTTTACCGCCCATTTCCTCTTCTTTGTCAATAGCCTTATTCAAAGCATCTACAAGAGATTGATAACCAAAAGGAATTTTAGATTCAATATATTGGAATCTACATCCTACATCAACCATTCCATCAAGAGAACGAAGCATCATGTATCTCTCTTGTGTAGTAGGATCAAAGTATCCATAACCAATAATATCAGCTATATTCTTGATAATATTATTCAAAGAAGATTGAGCTGTAGGAACAATCTTATTATATTTGGTTCCATCAGGTCTAGTTACTTCCTCTGTCTTGTCATGGCTAATAAAAAGAACTGCATAGCCTTCCATTGTGATTGTGCGGAAGACCTCTTCTAATTCCTTCTTGAATGTAGACCAACCATTCTTAGACCAGCCGCCTTCTCCAAGAGTTTGAATGTCTAATTGAGCGCAAACATATTTCTCACAGAAGCTAGCACATACATCAATAGTATCAAAAGCAATAGCTTTAAATTTCTCTTTAAATTTTTCATCCTTACAGAATCTCATAAGAGCGCGGATGTCAGACCAGTTCTTAGCCTTTTGAACGTAAGCACCTGTCAATGCGCGGGTTCCGTCCTCGCAGGCTACAATAAGAGCGCCCATGTCTCTTGCAAGAGTAGTCTTACCTACCTTTGGTGCGCCATATACATAAGTTATATAACCAGATAAATCGCGGCTAATCGTACTGGGTTCTATGTTCAATATATCATCTAATGTAAAGTTTGCCATTTTTGTCCATTTTCCTTTCAAGTAAAAATCGAATTAAAAAAATCCTAAACCACTTTTTAAATCTGAAGTTGCGACCATTTCCGCCCCGACAGGTTAATATTCCTTAATCTAAAAAGGGTAAAAAGGTAGAGGAGCCAAGCTCCTCTACTTTATATAGTTAGATATTATACTTCATTAGGATTAGAAATTAAAGCCACCAACTGCGGCAGGGGCAGTAGCTACGCTAGCACCGGCGCCCGCCCTAGAAGCTTTATATTCATCATTTCTCTTCTTAATATCAGCAAGATAAACTTCTCTATCAGCCATCTTCTGCGTAATTTCGTCTGCTGTAATACCTGTTTCAGCATCGCCAATCTCATATGTAGCATCAGGCTTTGATGTTCCAGTGATAACCCATTCTTTAACTGTTCTTGTGAACTCTCTTACAGAAGCTTCACCAAAAGCAGATTCCTCTTCAACTCTACGAGTAATCATTGAGCTATTAATCTTACCCCAAACCTTTGTAAATACAAGATTCTGAGGAGATGCATCAAGAGATTCGAAATACTTCATTCCACTTTCTGACTTAACTACAAAGTCAACAGGAAGGATAGAACCTCTAAAGTTAAATACTGCGCCTTTAACTACTACATAATCATTTTCAATGTTTCTTTCAGGGTCAGCTTCAACTCTTGTAACCTTATTAATGAGCATATCGCACTCAAAAGTATTTCTCTTTGATTCATCTTCATCAAGAGCAGATACGATTGTTACAAATCCACCGCTAGGTCTCTTTGCAGATACGAGAGTTTCCTGTCCATCTCTATCTGTATAAAAATCATTAAGGTCAACTGCTGAATCGATCTTAACCAATGTAGCAGCATCTTTACCATCCTTAAGGATTGTCTTTCCATCATTTATAATCTTCTGAAGAACTCCAAAAGTTCTGTTAGGTGCTCCAGCCTTTGTTGTAGCTGTTACGTATGTGAAGTCAACCTTTACAACATTAAGGCAATCTTCATCAGTAGCAACACTGATTGAACCACCAATATACTGAGTACCAGGATTCTTTGAAGCTTCTCCTGTTACTTTTTCAGTAATATCAAAATCATAAATTCTTCCTTGAACATTTACACGATTCAATGCTTTTCTCATTTGTTTACTTACCTTTCTTCTTTATACAAAATTTGTTCATATATATATTATATCAAAAATTTTCTTTTAAGTCAACCTCATTCTGCATCGGGGTCAACTTCAATTCCCTTTTGTGTAAGACTATAGATCGTTGGATTAGCTCCAACCTTTTCTACATAGCCATCATTAACAAGTTTTCTAGCGGCACCAGATGCAGTTCTAGAAGAAATACATAATCCTTCTCCCACATCTTTTGCCTTGAAAAGATTGTTATACATCTCCTTGTTCTCTTGCATATATTTAAGTACAAGTTTTCCATTCTCAGTAAATGCAGGTTTCTCCGTGTCTCCTGTGGCATTAAGCCCATTCCAAAAATCAAGAGCGTCAGGTGAGAGTCCTTCAAAAGGCATCTCTTGACATGCCAATGCTTGTTCCATTAATGTTTTAATCTCATCAATATACTTTTCCTTTTTAGTCATCATCTTCTCCTAAATTAATTAATAACTTTTTTCTTTATAATAATATTATATCATAAATTTTATTAATTTTCAACATTTAAACACAATTCCTTGAAATGAGGAAGTGTTTCAATCCAGTCACAAAATTCCTGCCACTCGGGAAGACGATGCGTACGACGCTGTTGATAGATGGTTTTGAGCTGCTGATAATTCGTCGTCATCCTAGCTGTAAGATACATTCCGCAAGGGTTCGTATACAAAATCTCAAGATATTTTTCTTTTGCCTTCTGTGCTTCTTCTGCCGTTTCACCTTTAATTGCATTAAATTCTTCAACTTTTTCTTTCATTATCTCAATTACTCTAGGATCAACATATTTAATGTACATCTTATCTAAGTCGAATTTGGTTATCCTATGCATTGTAGATTGACTAGATACAAAATCAATAAAATGATAACGTTCTAACTCGACACTCATCTTAGGAGTCATAGTCAAATCAAACTGAACTACAATTCCCTTTAAGAAGTTATCATGGGCAGTCCCCGTGGGAACTGACCCAAGCTTCTTAGTTACATTTGTAATCTTTGAAGTACAAGAGAGAGTGTCTACAGCCATAGGATATTTAGAGGCACGAACGCTTTCTTCTAGACCATAAACTTTTACATCTGTAATCATTTTCTAACTCCCCATACTTCATCAACAATACCTTTTTCCAAAGCATCTTTGGTATCATACCAAATATCTTCACGCTTAATCTTGTCATACTCGTCCTCGGATATTTTTGTATATTTGAGAACAAGATCTTTCAATCCAGCCAGCTGTTTTTTATAAAATGCAGTATAGTTTTCAAACTGACCAGATGTTCCACCTGTAGCAGTGCTGCCTTCATGGAACAAGAAACTAGCATGAGGGTATGCAAATCTCTTGTGGCCAGCTATAAGAGTAAAGAAACCTCCACTATAAGCCGTTCCTATATTAATTGTCCATATAGGAGTCTTAGATGCTTCAATAGCATCAATCATAGTAAGTGTAGCGCAAAGATCGCCGCCACAAGAGTCAATGAATATTTTAATAGGCTGTCTCTCCTCTACAGGGAGATTCAAGTCATCATCAACCTGATTAAAGAAACGGATAAACGCTTCCACAGACTCCCCAACCTCAGGATCGATATCGCCTAATATCATTTCACGCTTAAAATAAGAGTTCATTTCAATTACATTTGAAAAACTCTTAATTGCTTCATTAAAATTATTTTTTAACACATCTATTAGTTCACTTGACTTAGGGATTGGATACATATATTATCGTTCCTTTCTTATTTATTCTTATTTGTTACACCTATATTACTATTATAACCATAATTTTTACTATCGTATAAATTTATATAGTATGCTTCTTTTTCATTTAATTGAATGGCGGGAACCGGTTCTAGAACGTCCCAAGAAGAGATCTGGATACCATATTCTTGCATCGCCTTATAGAGTTTATTTCCTGCTGGAGTATCAATACCACATGCCGCTTTACAATGCTGTTTAAATCGATCTGATATATTAACTGCTTGACCAATATAACATTCTTTGGTTTTTACATTTGTGATCTTGTATATACCGCTCGTTACTCCAGTTCCTACTACATCTGCAATTAGTCTATTAAGGGGCTTCTGCCAATATGTTTGCCATATCAACATAGATAAGATACGTGGATTAACTAGTTTAGGCTTGATACTTTCGAGCACTGCGATGTCGCGAAGCTCGGTTTCCGCAATGTTTAAACAATAGAAGGAAAGTTTCTCTTCGATTTCTTTCTCTCTTGTTTGAGCTTGAATTGCGGCGGCTCGGGTGGCTTTGATCTTGTCCAATTCTTTCTGGACCTCGTCCCGTTCCCGCATTAATTCAAGTTGCATATCAGAATATGAATTTTCAAGAGTTTCTTTACAAGCTGCATATTCTTTTTCATATTCTTTATATTGATTATCAAGAACCTCACAATAATTCTCAAAAGCTTTTTGAGATAATTCTTTTTGATTGTCTATTGTTTTTGAGATATTATTTTGTATATCATTTAACTGTTCTTTTTTCTCTTTGATGTTATTATCAAGAATTGCTTTATTAGTTTCAAGTTCTTTGTTTAAATCTAATAGCTCTTGATTCTTCTTGTCAACTTCTTGGTTCTCTTGATGTACGTGCCACATAGTACGTACATTATATATAGTCAGTAAGATGCTAACTATAATTAAAATAATTCCTATAATTAGCATGAATTTTCTCCTTTTGTTTAAAAAGGGAAGGTAAATGAATACCTTCCCTTTATCAATATTCAGTTTTCAAAGTATATAAATTACTCAGCCTTTGCTGCTGCTTTAGCTGCTTCGTCAGCTGCTACTGCTGCATCATGGTCGTAGTTCTTCCCTGCTTCTGTAAGCTTGATGAGCTTGATAGGCTTATGCTGAACTGATCCGTCCTCAGCTGTAATCTCCATCTCAGCTTCTACTCTCTCAGCATAGTTCTTTCCACGGATAAGACCTGCTGTTACAACACCGTCAACAGTCTTTTTTGCAAGACCAAGTGCGTCTGCAATATCCTGTGATGTTACGTTTGCATCACCAATGCTCTTCAAATAATCCAATACGAGTTTTGATTTCTCAGAAACTGCCATTCCCATAATAAAATTCTCCTTTTTAATTAAAAATATTTTTATTTATTTTAAAAGATGATATGTTTTTTATATCTCTTTTTTATTATGTAATTATTATACCAAAAATTTTTGAATTTTTCAACTTAATGGTATTATATATCTTGATGATGTGGGTAAGGATTCGAACCTTACAGAGGCACTCTTTCTCTAAAGGACAGTTGCTTCCGCGTCAAAAAATCTGCTGTGCCCAAACTGCCAAAATGTTTACACGCTTTCCATCACCACATCTTATATACATATTATAACAAAAATTTTCTATTTTTTCAAGTTAATCCTCTTCAAAGTCAAGTTGGCAAACATGAAACCAAAATCTTTGCCCGTCTCTCTCACACATTATAGCATAATATCCAGGTCTTGGTCTGTATATAAGCTTAGATGAATCACAATATCCAATTCCATATTGTTTGATTTTAGCAAAAAGTTTATCTAATTCCATTGATTCAGCGAAGCTTAGATCTAAAGCATCCCAGCAATTTGCTTCCCATAACTCCCATTCAAATAAGTTTGCATCTATTTCTGGTAAAAACATTATTCACCTCGCATTGCTATATATTCAGCTTCTGTTATAATCTTAACACCAAGAGCCTGAGCAGCTCTATTTTTAGATGTTCCACTATCTGGAGTATTTGTTATAAGATAGTCAGTTGCAGCTGTTACTGAGCTAACTAACTTACCACCATGAGCTTCGATATCTGCTTTCAATGCATCGCGATTTTTGAACATCCCGCTGACGAGTTTTCCTGTTGTACAGAACTTTTTATCTTTAATTGCGGCGGCCGGGGTTACCTCAGGTTGACTACTTTGCGTTTCAAAGCTAAGACCTCCCGCGATTTCATCCGCCTCTGTATAGTCAAAACTATTAATAGCCCTACTTATCTCTGGTCCAAATCCTTCAAGATCTGTCCAGTCACCGCCAACCGCGTCTCTAAAGTCCGACCATGTGGAATAATATTTACATATCTCTTTTGACACGCTTGTTCCAACGAGAGGTATTCCAAGAGCAGCAATAAATGAGTCAAGCTTAGTGTGTCGCCCCTCCGCATCAATGGCATTAAGTATTTTGCTAACTGAAGCAGCTCCAAATCCTGGCTTAGATTCCCAGTCAGCTTTATGTTCTTTAAGTCTATATATGTCTTTAAGTCCATTAATCCAGCCCCATTCTATTAATTTCTCCAGAGTCTTTTTAGAAATGCCCTTGGCATTAAGTCCTTTAATACCCAGATAATGATCGATACGATTCACGAGCTTCCCTTCGCAAGACGGGTTCCTGCACACCATATTAAGCACTCCACTATCAGAACCTTCTATTGTTACAGGTTTGCCGCATATAGGACATACAGTCGCAACCGCAGGATCAAAAATCAATTCTCCAGTTCCTTGCTCTGCTCGAGCTAACTGTGGAATTATTTGATTTGCCTTAAAGACCCAAATCTTCTGCCCCTTATATGGAGCAGATCCAAGTATAGAAATCATAACACTAATATTATGAAGACTAGCTCTCTCGATAACACTAACTCCATCATCAACAGGCTTAAAGACTGCAACAGGAGTAAGAATACCTGTTCTACCCATTGTGAACTCTATATCTAATAGTTCTGTTTCAAATTCTTCGTCAGATGGTTTCCATGCGACAGCTCCACAAAAATGATGTTCTGTCCTACCTTTTTTATCATACTCGCTCTGTTTGTTAATACGCCAAACTATACCATCACAAGGAATACCATAATAATGTTTTGCTTCAGATAAAAGATTCTCATTAATTTGATTAATTTCTTCTTCTTCTATCTTAGTACAATCAAGAACTGCGGCAGGTACGATTGTGAAGCCAAGTTCTTGAGCTTCTTCAAGATTATAATGATAAAAATTAGTTGAAGTTCCTTCAATTACATCCCAGGCGATAAAACTTAATCTTCTTTTCTCAACAATAGAAACGTCAAGTAGAGAAAGTGCACCACTTGCTGCATTTCTACTATTTTTAAATTCTCCATTCTTATTTATGATTTCAAAGTCTTTATCAAGGATAACTGCTTCGCCATCTATAACATATCTCCCGCTTTTAGCGATCTTGAGAGGCACATTAAGAAAATGCTTAACGTGCTCTGTTATATCTCCACCTTCTACTCCATTACCTCTTGTATTTGCGGAGACGAGATCAGTATCTTCATATATTAATCTAACTGATAATCCATCACATTTAATAGAAGCAATTAAATCTTCTGAGCTATTAAAATTGATAATTTCCTGTGCTGAATGCACTTTGTCTAGACTTAGCATAGGTTTTCCATTAATCTGGACTTTCTTTAATTCAGATAAAACAGAAGCACCAACTTTGACAGTAGGAGAATTAGAATAAATTATCTTTTCCTTTTGTTCTAATTCCTTTAATTCATTTATTTTTTTATCGAACTCTGCATCTGTGAGCGGAGATTCTTGTCCATTATAATATTTAGAGCTAGCATTATTCAGTTCTGCAATTAGCTCTTTTATTCTTTCTCTATTGTTCATTAATCATTCTCCTTATGGAAGAAATCATATATATCCTGAATAAATCTTCCTATAACTGGCATATTTGTAATTACCATCCAATCAATTATCATTCCAATGTTACAAATAGTTTCTATCATAATTATCAACTCCTTTATTTATTATAATAATATTATATAATAATTTTTTATAAATGTCAAGGGCGGGAGGTAGTTCCTCCCGCCTATCTTAAAACTTAGCTATTGAATTAATTTTACTATTCTTAATTGCTATAACTCCAGCCCCCGCTTTGCTCTGGGTTGAAATATCCTTAGCTGAGATGCATATAGAAGATTTACTTCCATTAATTAGAATATTATCTTCGTCTGATACCATTGCCGCACCA
>Ga0265298_10004082_pt1 | contig 18881 bp, 19 predicted proteins | sample AusTroGonzalo_MG_3_FD_193486 | JGI IMG/M metagenome (GOLD analysis project Ga0265298, IMG submission 193486) | Bovine rumen microbial communities from tropical cattle in Woodstock, Queensland, Australia - Gonzalo_01 | ecosystem: Host-associated > Mammals > Digestive system > Stomach > Rumen ... | reverse complement strand
GAAGCGTAAATGTTGACGCTATCGAGGAGTACAAGGAAGTATCCGAGCGCTACCGCTTCATGTCTGAGCAGATAGCTGACGTACAGAAGTCGAAGGCAGAGCTTGAAAAGATAATCACTGACCTGACCTCTGAGATGTGCAGGATATTCTCCGAGAGCTTTGCGATAATAAATTCAAACTTCAAGAGCATATTCGTGGAGCTTTTCGGCGGCGGAAAGGCGGAGCTCATACTCACAGACCCCGAAAACGTTCTGGAGTCGGGTATCGAGATAAGCGTAGCGCCTCCCGGAAAGGTCATAAAAAACCTGATCTCACTGTCGGGAGGAGAGCAGTCATTTGTAGCTATAGCGATATATTTTGCGATACTGAAGCTCAGACCCGCTCCCTTCTGCATACTCGACGAGATAGACGCAGCACTTGATGAAGTAAATGTAAGAAAGTACGCTCAGTACCTGAAAAAATTCACCGATACGACCCAGTTCGTACTGGTAACTCACAGAAGAAGCGCAATGGAAGAGGCAAACGTGCTCTACGGCGTTACCATGCAGGAGGACGGTATATCTAAGCTCCTGAAGATGGAGCAGGTGGATTTCCAGGAAGACGTTGCGGACGTACAATAATATTTGTCACACTTTCGCAGCTTGCTGCGATATGAATAATGGAACCGGTTTGGAGGATATAAATGGGACTTTTTTCTAAAATTTCCAGCGGTCTCAGAAAGACCAAGGAATTTCTTTTCGGCGGCATACAGCGAGTTCTCAATAAATTTACCGTTATTGACGAGGATCTTTTTGACGAGCTCGAGGAACAGATGATAATGAGCGATATCGGAGTCGAGACCTCTGAGGAGATCTGCGACAGGCTCCGCAAGAAGATCAAGGAGCGCGGTATCACCGATCCCAAGGAGATAATGGGCCTTATCCACGAGGTCATCGCCGAGATAATGGGCGACGATACGGGACTTGACCTTACGGTATCTCCGGCGGTCATCATGGTCATAGGCGTAAACGGTGCAGGAAAGACCACGACTATCGGCAAGCTCTGTCACCAGCTGAAGCAGGAGGGCAAGAAAGTCCTTGTTGCTGCCGCGGATACCTTCCGTGCGGCTGCTATTGACCAGCTGGAGGTATGGACTCAGCGTGCAGGCGTTGATATCGTAAAGCACGCTGAGGGCTCCGATCCGGGAGCAGTTGTATACGACGCTCTTGAAGCCGCAAAGGCAAGAGAATGCGACGTGGTGGTAATAGATACTGCCGGACGTCTCCACAACAAAAAGAACCTTATGGAAGAGCTCAAAAAGATAAACCGCATCATCGACAGCAAGGCTGGTGAGTGTTCAAGGGAGATACTTCTCGTGCTTGACGCTACGACAGGACAGAATGCGGTAAATCAGGCAAAGCTTTTCAGCGAGACTGCGCCTATTACGGGTATAGTCCTCACAAAGCTTGACGGTACTGCAAAGGGCGGTATCGTTATATCCATAAAGAACGAGCTGGGTATCCCTGTAAAACTCATTGGCGTAGGCGAAAAGATAGACGATCTTCAGCCCTTTGACAGCAATATGTTTGTTGACGCACTCTTTACCTTTACGGAAGAACCTGAGGAGGACGAAGAAGAGGAAGAGACAGAGGTATATGCTGATGACGAGGAGGCAGACGAGGATATCGTTGAAGTTGACGGCGTAAAGGGCTATTACAACGAGTACGGAGCCTTTATTCCCTATGAGGAAGATGAGGACGAGGAGTACGAAGAAGAGTCAGAGGACGAGTCTGATGAAGAAGCTGAAAATGCTGCTCCTGCCGCATACGAAGAGGAAGAAGAGCAGTCCTTCACCGAAGCTGATACCGAGTCTGAGGAAGAGTCTGAAGAAGCTGCGGACAGCAGCCTGACAGACGAAGAGCCCGTGGACGACGAGGAAGAGGCGGAAGATGATACCGAAGCCGAGCCTGAGCAGGAAAAGAAGAAAAAGAAGGGCTTCTTCAGCAGACTTTTCGGCAGAAAGGACGACGAAGATGATAACTAAGCTCGTTATGGCGACCAATAATGCCAACAAGCTCCGTGAAGCCCGTGAGATACTCGCTCCCCTCGGTATAGAGGTATTGTCACAGCGTGAAGCAGGCGCCAACTGCGACCCAGAGGAAAACGGTTCTACATTTGCGGAGAATGCTCTTATCAAGGCAAGAGCGGTATACGAAGCAGTAAAGCTTCCTACTATAGCCGATGACAGCGGTCTCTGTGTAGCGGCTCTTGACGGCAGACCGGGAGTTTACTCTGCGAGATACGCTCCCGAGGGACAGCATTGTTCCAAGCTCCTTGAGGAGATGAAGGACGTTCCGGCTAACAAGCGCGGCGCAGCATTTGAATGTACTGTCGCATACCTTGACGAGAAGGTTAGCCATACCATGACAGGCGAGTGCAGAGGAACTATCGGATATGAGCAGCGCGGTACCAACGGCTTCGGCTATGACCCTGTATTCATGGTGGGTGACCGCACAATGGCTGAACTCACAGCTGACGAAAAGAACAGTATAAGCCACAGAGGTGCGGCTCTCAGAGAGCTGTACAAGTATCTGAAAGAAAGATTTGGTGAATAATATGCTTACAAGCAAGCAGAGAGCATATCTGCGCGGTATTGCTTCAACTTATGAGACCATATATCAGGTAGGCAAGGGCGGCGTTACGGAAGCTATGTGCAAGGACATCGAAGCTGCTCTCACAAAGAGGGAGCTCATAAAGCTGAAGGTCCTTGACAATTCAGGCTGGACAGCAAGAGAAGCCGCGGACGCTATCGCCGAGCAGACAGGTGCAGATGTGGTACAGGTCATCGGCAATAAATTTGTGCTTTTCAAGCGCAACGAAAAGGAACCGGTCATAGAGAATATCCCCAAGGCAAAGTAAAACGTATCCTGCAGGAGGTGCGGTATGAAAGTCCTTATCATAAGCGGCACGAACCATAAGGGCTCGTCCTACAGTATCGGGCGTATAATGGCTGAAAAACTCACTGCACCGGAAAATATCAGTGAAGTGTTCTTGCCACGTGACTTTGACGAGTTCTGCTGCGGCTGCACCAACTGCTTCACGAAGAATGAGACCTTATGTCCGCACTACGCAAAGCTGAAACTCATAACCGATAAGATAGACTCGGCAGATGTGCTTATACTTACATCGCCTGTGTATGTTTACCACTGCACCGGACAGATGAAGGCGTTTCTCGACCACTACGGCTGGCGCTGGATGGTTCATCGCCCCGACGAGAGAATGTTCAGCAAGCAGGCTGTAGTTGTTGCAACGGCTGCGGGAGCAGGCGTCAAGTCAACTATGAAGGATATGGCGGACAGCTGCTTCTTCTGGGGGATACCCAAGACCTACAGGCTTGGCAGACCGGTGGCGGCAGTTGACTGGCAGAGCGTTAAGCCGGAAATAAAGGACAGTATCAGCGCAAAGGCTGACAGTATCGCAAAAAAGATACTTAAAAGGCAGGGAAATGTCCCTGTCGGCATAAAAACGAGGGCGTTTTTCATGATAATGAGCCTTTTGCAGCGAAACGGCTGGAACAAGGCGGATATGGACTACTGGAAGGAAAAGGGCTGGACAGGCAGCAAACGCCCGTGGAAATGAATGGAGTGAGATAATGCGGATAGGTATTTACGGCGGGAGCTTCAACCCCGTACATAACGGACATATCCACCTTGCGGAGACAGCCGTCAGGGAATTCGGACTTGACAGGCTTTATTTCGTACCTTCAAAAAAGTCTCCCCACCGTTCTACAGCCGAATACGCTCCTGACGAGGACAGGCTCAATATGCTTCGCCTTGCGGCAGGAGCAGACCCCAAGCTCTTTGTCAGCGATTATGAGATAAAAAGCGACAGAGTGAGTTATACTATATATACTGTCGAGCATTTCCGCAGGGAATTTCCTGAGGACGAGCTGTTCCTGATGGTAGGCAGCGATATGCTGCTGTGCTTTGACACGTGGCACCGTTTTTATGAAATTCTCGCAAGCGTTACTCTATGCGTGATATCCCGTGAGAGCGGAGACCTTCCCGCACTGAAGAAAAAGGCTGAAGAGCTGGGAAAATATGGTAAAATACTGGTCTCGGAGGCTGCCCCGACTGAAGTGTCCAGTACGGATGTAAGAAAAAAAATTGCAAAAAATGAGGATTTCACTTGCTATCTTAATGAAAATGTAGTACAATATATAAGGTCCAGGGGATTATATTCAGTTCGAGGTGAAGATGTTTTGCAGTATAACCCTGAAGATAAAAAGAAGATACTTAAAGCACGCCTGACCGCAAAAAGATATACCCATTCGCTTAATGTAGCGGCTGAGTGCAGGAAGCTTGCGGAAAAGTACGGAGAAGATCCTGAAAAGGCATATTTTGCCGGACTTCTCCACGATATCTGCAAGGAGCTTCCAGAGGAAGAGCAGAAGGCTCTTGTACTTGAAAGCGGTTATACCGTGTGCCGTGAGGAAATGGAGACACGCTCTCTGCTCCACGGTATCGCAGGCGCGTATTATATAAAAAAAGAATTCGGCATTGAGGACATAGATATCCTTAATTCCGTAAGATTCCATACAGTGGGCAGGGCAGGTATGTCCCGCCTTGAGGAGATAGTCTATATCGGCGACCTTATCTCAGCCGAAAGAGACTATAAGGACGTTGACAAAATGCGCAAGCTGGCATATACCGACCTGAATTCGGCAATGCTCGAAGCATTTGCGTTTTCCATGAAGTCTGTAATAAAAAAAGGCGGCGTTATACCGATATGTACCGTCGAGGGGTATAATTTTTATACAAGACTGCTTAAAGAAGAGAAATAATTACAGCATTTTGAAAAGAGGAGCCAAATGAACCGAGAGGAACTTAACAAGGAGCTTAATAATGGCGCGGCAGGAGCAAACAAACCCATGAAGCCGCTACGAAAGCTCAGCAGAATAGATCAGAAACCTAAAATAATACCTGAATATCAGGGACTTCACGAGTCGCCGTCGATAGATATAAGCATAGGCGACGAGGAAAAAGAACGTGTTCCCGAACAGCAGACCTATCACGGATTGCATGAAAAGAGCTTGGATAAACCGGCAGATGATAAGCTTGACGATAACGAAAGAAAAAGCAGCAAAAAAGACGTCATAATAAAAATAACGTCTGTTCTGCTGAGTATTGCGGCTATCATAACGCTTTGCCTGAATATGCCTATACTTTGGTATAAAAAGAGTGGTCAGCCCGATGAAAGGGTATCCATACTCACTTATTTCAAGCGCTGGCAGCCTACCATTGATATCGAGGGAGAGCTTGACGAGCCGACAATCGAGCTGAATGTTGACACAGAGATAGTTAATGAAGACTTTACCGACGGACTTGATCTTCCGCAGCTCGTTGAAGGACAGTATACAGTGCTGTTCCTTGGCTTCGACGAAGAGCTTGAGAATACCGATGTAATATGGATATGTCAGTTCGATATCGCAGGCGGAAAGCTTCATATCCTTCAGGTGCCCCGTGACTGCTCGATGCTGTATTACACAAGCAATCCCACTACCAAGATGAACAGTGTATACGCATGGGGCGACCCTGAGATAAGCAATATCCAGCGTGTCGTAAACTGTGTTCAGGACTGCTTCGGCATACCGATAGACGCATATATCACTACTGCCTGCTTTGATATCAGGGATATCGTTAATCTTGTTGGCGGAATCCCCATGACTATCGACAACGAGATCATGTATGAGGCTGACAAGATAATCCCTGCGGGAGATCCTGTTATTCTCAACGGCGACCAGGCAGAATGGTTCGTGCGTTTCCGTCATGACTGGCTGCAGGGCGATATAGGACGTGTACAGAATCAGCGCCGCTTTATGAGAGCTGCTATGCAGAAGATGCTTTCAATAGTCAAGGACGAGGGAAAGATCAAGCTTTACAGCTACCTCAATACTATCTACAAGAACAAGTGGATAGCTACGAATATGAGCATAGAGGATCTCAGCAAGCTTGCGGATTTCGGTTCTGTGCTTGAAATGGATAATGTAATGGTAACAATGGTCCCCGGCGAGGACGCGGATTATTATATCAACAATGAGGAGTTCTACAGTATCTACTCAATCCATAAGAGAGCTACAATAGATATGCTCAACGAGTATTTCAGACCGTATCAGCGTCCGCTGCTCTACTCGGAGAGCAATATAGTAGAGTTCGTTGACGAGTACAATTACAGCTACAATGACTACGACGATACCGGCGCGACCTTCAAGGAGCTTGAAAAGGCTACTGAGCCGCCGCGTTCGACAGATTATTATTAAACCGGAGGAAAGGTGAAACGAATGACCGAGCAGGAAAAACTTGAACTTATCATAAAAACTCTTGACAGCAAAAGAGGCGAGGATATACAGGCGATAAAGATATCCGATCTTACTATACTTGCCGATTACTTCGTTATAGTCAACGGTACAAGCAACACCCACGCAAGAACTCTCGCTGACGAGGTTGAGTTTGTGCTTTCGCAGAAGGGCATAGAACCTCAGCGCAGAGAGGCTGATACAGGAAATACATGGATAATACTTGACTACGCAGACATCATAGTTCATGTATTCTACAAGGATACAAGAAACTTCTACAAGCTTGAAGGCTTGTGGGCTGACGGTGAGCAGATGGATATCAGTGATTTCATAACCAAGGAGTAACAATATGCAGACCAGTAATCCAAAGGGACGTATGATTTGTATTGCCATGAGCGTTTATTTTATAGCCAAGGCGGTGCTTAACATGATACTCAGCGGCAGCCTCGATTTCGTCGGTATATTTATAGCTGCCGGTCTTACTGCGATAATGCTTACCGGCATAAAGGGACTGAATTATGTTGCGGCAGCTGTTCTTGTCGTAATAGCACTGATACACCTGCCGGACAATATATCAAATATCGGTTCAAACTGGATATATCTCATTGAGGGTATCATAGATATCGGCTGTGCGGTGCTGCTCTGCGTGAATAAGGACGTCAGGGAACACTTTTCAAAAACAATAACTATTAATAATTAAATAAAGGAATGATATTATAATGAGCAGATATGATTTCACATCTGTTGAAGCCAAATGGCAGAAATACTGGGAAGAACATGAGACCTTCAAGACCGATGTGTGGGATTTCAGCAAGCCCAAGTTCTATGCGCTTGATATGTTCCCATATCCGTCGGGAGTAGGTCTTCACGCAGGACATCCAGAGGGCTACACAGCTACGGATATAGTTTCACGTATGAAGCGTATGCAGGGCTATAATGTCCTTCACCCGATGGGATATGATTCATTTGGACTTCCTGCTGAACAGTATGCCGTAAATACCGGAAATCACCCCAACGGCTTTACTCAGGAGAATATCAAGACCTTTTCAAAGCAGCTGAAGGAGCTGGGCTTTGACTATGACTGGTCAAAGATGATAGCAACATCTGATCCCGAATTCTACAAGTGGACTCAGTGGATCTTCAAGCAGCTCTACAAGGACGGCTACGCAAAGTACATAGATATGCCCGTAAACTGGTGCGAGGAGCTGGGAACGGTCCTCTCCAATGACGAGGTCATCGACGGTAAATCTGAGCGTGGCGGTTTCCCTGTTGTAAGAAAGAACATGAAGCAGTGGGTAATCGACCAGCCTGCATTTGCTGAGAAGCTCCTTGATGGACTTGACGAGATAGACTGGCCGGAGTCCACAAAGGCTATACAGCGTAACTGGATAGGCAAATCCACCGGCGTAGAGGTAGAATTTGATATAGTAGGCGGCGGAAAGTTTTCTATCTTTACCACCTGTATCGAGACTATCTACGGTATCACCTTTATGGTGCTTGCTCCCGACGGAGCTATCACAGAGAGCCTTCTTGACCGTGTACAGAACAGGGAAGAGGTCCAGGCATATATCGACGAGACCAAGAAGAAGAACGACATGGACCGTACAGAACTCAACAAGACCAAGTCAGGCTGCGAGCTCAAGGGCGTTACCTGCATAAATCCCGTAAACGGCAAGGAAGTCCGTATGTTCATCGGCGATTTTGTACTTGCAAGCTACGGCACCGGCGCAGTTATGGCGGTCCCGAGCCACGACCAGCGTGACTTTGAGTACGCTGTTGCTCATAATATCGATATGATACAGGTCATCGACGGCAAGGACGGACATATTGACGTTTCCGAAGCCGCAATGGAGAAGACCGAGTATCTCGGAAAAGGCTACAAGCTCATAAATTCCGAAGAGTTCACAGGTCTTACCGTTGAGGAAGCAAAGGAAGCCATAACTCAGAAGCTTGAAAAAATGGGCAGGGCAAAGCGCACTGTAAACTATCACTTCCGCGAGTGGATATTCGCCCGTCAGCGTTACTGGGGCGAGCCTGTTCCCGTGGTACACTGCGAGGACGGAACTATCCACGCTCTTGACGATGAAGAGCTTCCCCTCATTCTTCCGGAGCTTGACGACTACAAGGGCAAGAACGGAAAGGCTCCGCTTGAAAATGCGACAGAATGGAAGAAGTACGACAGAAACGGCGTAAAGGGTACACGCGAGACATCAACTATGCCCGGAAGCGCAGGTTCGAGCTGGTACTACTTCAGGTATATAGATCCCCACAACGACAAGGAGTTCGCAGATCAGGAGCTCCTGAAGCACTGGATGCCGGTAGACCTCTATATAGGCGGTCCGGAGCACGCTGTAGGACACCTTATATATTCACGTATCTGGAACAGATATCTCTACGACAAGGGACTTGCTCCCACTAAGGAACCCTTTAAAAAGCTTGTGCATCAGGGTATGATACTGGGTGAAAACGGCATAAAAATGGGCAAGCGTTTTCCTGAGTTCGTTGTAAATCCCTCTGATATCGTAAGGGATTACGGTGCGGATACTCTCCGTCTGTATGAGATGTTCATGGGACCTCTTGAGGTAAGCAAGCCCTGGAGCAAGAACGGCGTAGAGGGCGCAAAGAGGTTTGTACAGAGAGTATGGAACTTCTTCACAGAGTCCGGCAACATTACTGATGATAACGACGGAGCGCTTACCAAGGTATATCACCAGACTGTAAAGAAGGTAACTGATGATTTCGAGAAGCTTGCCTTCAATACAGCTATCAGCCAGATGATGATATTCGTAAACGCTGTATACAAGAACGATTCATGCCCAAGGGAGTATGCCGAGGGACTTGTAAAGATGCTTTCCTGCATCACTCCTCATATGTGCGAAGAGATATGGAGCATTATGGGGCATAACGACACGATCGCTTACGAGAGCTGGCCGGCTTATGACGAGGCCCATCTTGCGGAAGAAACCGTTGAGATCGTTGTTCAGGTCAACGGCAAGCTGAAGGCAAAGCTGAATGTTGCAGTCGATGCTGAACAGGAGTCGGTAATCGCTATGGCGCTCAGTGATGATAAGGTCAGAGAGTCCGTAGAAGGCAAAAATATAGTCAAGCAGATATATGTACCAAATAAGCTTGTTAATATTGTTGCAAAGTAACGAAAATTTTAATTAATAAAAAAATGCTTGACAACGGGCAGAAAATGTGGTAAACTTATAGTATATTCTATATGATTATATTTGTGTATCTGCTGTTTATTGGGGTATGCGCTGACTGACGTCCACAAGGACGATTAGTATAGATGCTATGGAGCAAAGCTCCATGCAACCTCTGAACAAGGGAGGGAAATTGAGTGGCAGAAGTTCGTGTTGGCAAAAACGAGTCTTTAGACACAGCTCTTAAAAGATTTAAGAGATCATGTGCAAAGGATGGCGTAATTGCTGAGGTTCGTAAGAGAGAGCACTACGAGAAGCCTTCGGTAAAGCGTAAGAAGAAGTCTGAGGCAGCTCGTAAGCGTAAGTATTGATCTTGCGAAAATGATTAATGTTGATAAAAGCGGGCTGCGGCTCGCTTTTTCATTTGTTGAACGGAGTTGACAGATAGCTTGGGCTTAAAACACAAGATCACAAAAACAGGCGTTGATTTCGCATTCAGAAGGACTGTGGATATAACTCCGTCATTTCTGAAAAAAAATGGGATAAAGGGGCTTATCCTTGATGTTGACAATACGCTCACGACTCACGATAATCCTGTACCTGCCGCGGGGATACCGGGCTGGCTCGATGATATGAGAAAAAACGGGATAAAGCTGATAATACTTTCAAACAACCATGATGAGCGCGTCAGGCGTTTTGCAGCTCCTCTCGGACTTGATTATGTCTGCGACGGCGGCAAACCGCTGAGAAGGGGATATATTGCGGCTATGGAAAAAATGGGGCTTAACGCCGGCGAGACAGCTGCCGTTGGAGACCAGCTTTTTACAGACGTATGGGGTGCAAATCATTCTCACATAAGAATGATATTCGTTCAGCCTATTGAGCCGGAACCTAAGAGCAAGCGTTTTATCCGCTTCAAGAGAGTGCTTGAAAAGCCTTTTCTTCCCAATAAATTTGTCGACGACAAAAAGGAGTAAATATGATAAAGAAAATACTTGTTATACACGGTCCCAACCTTAATCTTCTCGGAGAGAGAGAGCCAGGTATCTACGGTGATATGAGCATAGATACCCTTAACAGCAATATTGTCAGCCGTGCGAAGGAAAAGGGTCTGGAGTGCGAGATATTCCAGTCCAATCACGAGGGAGCTATCATAGACAAGCTCCATGACGCAAGAAAGCTTTTTGACGGCGTTATTATCAACGCAGGAGCATATACCCACTACAGTTATGCGATACGCGACGCTATAGCAGCAATAAAGATACCAGTTATAGAAGTACATATCAGCAATGTTTTCGCACGTGATGAATTCCGCTCAAACTCGGTGATCGCTCCTGTCTGCAAGGGAAGTATAAGCGGCTTCGGCTTCGGAAGCTACTATCTTGCAGTTCAGGCACTTGCGGAGCTCTGAGAGGTGCGGAATGAACAGATTTGACAAACTATTTGAAACCTTTGAAGGTGCTGACTGCGTTCTTATAACCTCTGACATAAACCGCAGGTATTTTACCGGTATGAAGTCCTCGGCAGGAGTTGTCATAGCATTTCCCGGAAAAGCCTATCTTCTCATAGATTTCCGGTATATCGAAAAGGCGAGGGCTACAGTCACAGATGCTGAGGTCATAGAGGCGAAAAAGCTTTATCCTCAGCTGATGGAATTGCTTAACAAGCATGATGCAAAATCGATAGCCATAGAATCCGAAACAATGACTGTCAAGGAACTCAATGCGTATGAGCATTTCTTCAGTCAGATGCATTTTGTGCATGATGACTCGCTGAGTACAGCCATATCGGCGCTTCGTGCGGTGAAGGATAAGGACGAGATCGAATGTATAAAAAAGGCTCAGGCAATAGCTGAAGCCGCATATGATAGGATACTGAAGTTCATAAAGCCCGGTGTTACTGAAAGAGAGACTGCTCTTGCGCTCAACCGTCTTATGTTTGAACTCGGCGCAGAGGATCTTTCATTTGATACTATCGTGCTTTCCGGAGCAAACACCTCCATGCCCCACGGAGTTCCCTCGGACAAGAAGATAGAAGAGGGCGAGTTCGTGCTAATGGACTTCGGTGCAGTGTACAACGGCTACCACAGCGATATGACCCGTACAGTATGCGTAGGACAGCCGGATGACGAGATGAAAAAGGTGTATGATACTGTTCTCGGAGCACAGCTTGCAGCTCTTGAAGCCGCAAAGGCAGGTATGACAGGCAGTGATCTTGACAGGATAGCCCGTGATATTATCGAGCGTGAAGGCTACGGAAGCTGTTTCGGACATTCTCTCGGACACGGCGTAGGTATGGAGATACACGAAAAGCCTAATGCCTCGCCGAATTATAAGCTGCCGCTGAATGAAGGTGCGATAGTTACTGTAGAGCCCGGAATATATATAGCTGGCAGATTCGGCGTCAGAATAGAAGATTTTGTCATTTTGACCGAAAACGGCTGCGAAAACTTGACAAAAAGCGCAAAAAGTCTAATTACATTATAATAATTCATTTTAGGTATTGCAAAACAGACTGAAATATGGTATAATTTAGTATCATATTAATTTGAAAAAATACGGAGGTATTTATAATGATTTCAGCAGGAGATTTCAGAAACGGCGTTACCTTTGAGCTTGACGGACAGGTAGTTCAGGTTATCGAGTTCCAGCACGTTAAGCCCGGTAAGGGAGCCGCTTTTGTAAGAACTAAATACAAGAACGTAATCACAGGTTCAGTTGTTGAAACTTCCTTCAACCCTACTGCAAAGTTCCCCACAGCTTTCGTTGAAAGAAAGGATATGCAGTACAGCTACAATGACGGCGATCTTTATTATTTCATGGACCTCGAGACATATGAGCAGGTTCCGATCAGCGCTTCTATCCTCAGCGACAGCTTCAAGTTCGTTAAGGAAGAGATGATCTGCAAGATACTCTCATACAAGGGCAACGTATTCGGCGTTGAGCCGCCTAACTTCGTAGAGCTCAAGGTTACACAGACAGACCCCGGCTTCAAGGGCGATACAGCTACAAACGCTACAAAGCCTGCAACTCTTGAGACAGGTGCTGAGATCAAGGTTCCGCTCTTCATCGACGAAGGCGAGATCATTCAGGTAGATACAAGAACAGGCGAGTATATGTCAAGAGCATAAGCTCACGCCTTTACTATAATCTGAGAGGAGGAGCTTGTTATGAAGCTTACCGAGAAAATGTCATATTTAAAGGGACTTATCGACGGTCTTGAGATAGACACTTCCACAAAGGAAGGAAAGGTACTTATCCAGATGTCTGAGGTCATGTCAGAGCTGGTGCTTTACGTTGATGATCTTCAGTCACAGGTGGACGAGCTCACAGAGCTCTGTGATATCCTTGATGAAGATCTCGGACAGGTCGAGGACGATTTCTACGACTGCGGCGAGTGCGACGGCGACTGTGACACTTGCGATGATGATGACGACTGGGACGACGATGACTTCGATTTTGATGAGGATGATGATGAGCTTTATGAGATCACCTGTCCTACCTGCGGAGATACTATTCTTCTTGATGAGGGCATGATCGAAGAGGGTTCAATGAACTGTCCTAACTGCAATGAGCTCCTTGAGTTTGATTATGACGATCTTACTATCGAGGACTTCGAGGACAAGGACGAAGCTCCAGAAAAGAAGTGATCTGTTAATAAAGTCTTTAAGCTGCGGAATGTATTAATCCCGCAGCTTTTTATTTTGAATGAAAAAATAAAGGCGCGAGAGTTCAGATCTCTCACGCTTTTTATTCATATTGAGCAAGAATTTTCAGAGCAGTTTCAAGGCGGGTCTGACGGTTGTTCATTGCCTGTTTTTCGATGTATTTATGCGCCTGAGGCTCCGTGAATTTCAGATACTTCATAAGAGTGGTCTTGGCGCGGTTTATGGTGCGCATTTCCTCAATGCGGCTCATGATATCCGAGCTTTCCTTTTTTACGCCTGCCATGCGGACCCTTGCTGCGATTATAAGACGTATAGTGCGCTGCAGGAGCTCCCTTGTGACCGGTTTGGTTATTACGTTTATACCGCTGTCGGAAACACGGTCTGCTATATCGTCAGCCACATCGCTGCCGCATACAAGGATTATACCGGCAGATGTGGAATCGGCAATCATTTCCGCAAGCTCCTGTCCGAATTCATCAGGCAGGGGAGTATTAATTATGACCAGTTCCGGCTCGGTCTCATTTTTTACAAGGCGGCGGGCTTCATTGCCGCTTGCCGCTGCAGCTGTTCTGCAGCAGCCCTCTATACGGAGCAGAAGCTCTGCCAGTTCGGTGAACTCATTATTGGAGGATACTATAAGTGCTCTTTCCATTTATTGCCTCACACGAATTTAAAGTAGGACTCTTCCTCGAATTTTTCCTTGTCCTGTGCTGCGGAGTAATCGTGTATCTGTTTGTCGAGCTGAGCGAAGATATTGCTGCGTATTTCCGGGGAAAGTGTATTTTTTACGAAATAGCTTGCCTTTGCGGCAGCAGCGGCTTCTTCGAGGTCAGAAGGAAGCGGCTGAAAAACCGAGCCTGCTGTATCGCTGTGCATAGCGCTCTCGAAGAGAGAGGAATCATTACCCTGTATGCCGCCTATACCGGCTGCAAGTATCAGCTTGAAGGTGATGTACGGATTGCAGCAGGCGTCCGCCGAACGTATCTCAATACGGGGAGATATACCCACAGGCTTGGGAACTCTGATAAGCTGAGAGCAGTTCTCAGCAGACCAGTTCACGTATTTCGGCGCATAGCCAATACCTAAGCGCTTATATGAGTTGGTGGTACAGTTCAGAAAAGCTGTTATCTCTCTTATCCTGCTTAAAACACCTGATATAAAGCATTTACCCTCATGAGACATAGTTTCGATATCGTTCCCGAAGATATTCTCTCCGCCTTTTTTCAGGCTTATGGATATACTGAGAGCGCTGCCGTGCTCATTTGTGAGAGGCTTAGGCATAAATGAAGCGAAAAGACCGTTCTGAGCGGCTATGGACTTAACGACGGTCTTGTAGTGGACCATATTGTCTGCCGCAGTTATGGGCTCACTTTCGCGGAACTCTATCTCGTTCTGCGCAGGACCGTGCTTGTGGCAGGAGCTTTTCGGGCTCATACCCATTTCTTCAAGGGAAAGGCATATCTCACGTCTTGCGTTCTCGCATTTGTCAAGAGGCGCAACATCGAGGTAGCCGCCATTGTCATGAGGTATCTTTGTAGGCTCGCCACGCTCGTCAAGCTCAAATAGGTAGAATTCGCATTTTGTACCCATTTCGCAGGAATATCCGTCCAGGCGAAGCTGATTTATATAGTTTGTAAGTTCGGTACGCATATCGCCAACGTAATCGCTTCCGTCAGTATTTTTCAGTGAGCAGAAGAAGCGGACAACACGTCCCGACTTAGGTCTCCAAGGGAGAACGGAAAGAGTGGATATGTCGGGCACAAGAAGCAGGTCAGAGCAGCCCTCGGCAATGCATGAAGCGTCAAAGGGTATGCCGTACTCAAATGCTCTTGGCAGCTCATTGGGCATTATAGCTACGTTTTTGAGATTGCCGAACATATCACAGAAAGTAAGTCTTATAAATTTTACGTCGTTCTCTTCAACGAATTTCAGTATCTCTTTAGGAGAAAAGCTCATTGAAAGACCTCCAGTTTAATAATTGTAGGGAACGCCGCCCTCGACGTTCCGTGTAGGGGCGGATATTATCCGCCCGTTATATTTTGCTCAATGACATAACATATATCTGGCAGGGGTTATCCTCGTCCCAGTAAGTGGGAAACACCTCGAACTCCTTGAAACCGCAGCTTAGGTAGAACAGATTGGTCTTGTCGTAGTCCTCGTACTTGCCCATTTGTACTGTTTTTACCTGCATAAAGGAATAACCGCTTTCGGCAGCGATAGCCTTAGCTTTTTCAAAGAGCTGACGACCGATGCCGCTGCGGTGATAGCCTTTCAGCACACCCATAACAGCCAGTTCAACGGTAGCATTTCCTGTTTCTTTCAGACAAAGGAAACCCACATATTCGTCATTTTCTTTAGCTGCAATAAATATCCAGTCGGCACATTCCCTGATATACTGTTCACGGCTCTCGTCCACCTCGAACCATTCTCTGAGTGCTTCAAGGACTTTTCTTGCTATTTTGCGTTTTTCGTCTTTATCAAAAATCTGCTCGATCATTATTATTTCTCCGAAATATAGATGTAGGGGACGGCGTCCTCGACGTCCCGATAGACTGCTGTTTGAATATTATTTAATCCTGTGGTGGAAATGGTGGGATACCCATTAAGTTTTCAACGAAAAAAATACCAAAAAATAAGAGCAGAGCAGTTGATATGAAAAAACTGATAATAAAAACAGTCTGTTTTATATTTTTCTTTTTGAAAAACAACAGGTAAATATTAATTAAGGCTAAGATAAACGAGATGATTTGAATATAATCTGCGATGTTAAAAGGACGTTGCGGCAATTCTTTACCGTTCCAAATTGGTAAATACATTGTAAGGTATAGTATAGGAACAAGTAATGATAGAAAAGCCACTATTTTAGTCGATTTTTTTATTGGTATTTTCATATAAATCACTCAGACGTTAAATCTGAACAGAACTATATCTCCGTCCTGCATAACGTACTCCTTGCCCTCAAGGCGTACAAGTCCCTTTTCCTTGGCGGCAGCCATGCTTCCGCAAGTCATAAGGTCGTCGTAGGAGATGACCTCCGCGCGGATAAAGCCCTTCTCAAAGTCTGTATGAATCTTTCCAGCAGCCTGAGGAGCCTTAGTGCCCTTGGTGATAGTCCATGCGCGGACCTCCTGCTTGCCTGCGGTGAGGTAGGAGATAAGTCCCAGAAGAGCATATCCCTCCTTGATTATACGGTTGAGACCCGATACCTCAAGACCCAGCTCACTGAGGAACATAGCCTTGTCCTCTTCGCCCATATCCGATATCTCAGCCTCTATCTGAGCGCAGATAGGCAGTACAGCGGAGTGCTCCTCCTCTGCAAGCTTGCATACAGCCTTGTAGTTCTCGTTGGTGTCGATATTGTTGGTGAAGTCGTCCTCGCTGAGGTTAGCCGCATAGATAACGGGCTTTGCAGAGAGCAGGGGAGTTGACTTGATAAGTTCCCTCTCCTCGTCTGTGAAGTCGAAGGCTCTTGCAGACTTTCCTTCTTCAAGGTGAGCTTTCAGCCTTTCAAGGAACTCAGCTTCCGCAAGATATTTCTTATCTCCCTTTGCAGCCTTTTTAGCGCGGTCGATACGTCTTTCCACCATTTCTATATCCGAGAATATAAGCTCCAGATTTATAGTTTCGATATCACGGAGCGGATTTATGCTTCCGTCAACGTGGATGATATTGGGGTCCTCAAAGCACCTTACAACGTGAACTATAGCGTCCACCTCACGGATATCCGCAAGGAACTTGTTTCCGAGACCCTCGCCTTTAGAAGCGCCCTTTACAAGACCGGCGATGTCAACGAATTCAAGGGTAGCGGGAGTGAACTTATCCGGCTCATACATTTCTGCAAGCTTATCAAGTCTTTCATCGGGAACTGATACGATACCCACGTTTTTCTCGATAGTGCAGAAGGGGTAGTTTGCGGATTCAGCACCTGCGTTAGTGAGTGCGTTAAAGAGTGTACTTTTGCCCACGTTGGGCAGACCAACCATGCCAAGCTTCATATTTATTTCTTACCTTTCTCATATGTTTCCCCGCCGTTTGAGGCGGGGAGGATTGATTTAGTTATTTGCGTAAGTAGTACGCTTATTGTTCACAAGCGAAGTAACATTTGAGTTCTGTATCTGTACATCGCCTGTAGCTGTACCGATATCCTTAGGATTGCCTGCATTAACGACCATTGAGACCTCGGAATCTATGATAGTTACATTTCCGGTACCGGCTGCGTCGCCTATACCTGTAACTTCATCGCCCTCGGAGTCGATAGTTATGGAGGCGTTCTGTATCTTGGTATTGATATTACCCTTTACAGCGCCTATGCAGGAGTGCTTTGCAGAGCGCATCTTCATGCTTATCGTGCCCTGCCTGATGTAGATACTGCCCTCGCCGTCCTCAAGGACACCGATGCCCACAGCCTGAGCGCCGGTACAGGACATAGTTATATCAGCGTCGGAGCTGATAGTGGATATACCCTTGCTGCTTCCTATGCCGGTTACCTTGATACCGGATATAGTGATATCCAGCGAGCATTTCTCACCGATGTCAATATTTGCGTCACCATTGAAGCTTCCGATAGCAAGACCGTTATGTGAGTACATGAGTATCTTTATCTTGCCTGAGATAAGCTTGATATCGGAGTCGTCATCGTTATGACCGCCGCCGATACACAGCGCTTCAACGCTGTTGGAAATTATTTCGAGGGTTCCGCCGAAGTCGATAGTTATATCACCGTAGCCGTGGTCGTAGTCGTTGCCAATCCCGATACCCTCGGAAGCATAGCAGTCTATAGTGAGACTGCCCTTGCCGCCAAGCTCGAACTGTGAGCCCATAGGTACATAGATACCGGAATAGCTGAGCTTATTGCTCTTGACCACATTGAGAACAAGGCGTGCATACTCACCGACGGTGATAGTAGGCTTGCTGTTGCCGCTTATCATATTTACATTCTTCAGCGTCAGCTCACAGCTGTGATTATCCATGATGGAAATGTTCATCTTCACCTGCTTGTCGGGGTCGCCGACGATGGTGAGCTTGCTCTGATAGATGTGTATATCCGTATATTTTTCAAGCGCGAGCTTCAGAAGATCAAGCTCCGTGTCGTTCTGTGCGGCGTATATCTTCTTTACGCCCTCCGGACGTACCTCAAGATTGGTCTTGATTATCTCGTCCTTTACATCTGAGGAGATACTGTTGAGGAAGAGGGGCTTGGGCTTTGAAGTATAATAGCCCTGAATAAGGTCAACGCCGAGGCGTATCACGGTTTTCAGCTCCTGAACTGTCTCAACGCCCTCAGCCAGAGACTGCAGCTGGTTCTCATGGCAGAACTCTATGATAGCTGTGACGAGCTGCTGCTTTTTGAGGTCGTTATGGATATCGCTGATGAGGGAGCGGTCTATCTTTATGTAATCGGGCGCATAGTGGAGCAGGTTCGAGGAATTTGAATAGCCCGAACCGTAGTCGTCTATAGCCAGCTTGCAATGAGCAAAGCCGCAGCGCTTTTTGAGAAGCTCTATGGACTCATCTGTAGCAGCGGTCTCCTCAACTATCTCAATGACGGTCTTTTCAAGGAGTTCACCGTATGTAAGGTAAAGCTCGTTGAATTCCTCGTCGCTCAGGAGGTGACTTGGCAGGCAGTTTATGAAGAGCTTGCGCTTTTCAAATATCTGCTGATTATCGCTGAGAAGCTTCAGAGTATTGAAAAACGTGAGCTTTTCAATTGAATAAAGGTCGTTCTGCTCCT
>Ga0265298_10004081_pt1 | contig 18882 bp, 14 predicted proteins | sample AusTroGonzalo_MG_3_FD_193486 | JGI IMG/M metagenome (GOLD analysis project Ga0265298, IMG submission 193486) | Bovine rumen microbial communities from tropical cattle in Woodstock, Queensland, Australia - Gonzalo_01 | ecosystem: Host-associated > Mammals > Digestive system > Stomach > Rumen ... | reverse complement strand
CTTTTTCGTACCTTCTATGTTGCTTTCCAAATAATTGGAAAATATTTATTGTTTATTAACTGTTTGTTATCAATCACATAGCGTGAAGTCCATTAGTACGATGACTTTTGAAGAGGCTGTAACGATCAGCCCAGCGCATTTACGCTGAGTATCGAAAGACTACCGACGACGAATCTACCAGACAAACTTCTATAAGATGATGCGGACGTGTCTGCACATCAATTTACTTCTTCAGGAGAATAGAAAAGAACGCAACAAACTTTGACGAGATGAAGCCCTGCGGCTCATCATGTACGAATAGGAGTCGTTCTGTGACGTCGTCTGATATTTCTTATATCATTTGCCCGTTTGGTATGGTACATATTCCTTTTCGTTCTTCAGCACAGCAAAGATAATGTTGGAGAGCTTGCGTGCAATTCTCACTATTGCCTCCTGTGGCTTCATTCTTTCTTTATAGCGCAAATAGAGAGAAGCTAGTCCAGCATCCTTAAAGATGGAGATCCATGCTGCTTCAACTATCATCGGTCCAAGCAGTTTGTTACCTCTGAAAGTCTTTTCTCCATGAGCAACCTTGTCACCACTACTGTGGCTGGTTGGTATCAGGCCGAGATAGGCAGCGAATTGCTTTTCGTTATGAAACCGTCTTACGTCATATATTTCTGTAAGAATACACATTGAGACGGTTACTCCAATACCAGGAACTGTCATCAGTAAATCGAACTTATTCTTATACCTTTCTGTCCGGCTCAGGCTACGCACCAACTTCGTGGCTTCGAGTAGTGTCATTCGGATTGTCTCCACCTGTCGTATGAGTAGGTTCAGTGAGTTCCTCGTTGCCGAAAGGAGCCTCACGTCTTCCTTTAACCACTTGATGAAAGCCATGGACCAATGCGAACCTGGTTTTTCAAAACGCTCAGGAAATGACACCCCATTGCAGTATAGCAAATGTTTCACTCTTGTCTTATACCCGGAGAGCTGCTTTTGGATAGTCTTACGGATACGGACGACTGAACGGTCGTCGATATTCTCTTTTTCCCTAATATAAATTCCACGAAGCAATCCAGCCTTCAGAGATCTAACCAGCTTGACGGAATCAACTCTGTCCGTCTTCATCACCTCCTCGTACTGTGTGGTGGGAACGTCAGCAGCATGTATCACCATGCATTCAATGCCGACTTCCTTCAAGGCATAATAGGTGGAATACCCACTGAAGCCTGATTCATACACAGCCAGATAGTCACCATCCGGATAATGCTTCTTCAAAAAGTCAAAGAGCTCTTTTGCCGAGGCTTCTTGAGTGTGCCTCTTCACATTTCCTACTTCGGGAGCGATTGCCACATCCCAATTTTTCTTGTGGACGTCGATTCCTATGAAAATCTTTTGTCCTTTGAAAGAAATTTTGTTCCTTTGCATACTGGTACGCTTTTAGTTGGTTATTGCATATTGTTTACTTCGCAGTTACAAAAATACAATCCAATTATTAACGTACCAACTTTTTTGCTCAGAAAACTATGAAAAACACCGAGGGGATGCCTCACGGCAGGGGGCTCGCAGCCCCCGAGAGTGGCGTTTTCGTTTGTCTTATTCTATCGTTAGCGTCTGCAAACATAGTAACTTTGACCTAAAGGTCGAAGGTACTAACGCTCGACAATGAAAACAAATACTTTGTTTTTGTTTTGCATTGTTCTCGCTTATTTGTACCTTTGCAAGCATGAAACCTGCTCAGATATTCCACCAATACATCTGGATCATCAATACGCTCAGGGCACACAAACGAATGACCTTCGAGCAGCTCAGCCAGAAATGGCAGCAGGATGCTGTGGCTGACGGCAACGCGCTGCAGCGCTCGTCGTTCAACCGTCATCGTGATGCCATCCTCAGTATGTTCGGCATCATCATCGACTGCGAGCCGAAGACCTACTGTTACTACATCAGCAATCCGGAGACGCTTGGCGACGACTCTATTGAGCGATGGCTGTTCTCTACGCTGACCGTCCACGGTGTGCTGTCCGACAGCGCTGCTGTGAAGGAACGTGTGGTGCTGGAGAATGTGCCCGTAGGCCTGGAGTATCTTGAGACCATCATCCAAGCCATCAAGAACAACCGCCGTATCCGTTTAGGCTATCGGAAGTTCGATATGGAGGGTTATGTGAAGACCGTCTGTCCCTACGCCCTGAAACTGTTTCACCAGCGCTGGTACCTGCTGGCGAAGAAGGATGACGATGAAATGCGCATCTATGCCCTCGACCGCATGCTCTCCGTCAGCTTGACTGCCGAAGATTTCGAGATGCCCTCAGACTTCTCGCCGCAGCAGTATTTTGCAGAGTACTTCGGTGTGCTGACCGACGGTACCCCCTTGGCTCATGTCGTTCTGCGTGCCTATGGGAAAACACCCAACTACCTGCGTACCCTGCCGCTGCACCACTCACAGCGCGAGCTCCAACATTACACAGATGAAGAAGAAAGAACTTCAAACTCTAAACTTAAAACTGACTCTCAACTCTCAACACTAAACTCTCACCCCGACGATTACACCGACTTCTCTTTTGATCTGCGTCCCACAGCCGACTTCCTGGGGCAGTTGCTCTCGTACGGCGATGGCATTGAAGTACTGGAACCAGCCGATTTGCGTCAGAAGATGAAGCAGTTGATAACCCAAAGTCTTAAAAGATATTAAAATTCAGAGGGGTGTCCCGACTTTTGGGACACCCCCTACTGTATCTTTGCTGCCAGAAATTTATTGTTAAACTAAAAACGTAAATATTATGGCAGGAATAGTTTTCTTATTTGTTATGACGGTTGCCCTTGGCAGTCTGGCTGATTGTTATATTGATGGAGTTAATCAGAACGACTTTCCGGACGAGGATCGTCAGTAATCTTGTGCCGCATTTTGTGTCCGCAATCGGTTACGCTTGTTTTTCTTTTGTCCTTCATCCGTAATTCGTAATCTTTTATTACCTTTGCAATCAAATCTGAAACAAAAAGCAAATGACAATGAAGACAAATTACGAAATCCGTTATGCTGCGCATCCTGAGGATGCCAAGAACTATGACACACAGCGTATCCGCCGTGACTTCCTCATCGAGAAGGTGTTTGCCGACGACGAGGTGAACATGGTGTATTCCATGTACGACCGTATGGTGGTGGGCGGTGCCAAGCCCGTGAACGAATGTCTCAAACTAGAGGCCATCGACCCGCTGAAGGCTTCTTTCTTTACCACGCGTCGTGAGATTGGTGTGTTCAACGTGGGTGGTGCCGGCTGCATCAAGGTGGGTGACGAGACGTTTGAGCTCGACTACAAGGAGGCATTATATATAGGCAAGGGCGACCGCGACGTGGCGTTCTGCTCGAAGGACAGCCAGAACCCCGCCAAGTTCTACTTCAACTCCTGTACGGCACATGCTGAATATCCTTGCAGGAAGGTGACCAAGCAGGATGCCGTCGTGGCTCACATGGGTTCGTTGGAGATGTCGAACGAGCGTAATATCAACAAGATGCTGGTCAACCAGGTGCTACCTACCTGTCAGTTGCAGATGGGTATGACGGAACTGGCTACGGGCAGCGTGTGGAACACGATGCCTGCGCACGTTCACAGCCGTCGCATGGAGGCTTACTTCTACTTCGAGGTACCCGAGGACCAGGCTGTATGCCACTTCATGGGCGAGGTCGATGAGACGCGCCACATCTGGATGCGTGGTGACCAGGCCGTGCTCTCTCCCGAATGGAGCATCCATTCTGCCGCTGCCACGCACAACTACACCTTCATCTGGGGCATGGGCGGCGAGAATCTCGACTACGGCGACCAGGACTTTTCACTCATCACGGACTTAAAGTAGTTAGGAATTAGGATTTTATTATGAAAGATATGTTTTCCTTAGAGGGCAAGGTTGCCCTTGTGACTGGAGCAGCCTACGGCATCGGATTTGCCATTGCCGAGGCACTGGCAAAGGCCGGTGCGGAGATAACGTTCAACTGTCGCGGACAGGAGCATCTGGACAAGGCACTTGCCGACTACGAGGCCAAGGGCATCAAGGCCCATGGCTACCTCTGCGACGTGACTAACGAAGAGGACGTACAGAAGATGGTGGCTGATATCCGACGTGAGTTCGGCCATATTGACATTCTCGTCAACAATGCCGGCATCATCAAGCGCATCCCCATGCACGAGATGAAGCGCGAGGAGTTCCAGCAGGTCATCGACATTGACCTAGTGGGACCGTTCATCATGACCAAGGCTGTCATCCCCGAGATGATGGAACGCCGTGAGGGAAAGATCATCAATATATGTTCGATGATGTCGGAGCTGGGCCGTGAGACGGTCAGCGCCTACGCTGCTGCCAAGGGTGGCCTAAAGATGCTGACGAGAAATATCTGTTCGGAGTACGGTGGCTATAACATCCAATGCAATGCCATTGGTCCTGGCTACATCGCCACACCGCAGACGGCTCCCCTGCGTGAACCGCAGGCAGACGGCAGCCGCCATCCGTTCGACTCGTTCATCTGTGCCAAGACACCTGCCGGACGCTGGCTGAATCCTGAGGAACTGGGCGGTCCCGCCGTATTCCTGGCTTCTCATGCCTCAGATGCCGTCAATGGACATGTGCTTTACGTGGATGGCGGAATACTTGCCTACATCGGCAAGCAACCCTAAAGACGAAAATGCATACAAACAAAAAAAGGCTTCCTGCAAGGGAAGCCTTTTTATTGATAATACTCTTGATTATTTGTTAACTGCCTCAGCGAGCTCAGCACCAGCCTTGAACTTAGCAACCTTCTTAGCAGCAATCTTGATCTTCTGCTTTGTTGCGGGGTTGATACCTTCACGTGCGGGCTTCTCGTTTACAGCGAATGTGCCGAAACCTACGAGAGCTACTTTGTCACCAGCTACGAGAGCATCCTTAATAGCTACGATAGTAGCATCGAGAGCCTTCTTTGCATCAGCCTTGGTCAGACCTGCGCCAGCTGCAATTTTGTCAATTAATTCTGTCTTGTTCATAATGTTTGGTTTTTAAAATATTAATAATGAAGTATATAATCTTGCAAAATTTTTGGCAAATATAGTGTAAAGTATTTAGAAAACAAACAAAAAATGAAAAAAAATGACTTTTTTGTTGAAAAAAAGTGTGTAAAGGCCTGATTTTGTACAAAAAAACGCATTTTTTTCGTAATTTTGCGCCCAATTAACAAGAAAACGATAAACAGATAAAATGTTCATTCAATGAATAACTTACCCACTGTAACAAAGAATCTGCTGATCATCAATGCCTTGGTGTTTGCAGCCACATATTTGATACCTTCATGGAACATTTCCGACCTTTTTGGCCTCCATTTTTTCATGGCGTCCGATTTCCATATTTATCAGTTGGTGACCTATATGTTCGTACATGGAGGTTTTACGCATATTTTCTTCAACATGTTTGCCCTTTGGATGTTCGGACGTGTCATGGAGAACGTTTGGGGTCCCCGCAAGTTCCTGTTCTATTATATGGTCTGTGGTATCGGTGCCGGTGTGATGCAGGAGTTGGCCCAGTTGTGTACGTTCTATGTGGAGGGACTTTATGCCTATGACCAGGTGAATATCGGTACAAGCATCATTTCTCTTGGACAATATCTGAACCTCTGGAACACGGTGGGTGCCTCGGGTGCCGTCTATGGTATCCTGCTGGCCTTTGGTATGACGTTTCCTAATGAGCGTATTTTCATATTTCCCTTCCCCATACCCATTAAGGCCAAGTGGTTTGTGATGGGCTATGTGGCCATTGAGTTGTACTCATCCATCAGTAGCTCGATGGATGGCATTGCCCATGTGGCGCATCTCGGTGGTATGCTCTTTGGCCTGCTGGTGATTCTCTACTGGCGTCATCATCCTGGCAGCGACGCCCGCTTTAGCCGCAGTCGCGGACAGGAGTTCTTCAACCGTATGCGCTCGAATTATGAGGCGAGAGGGAAGAAGAAAGAAGAAAGAGAGGAACAAGAGGTCCGCCGTAACACGCATGAGGCCGATATGGAATATAATGCCCGCAAGCAACAGCGTCAGGCTGAGGTGGATGCTATCCTCGACAAAATCCGCAAGAGTGGCTACGATAGTCTGACCAAAGAGGAGAAGAAACGTCTTTTTGAAGCAAGTAAGGAGTGAAGTCTGTTAAGTCCATACTCTCTGGTTTGGTAGCTGGTGCCAACGTCGTGACGGTACTGGCCATGTTGTTGATGGGGTTTTCCGGCTACGTCAATCCTGTCAGCCATCCGACCATCAGCAGCTTGGGCTTTCTGTTCCCTTTTGCCCTGTTGGCCAATCTGTTTTTCCTGTTCTTATGGCTGACATTCAAGTGGCGCATGGCATGGATTCCCTTGTTGGGCTTTCTGTTGGCCTATGTTCCCATACGCATCTATATCCCTTTCAATATCCCATCCACGCCTCCAGAGGATGCCGTCAAAGTCATATCCTACAATGTGGAAGGCTATTATGGTGAGCCAAACTACAAAGACGGTTTCCAGATGATTTACAAATACTTGAAGGACCAGCAGGCGGATATCGTCTGTCTGCAGGAGGACAATGACACGTGGCGTAAGTCGGAGATATTCTTTGACAGTTTATATGCCTACAACGACTATGAGAAGATCAATAAATCGACCAATCCCATCCTCAACCGTTTGGGCATTCACACCCGTTATCCCATTCTCCGTAAGGAGCGCATAGCCTATGACTCCTATTCCAATGGCAGCGTGGCCTGGTACTTGCAGGTAGGGGACGACACGCTGATTGTCATTAACAACCATCTGGAATCCACCCATCTGACCAAGAAAGACCGCGAGCAATATACCCAGTTGGTACGAGGTGACATTCAGGGAGATACGGCTCAACAGGAGTCGCGCCGGCTGTTTGCCACCTTGGCGCGTTCTGCGTCCCTTCGTGCCCCAGCTGCCGAGGCTGTCCAACAATACATTGCCTCCCACCGTCAGTATTCCATTCTTGTGTGTGGTGATTTCAATGATACTCCTTTGTCCTACTCCCGCCATGTGGTGGGTAAGGACCTGACCGACTGTTATGTCAGTACGGGTAATGGTATCGGGAACTCCTATAACCGACATGGCATGTATGTTCGGATTGACCATATGTTCTGTACTCCCGACCTGACTCCCTATGGATGCAAAATTGACTCAAAAATTGACGCAAGTGACCATTATCCAGTCATTTGTTGGATAAAAAAGGGGGTAAAACCTTAAAAAATGCATGAAAAACGAGAATAAATTTCGTTAAGTGACGAAAAATGATTAAATTTGCACGCTAAAATCAGAAATAACAACTAAAAAATAACAAAAAATAAAAATGCAAAACAAAGGAATTGTAAAGTTTGTGGCAGTGATGCTCGTTCTGGTGTGCATTTTCTACCTTTCTTTCTCTTTTGTGACTCGTCACTATGAGAGCAAGGCAGCAGAGATTAGTGCCCAGAAGGGTGAGGAAGCCGGTAAGGCCTACCTCGATTCACTGATGAACGAGAAAGTTTATTTTGGTGCTTACACACTTCGTGAGTGCCGTGAGATGGAAATCGGCCTGGGTCTTGACCTGAAGGGCGGTATGAACGTAATCTTGGAGGTCTCTGTGCCCGATGTTGTTGACATCCTGGCTGACCACAAGACCGATCCGCTCTACAAGAAGTCTATGGAAGAGGCTAAGAAGGCGGAAGAGACCAGTCAGGACGACTTCATCTCGCTGTTTATCAATGCTTGGAAGAAGAATGCTCCTGGCAAGCCCCTCGCTTCAGTCTTCGCTACTCAGCAGATGAAGGACAAGGTGACGACCAAGAGTACGGACTCTGAGGTGGAGAAGGCGTTGCGCGATGAGGTTTCTGCAGCCGTTGATAACGCCCTGCTCGTAGTTCAGACCCGTATCGATAAGTTCGGTGTTGTTCAGCCTAACATCAGCAAGCTCGAGGGTATGTCTGGTCGCATCATGGTGGAAATGCCTGGTGTGAAGGAGCCCGAGCGTGTTCGTAAGCTGTTGCAGGGTAGTGCCAACCTCGAATTCTGGGAGACCTACAATAGTCAGGAGATCGTTCCCCTGCTGTCACAGCTCAACAGCCAGTATGCTGCAGGTGACGTGCCTGCTGACACTGTGAAGGCCGCAGCCGCTGATACCGCTAAGGTTGCTCAGGCTGCCGCTGCTGACACTACGAAGGCTAAGGAAGGTCTGGCTGCTGCTATTGCCAAGAAGGATGCAAAGGCTGACGATGCTGCTACAAAGGCTGGTATCGATCAGAAGAATCCGCTGTTTGCTGTCTTCACCCCGACACAAGGCCAGTCTCTGGCTGTGGTCGGCTATGCATTGACACGTGATACCGCTGCTGTCAACAAGATTCTTACGTCTGACGTTGCTAAGCGTATCCTGCCTGCTGACCTGAAGCTCCTTTGGGGTGCCAAGCCCAGCGACCTGCAGTTTACCGATCGTCAGGAGCGCTTCGAACTCTATGCCATCGATACACGTAACGCCATCAACGGACGTGCTCCGCTGGAGGGTGATGTCATCACCAACTCTCGCGACGGTTTCGACCAGCATGGTCGTCCTGAGGTTACCATGCAGATGAACGGTGACGGTGCTCGTCGTTGGTCACAGCTTACACATAATAATATTAATAAGGCCGTAGCCATTGTCCTCGATGATGCTGTATATAGCGCTCCTCGCGTTAACCAGCAGATTGATGGTGGTAACTCGTCTATCACGGGTAACTTCACCATTCAGGATACCAAGGACCTGGCTAATACGCTGAACTCTGGTAAGATGCCGGCTCCGACCCGCATCGTACAGTCTGACGTCGTTGGTCCTACGCTCGGTGCACAGTCCATCAAGCAGGGTGCTATCTCGTTCGTCGTAGCATTCATCCTGCTGATGATCTACATGGTACTGCTGTACAACTGGATTCCCGGTATGTTGGCTAACATCGCCCTGCTGTTCAACCTGTTCTTCACGCTGGGTATCCTGACCTCGTTCCAGGCTGCTCTGACCATGCCTGGTATCGCCGGTATTGTGCTGACGCTGGGTACTGCCGTGGATGCTAACGTGCTGATCTATGAACGTACCAAGGAGGAACTCCGCAAGGGTCTCAATGTCAAGGAGGCACTTGGCAAGGGTTATGCTAACGCTTTCTCAGCCATCTTCGACTCTAACTTGACTTCGTTGATTACTGGTATCATTCTCTACGTTGTTGGTACAGGTCCTATCCGTGGTTTCGCAACCACCTTGATGATCGGTATCTGCGTATCGTTCTTCACCGCTGTCTTCATGACCCGTCTGGTTTATGAGTATCAGCTGAAGCGCGACCGTTGGCGTAACCTTACCTTCAGCACTCCGTACTCTCGTAACATGATGCAGAATACCCACTTCAACTTCATGGGTATGTACAAGAAGACCTTTACCATCTGGGGTGTTGCTGCGCTCATCTTCATTGTCAGCTTCTTTACGCTGGGTCTGAGCAAGAGCATCGACTTCACTGGTGGTCGCAACTACATCATGCAGTTCGAGAAGTCTGTAGAGCCTGAGCAGGTTCGTGACGTACTGAACAAGGCATTTGTTGAGAAGGACGCTAACGGCGCAGAGAAGATTGCTAACACGACAGCTATCGCCCTCGGTGCAGAAGGCAACCGCATCCGTGTATCTACGAACTACAAGATTGACTCTAACGATCCGAACGTTGATGACGAGGCTGAGGAAATCCTCTATGAGGCACTGAAGGGTGCTGGCATCGTGACACAGGCTAATGTTGATGATTTCAAGAACCCCGATGTTCGTGAGGGTGGTTCTATCATTAGCTCTGCCAAGGTAGGTCCTTCTATTGCTAAGGACATCACACACCGTGCCTTCATCAGTGTGGCTATCGCCCTGATTGCCATCTTCCTCTACATCCTGTTCCGCTTCCGCAATGTGGCCTTCTCAGTAGGTTCTACCATTGCGCTGGCTTTCGATGCGCTCATTGTCATCGGCTTCTACTCACTGCTGTGGAAGTTCGTGCCCATGTCGCTTGAGATTGACCAGACCTTCATCGGTGCTATCCTGACCGTTATCGGTTACTCTATCAACGATAAGGTGGTGGTATTCGACCGTGTACGTGAGAATATCCAGCTCTTTGGAAAGCGTGACCGTCAGACTCTGTTCAACGACTCGCTGAACCAGACGTTGGCTCGTACCATCAACACCTCTGTAACGACCCTGATCGTGCTGTTGTGTATCTTCATCCTTGGTGGTGACAGCATCCGCTCGTTCTCGTTCGCTATGATTCTGGGTGTTATCTTCGGTACCTGCTCTTCTATCTTCATTGCTGCTCCTATTGCTTACCTCACCATGGGTCGCACCATTCGCGAGGACAATGCAGAAGTAGCTGAAGTCAAGAAAGACTAATAAGGTTTCCACCTTATTATATATATAGGAGGCTGCATCTCGCCCGTGAGGTGTGAGGTGCAGCCTTTTTTCACTAAGAATCTATCATTGTTAATACTGCCTATATGGAATTAAGTCACAGCCCTAAAGAACGGAGAAACCGGATAATCAAGACAACCTTGTATGTTGTCCTTGTCACCCTTGCTACTCTTATGGGTGTTGCTGTAATATATCTTTATTATGATAAACTCGGTTTTTAGTATTCATTTTGACATATTGTCGTAAAGGAGGAAGTGTCAAGTAATGGCAAATAGAATATATCTGTGTCTGGCTCACATGAGTGAGAGTGGTGCTGAACAAAAGTATGTAAAAGAAGCTTTTGATACGAATTGGGTAGTGCCTCTTGGACCTAATGTGAACGGTTTTGAGGAGGATTTGAAAACATTTCTGTCCTATTCTCCTTCCTTGAACAATAAGGAATGTTCCAAGGAGGTTGTAGTATTGTCGGCTGGTACGGCTGCCGTCCATCTGGCCTTGATAGCCTGTGGCGTAGGTCCAGGCGATGAGGTCATCGTACAGTCGTTCACGTTCTGTGCTTCCAGCAACCCCGTTACTTATCTTGGGGCACAGCCCGTCTTTGTTGATTCAGAACCAGATACATGGAATATAGACCCGGACTTATTGGAGGAAGCAATCAAAGACCGTATAAGCAAGACGAGCAAGAAACCTAAGGCTATTGTTCCTGTCGCCTTGTATGGCATGCCGTATCAGATAGACCGTATTATGGAGATTGCCAATCGCTATGAGATACCGGTCATTGAAGATGCCGCCGAGGGCTTTGGTTCCCGCTATCGTGGACAGGTTTTGGGTACTTTCGGAGCGTATGGCGTCCTGTCGTTCAATGGCAACAAGATGATTACCACGTCGGGTGGCGGTGCGCTGGTCTGTCCTGATTTGGAGGCGAAGAACAAGGTGATGTGGCTAGCTACGCAGGCTCGTGAGGCTTATCCATACTATCAGCATGAGGCCATAGGCTATAATTATCGTATGAGTAATATTTGTGCAGGTATCGGTCGTGGTCAGATGACCATAGTGAATGACCATATTGCCCGTCATCGCGAGATTGCCCGTATGTATGAGGAGGCTTTTGCTGAAGTAGATGGCATCGAGTATCACAAGGAGGGTTGTGATATGGAGAGTAACTATTGGCTTTCGACCGTCCTTTTGCGTGAAGACTTGCATGTGAAAGGAGAGGATGATGTCTATGCTGAAGCAGTCAACGGTGCTGTGGGCGGTGCTGCGGGTGTTGTACACGGTGGAGGTATGGTACATACTGACTGTGAGCCTAACCGTAACGTGGAGGCCATGCGTGTGGCATTGGATCGTGAAGGCATTGAGAGCCGTCCTTTATGGAAGCCCATGCACAAACAACCTGTGTATCGGCAGGCTCCTGCTTATGTGAACGGTGTGAGTGAAATGCTTTTCAAACGTGGTCTGTGCCTGCCTTCAGGACCGATGGTAACTGATGCTGACGTTCGTCATATCATTGATACGATCATCAGCAGCATTGAGCGTTGATACAAAGGAAGGAGTTAATGATGTATTTGTTAGATAAGATTTCCAATTGGTATCTCAAACGGGCGGCATTACCCTATTGGTGTATGTTGTTGCTTGACAGCCTGATAATTTTTATTTCAGGTATATTTATCTATTATCTGTTTCATCGTGGATTACAGACCATGATACGCTTCCCGCTGCTGTCACAGCAGCTGTTGGTGTATATGGTACTTGGCATGGTGGGCTTCCGCGTCTTTCATACCTATTCTGGCATTATACGCTATTCCTCGTTTGTGGATTTGCAGCGTGTGGCTATGGCGAACCTTTTAGGAATGCTGCTCAGCTGCATAGCCCAGCGTATCTTGTTATACTTGATTCCTGATTTTATCAGTTTGTCAATGCTGCAGACGGCAGCATTGTTTGTCATTGCTACTGTACTGATGTGGGGTGTACGTGTGTTGGCAAAAATCCTTTATGAAACGGCTACTTCAGATCGTAAGGCATTACGTGTGTTGATATACGGTGCCTTGAATGGAGGTGTTGGATTGGCGAAGAACATCCGCAGCCAGCAACCTGCTCGCTTTGTGCTGAAAGGCTTTATTACGCAGGAAAAGTCATTGCGTCATAATTTGCTGATGGGTGAGAAGGTGTATTATGTAGGAGATAATCTGGAGTCCATTGTCCGTTCAAAGGATATCGAAGCCGTACTCGTCTCACCCTTGCGTATTAATGAGTTCCGTAACGACCAGCGTACACAGGATGCACTACTGGCTGCTGGCTGTAAGATTTTTATGGCTTCGCAGGCACAGGAGTGGAACGAGAAGAGTGAGGACTATAGCAATGTGCAGTTGCATGAGGTAATGGTAGAAGACCTGTTGCCGCGTGATGAGATAAAGGTTGATATGGATTCAGTAGGACATGAACTGACGGGTCGTCGCATCCTTATCACGGGTGCTGCGGGATCCATTGGTTCCGAGATGGTGCGTCAGGTGGCTGTCTATCATCCTGCTTCTATGATGCTTATTGACCAGGCAGAGACCCCTGAGCACGACATCCGTCTTTTGATGCAGAAGGACTTTCCTGACATTGAGGCCAAGACAGTGGTGACAAGTATTTGCAAGGAGAATCGTATGGAGCAGATTTTCCGTGACTTCCGTCCGGAATACGTGTTCCATGCTGCGGCCTATAAGCATGTACCTATGATGGAAGACAACCCTTCAGAGGCTGTGCAGAACAATATCTATGGTACGAAGGTCATTGCTGACTTGAGTGTGAAATACGGTGTCAAGAAGTTCGTCATGGTATCGACCGACAAGGCTGTGAACCCCACCAATGTCATGGGCTGTTCGAAGCGTATTTGTGAAATCTATACGCAGAGCCTTAACAAAAGTCTTTCCTCTGTCTCTACAACCGGTGATGATACTAACAAGCCGACTCAATTTGTGACTACTCGCTTCGGAAATGTACTGGGTTCGAACGGCAGTGTGATACCCCTGTTCCGTGAGCAGATTAAGAGCGGCGGACCGGTGACGGTGACCCATCCGGATATTATTCGTTACTTCATGCTCATTCCAGAAGCTTGTAAGCTGGTTCTTGAGGCTGGTACGAAGGGGCATGGTGGAGAAATCTTCGTCTTTGACATGGGGCAGCCAGTGAAGATAGCCGACTTGGCGCGTCGCATGATACGTTTGTCTGGAGTTAAGAACGTGGAGATAGAATACACAGGCCTGCGTCCTGGTGAGAAACTCTATGAAGAGGTCCTTAACGAAATGGAAGGTACGAAACCTTCATTTCACGAGAAGATCCGTATTGCTGAAGTCCGCGAGTACGACTACGCTCAGGTCAGCAAAGATATTGATGAGCTCATCGAGATATCGAAGAAATATGACGACATGGCTACGGTCAAGAAGATGAAAGAGATTGTGCCGGAGTACAAGTCGAACAATTCCGTTTACGAACAATTGGACTAAGTTACCTCGGCATTTGCCGTGTGGCTTATGGTATGCGAACCAGCTCTGACCCCGTCAGGGTTGGTTCGCTGCTATTGACTTGTATGGCATACAGGCCGTGCAGAGTGTGTGGCAGTGCGATACTGACAGACAGGGACGATGGCAGTAGGCGCTGTTTCATCAGCAGGGAGCCAGAGATGTCGTATATCCTTACCAGAATGTCATCGTCGGGTAACTGGTCGAAAAGCAGTTGTAGGAAGCCTTGTTGAGGCACGATGTGCAGGCGTGTCGGCTGGTGCTGGCTGATCGTTTCAATGGCGGTAATCCCCAGAACGTCGAGCAGTCCCCTGTAGCCGTCCAATTCCCCGTGCCCATAGAGATTGTTCGGATACGACAATGCTGGTTGCGGATGTCGGCAGCTGCGTGCCATCACGTCGCGTATCTGCTGTGGTGTCAGCTCGGGCTTGGCCTGTAGCCAGAGAGCGATGGTGCCTGCCGTGACAGGTGTGGACAATGACGTTCCTGTTTCTGCACACCAAGGATAGTTGCGTCCCTGAAACGACGATACGGCGACCATGTGACTGTCGTTGAGTTGCTGCTGCTCGGCATAGTGGCTGTTCATGGAGGTCAGCACGTTGACACCAGGTGCAGTGATGTCCGGTTTGATATCGCCCGACATGCTGGGACCTCTCGATGAGAAGGCGCTCACGATACCTGGTTCGAAGGAACTGACGTGCCACTGCCCGTCCAATGTCCTGTAGCTTTTCCGATGGGTGGTGCTACCCACGCAGATGACCGATGGGAAACATCCTGGTGCCACGATGTTGTGGTTGGCCTGAGCCGCATTCCATCGTGTGTCTATGCCGTTGCTGGTCAGGGTGTAGCTGTTGCTGCCAAAGATTTCCGCATGACAGTCTGTTCCAGACAGCGTCAAGGCAATAGGCGGCAGTTGGTTGAGTGGTTCGTCAGCGGAAAGCAATACGGCCAGATAGGTGGAAGAGTCGAAAGCCGACGGATAGCGGACAATGCTGACAGTCAGTTTTTTGTCGCCCAATTCCAATGTGTCGGTCAGCATGTCTTCCATCTGCTCATCGGTCGATTCATAGGAGCGACAGAAATAGGGCATGTCGTCCGTTTCCTGATATACCCATACGGAGAAGGTTGTCGGTTGGTCGGTCTTTACGCGATAGACGGCGTTGTTCTGGCTGCTTTTGATGAAGGCCCCCGTCACTTCTGTACCCTTAGGTTTTTCCATGTAGGTATAACTCCATCCGGCATTACCAGCAGAGGCTACAATAATGTGTCCTGGTCCACAGAGCTGTTCCAGGAAGTCGTTATAGAGTTGGTCTTCCTCGTCCATGTAGGGTGTGTAGCCCTCGCTGAACGATGCCACACAGGGCTTTCCCTGTGCATCGGCATAGTCGAAGAGGTACTTGAAGCCCAGTGCATCCACTGCTGTCGTGAATTTGTAGCGGTCCTCAGGGGCTATGTAGATGCTGTCGGCACCCACGGCATTGCTGACCAGACAGAGGTCGCTCTCGAAAGCGACGCCCCTGTAGGGGGTATCGTAGCTGCTGCCGGCAGCACAGCCCAGTGTAAGTGTACCATGCGTCTGCGTAGGGCTGTCCACGGAGTGCTGGTGTTTCAGCAGTTCTTCCTGTCCCACGTAGTCACGTCCTACGGGGAGACTGCTGCCTATGGTGTCCGTCGATAGCATGTCCCACAATGCCTGTATGCGGTAGCGGGTTCCCGTAGCATCGTAGAAGTTGGGGTGGGTGAGGTCGAAACCAATGTCCATAAGACCCACCACCACCCCTTTGCCTGTGAAAGCCTGATGCTGTGCATCCACTGTGTAGATGGGCAGTATGTTGGCCACCTTGACGGTGGTGTCCATTTGTGCTTCGGCACAGGGATTGGCCTCAATGCGGAGGATGGCGGGCTGTTGAGCCAGTGAGGTAAGACGGTCGAGAGGGATGGCTGCGATGCAGATGTCGTTCAGTTGCGCATACTTCTTACAGCCGTATGCTGTCAGCACTTCGTCGGCATTGGTTTGCTCCACCTGCACGAAGGCTATGAGAATCTGTTGCCGTGTGTCTGCTGCCCGTTTGTCTGGAACCGTCTGTTCCATGACCGTCTGTTGCACGAAGCGGCTCATCTTCTTGCGGAAGTCCTGCGCATGGACAGCGGCGGCCGCCAGCAGTACCATCAAGAGCCATGCCAGCCTTTTCATTTCCGACAGTCAGGGCAGATGCCTTTGATAATGAGGTTGGCAGAGTGAGGTTCGAACCCCTCGGGCAGTTCAATGTCGGGAAGCCCTTGGTTGTCAAGGCAATAGGTCTTCTGACATTGCTCGCAATAGAAGTGCGGGTGCAGGTCTTCGTCGTGGTCGTGGTCGTGACTATGGCAGAGCTCGTATTTCACGCCTTCGCTGCCCCCTTCAATGACGTGTACCAAGTGGTGTTCACGGAAGAGGGTAAGCGTACGGAAGATGCCAGACTTGTCGATGGAAAGTATCTTACGTTCCAGTTCCGCCAATGACAATGGAGTCAAGGCACCAGCCAATGCCTTGGCTACTACGATACGGTTAGCGGTCGGCTTGATGCCGTGCTCTTCGAGTAAATCTTCGTAGTTCATGTATTCTTCACTCCTTTCTTGTAGTACCCCGACCGGGAATCGAACCCGGAACTAAGCTTTAGGAGAGCCTTGTTATATCCATTTAACTATCAGGGCAACGTTTTTGTGCATGCAAAGGTAGTGCAAACCGAGCGAATAACCAAAAAAAATTCTTAACTTTTTTATAACATTATTAAACCGGAAAAGGTTTCTTTCGTCAAAATATAGTTATGAACAGAGTACCATTAGCTATATTTATGCTCCTTGCAACAGTGGTGACATTCGCGCAAGGTACAGTGAGAGGCCATGTGGCCGAGAAACAGACAGATGAGGCGTTGGAGTTTGCCAACGTCCGAGTTTTACAGGGAACAAAGTTCGTGAAGGGTGCCATTACCGACAGCGAAGGTGCATTCAGCATCTCGGGGTTGGCATACGGTAGTTATACCCTGCAGATCACGTCCATTGGCTATAAGGACGTGACGCGTGAGTTTACCCTTTCCAAGCAAAACAACCGTGTGACGTACAGCATGATCTATCTGGCCGAGGATGCGCAGACCATCGGCGAGGTGGTGGTCAGCGGCCAGCGTTCACAGATGAAGCTGGAGGTTGACCGTAAGGTGTTTACCGTTGACCAGGTGCTGGCAGCTGCTGGTGGTTCGGTGACAGAGCTGCTGGAGAACATCCCTTCCATCGAGGTGACCACAGACGGTGAGATTTCCTTGCGCGGCAGTTCTTCGGTAGAGGTATGGATCAACGGCAAGGCCAGCGGCCTGACCAGTGACAACCGTTATGAGATTCTGCAGCAGATACCTGCCGAGTCGATAGAGAAGATCGAGGTCATCGACAATCCCTCGGCTAAATATTCGCCCGAAGGTTCTGCCGGCATCATTAACATTGTGTTGAAGCGTGACCGCATGGCGGGTTACTACGGCTCCCTGCGTGCTGGCGTCAACACACGTGGCGGTTGGAACACAGGTGCCAATATCAACTACACCAGCGGCCCCTTCGAGGCTTATGCCAACCTCGGCTACCGCCGTCGTAAAGGCAAGGGAGGCAGCATGAGCGAGCAACACTATCTTAATACCAATACTTACCAGAACTATGAGGGTGACAACTTCAACGGTGGCGGCAGCCTCTTCAGCCGTGCCGGACTGACGTGGCACATGACGCATAACGACGACCTCTCGCTGACGGGAATGATGATGCACGGCACCCGTGACAGCGAGAGCGAGACCCCCTACCACTACGGCACCATCGGAGCGCAGCAGGATACCTACCAGCAGTTGCGCCGTAACACGGGCGACGGCAGTAACCACATGTACAACGTGGAACTGGGCTATACCCACACTTTCACCGACACCCACAAGCTTGACTTCAGCCTTTCCACCGGACGCTGGAAGAGCGACAACGACAACTACTACCAGGATTCCATCTGGTATATGGACCATGTGACCCCAACACAATACATTTACCAATACAGGCCCTCCTACGTCAACAACCGTTCGTGGGAGGCCAAACTCGACTACGAGAACCAGATCAGCGAGAATTTCAAGCTGGAGGCAGGCTATAACGGCCGCTTCTCGCACGAGAACACCCCGCAGGAGTCGTGGGCCGACTACACCAGTTGGACGGGCGTCAATAAGCAGTTGGACGAGAAGTACTACAACCGTTTCATCTACGACATGGACGTGCATGCCCTCTATGCCACCATCAATACCAAGCTGTTCGGCCGTCTTGGTGTTATGGCGGGACTGCGCGGCGAGTACTGGAAAGTCAATACCGAGAGCTACAGCTACCAGCAGGAACACAACCCTGCATTGCGTGACGAGCCGTTCAAGAAGGACTACTTCCAGCTGTTCCCCTCGCTTTTCCTGAGCTACGACCTGACGGAGACTGCTCAGTTGCAGCTGAACTACACACGTCGTCTGCGCCGTCCCTGGGGCGGACAGCTCAATTCTTTCCGTAACACCAGCGATGCCACGATGGTACAGTTTGGTAACCCGTTGCTCACTCCGGAATACACCAACTCCTTCTCGCTGAACTACCTGAAGACATGGGACCGTCACACACTGAGCGTTTCCACCTATTACCGTCCCACGACGGACGTCATTCAGCGTATTCGCTGGCAGAGTTCTGCCGACGGGCTGATGTATATGACCAGTGAGAACTTGGCTAAGCGACAGACAGCCGGTATCGAACTGATTGGCAAGAACTCCCTGTGGCGTGTCCTCGACCTTACCACCACCGTCAACGGCTACTACTCCAAACTCGACGGTTTCTCCTACGTCATTGACGGCCAGACTGTCACGGGCGAGGGTCAGGAGGCCTTCTCGTGGGATGCCCGTATGCTGGCATCGTTCATGTTGCCCTACGACATCTCGTTACAGGCCACG
>Ga0265298_10004080_pt1 | contig 18882 bp, 17 predicted proteins | sample AusTroGonzalo_MG_3_FD_193486 | JGI IMG/M metagenome (GOLD analysis project Ga0265298, IMG submission 193486) | Bovine rumen microbial communities from tropical cattle in Woodstock, Queensland, Australia - Gonzalo_01 | ecosystem: Host-associated > Mammals > Digestive system > Stomach > Rumen ... | reverse complement strand
TCAATGCCTTTTGATGTTCGGACCGAAAACCGTGATGGGGCGGAATTATTTATTTCATGCCCGAGAAATGATGGTTTTCTTTTCTTTGATGTAGTCACATATATTTCAAATTCGATACGTATAGTTGTTGAAATTAAACCACAACTCCATGCAGGTGGGCTTGTTCATGAAATGAATTCTGCATCAACAGAGAAAATAGAAAGATTCTTGGATTATACTAAGACAATAACGAAACGCACTGGAGTAAAGTTCGTTTTCTCGGTAAATGGAAATGTTGTTCAGGAAATCAATCCTTTGCTATGGTCTTATAATTGGAGAACTTTTTCTTGTCGAATTACAAAAATTCCCATTATCGAAAGTGAATCTTTGTACGATGAATATCAAGTAATTTGTGAATGGACTAAGCAAGCATACTGCCTAATCTTTTCCTTATTAACGATTTCTGAAAAGGAACCAGAAATAGAAGGCTTCGTGGAAGGTAGCCCTTTTGAGGTCAGAGCAACTAGATATGAAAGAAATCCTATAAATAGGGAATTGTGTTTATCCTATTATGGGTATCAGTGTAGGATATGTGGAATTGACTTTAGGTCTAAATATGGTCCTATCGGTCAGGATTTTATACATGTTCACCATATAATCCCTGTTTCAAAAATTGGGAAAGATTACAAGATAAATCCAATCAAGGATTTGATTCCAGTATGCCCCAATTGTCATGCAATGCTGCATCGTCAAAATCCGCCTTTTGAGCCAGATCAATTGAAAAAAATAATTGATGAAGTGAGAAAAACTTAAAAAAACACTACGACCAACTTTGAACCCAGACGCTTTTCCTAAAAGGAGATCCCCGCCGGAGCCTGCCCTGAGCCTGTCGAATGGGCGGGAATGACATCGGATAATATTTACAACGCATTCATTATGCCGTGTTGTGCGGAAAATGTGAAGGAAAAATTTCCCAACGCGGTGTTCTCTGAAAGTGGTTTGTTTAGCATGTGCCGCGTCGGCTATATCTATGGTGACTGGAAAAACGTGGAGGACGAAAACCGACCTTATCACAAAATCCACTGCATTCTCCTCGATATGAAATCTGTCATGCGAAATTACGCAAACAACCCCACTGCGCAAAGCGAACTCGCGGAGTTGATCAGATAAAAATGGTCGAATTCGGCAATATGTCTCCTTGCTATTTCATCATTGTAATTCTATTGTTGACAAAATAAAGAATTTTGCAAACTGTTGTTTGCAAAATTTGCAACGCACCGCTTTTTCAAAATTTTCCGTTGTAGATTAGAACCTCCAAACTTAACGGAGGTATAATTGTGACTCGAAATGAATTTTTCGCAATGGTCAAGGATCTTCACGAATATCCTGAACACTTGGCTGAATATCGAAAAAACTACACTAACGTTTATCCATTCAGTGATGGTATTTTCAAAATGCTCATGGCAAACGAAGCTAAGCCCGAACGCACGGTAAAATTTCTGAACGCCATGCTGGACTTGAATGGAGAAAACACCATTAAATCCTTTACTTTGGGCGTTCCTGAGAATCCTGGGGTTCTTAATGACAAGACTGCAATATTTGACATTTACGGAATTACAGAAGCTGGTTCCCCGGTCCTTATCGAAGTTCAACAGAATTTCAATACTCTATTCGTGGACAGGCTTGTTTATTACACGTCTCGCGTTATTTCTCGAACGGTCAAGAAATCGCAAGATTACAACTTGCCGCACATCTACGTGCTTTCGCTTTTGACCGAAAACCAGTTTCCTTTGGAAAGGAACACTTACTTGCACCATTCCCAACTCGCACGAAATCGTCATTTCTTTTACGAAAAATTGGACATATATCTTGTAGAAGTGGAAAAATTTTTCGCCATCGAAGATCGTACAGAACCAGAAAAACGTGAAAGAACAAACCGGGCTGAAATACTCCGAATTTTCCGGGCCGTTCTCGAAGAAAAGGAAATTCCTGCCGAAAAACTGGCTAGCCTTCTTGACAAGGACTTTGCTAAGGATGTATCTTTGACAGGGTACACGGACGAAACTCTTTTGAATGAGGTTGACGGAATGACAGATTTGCTTTACGAAAAACAGGGGTCTTACCTGCAGGGGAAAGGAGATGGAATTCTTGAATCGGCTCAACTTATGGTTGATTCCGGCATTCTGACTCCTGAAAAAGCAGCTGAACTCTTCAAAGTTCGTAAGGAAGACATTCGCCCTAGAAATAACAAATAAAGAGCCTTGCTTGACAAGCTACCGTTAAAAGTTCCTAAAATTAAAAACGCCCGCTCACAATCGAGTGAACGGGCGTCTTGCATATAAAGTCTATTACAAGAAAATCAATCCGAGAATGCCGACTGCCCAGACGTACCAGGCGAAGTGCTGGAACTTGCCTTTCTGGACAAAGTTCATGAGCCACTTGAGGGCGATAATGCCGAAGATAAACGCGACAATCATGCCGACCAAGAGTTCCGGGGTGAATCCGCCGGCGTCAACGCATTTCAAAGCCTTTTCTGGGTTGAGGAGCGCTTTTTCCGGAGTCATTGTCTGGCACTTGATCCACTTGATGCAATCGAGAAGTGCTGCACCGCCAACGGCAGGAATGCTCATGAGGAAGCTGAATTCGCCGGCGTACTTGCGATTCACGCCCATGAACATCATGGCGCTGATGGTCGAGCCGCTGCGGCTAATGCCCGGGATGCAGGCGATGCCTTGCACGGTGCCGGTCACGAGTGCGCGCCACCAGTTCATCTTGACTCCTTCGTTATCCGGGTGCTTGGCGCCGGTCGGGCCCCACTGCGATGTGAAAAGCAAAAGACCGGTGAAAAGTTCTGCAACGCAGACGGCGCGCGGATTTTCGAACAGGCTTTCCAGAGCATCCTTGAAGCCGAGGCCGATCATGGCTGTCGGAATGCTCGCGAGAATGATGTAGCCCGCTTCGCGGAGCTGGTCGCGGTCGCGACGGAGGCATCCGACGATGATGTCCGTAATCTTCTTGTGGAACACCACGAAAATCGAAAGCAATGTGCCTGCGTGGAGCATGATGTCGAAGAACATGCCTGCTTCGTTCATGCCTAAAAGTTCATGCCCGAGCACTAAATGGCCGGAGCTGGAGATGGGGAGAAATTCGGCGAGGCCCTGCAACAGGCCGAGGATAATAGATTCGAACATAGTAAGGTAAATGTAGCTTTTAGTTGGTAGAACTTAGTTGGTAGAACTTAGAAATTGCTAAAAAACTAAGTTCTAAGTTCTAAGTTCTAAGTTCTAATTACTATCTTCCATACCATGTCTCGCCAGTTTCTCCTTTGCTTTCATGATTTTTCAGTGTGGAATTTCCGCACGTCGCTTCCGATTCTCGAAGAACTCAAGGATTTGGTGGGGGCGCCTTTTAGTGTGTTGGTTATTCCTGATACAGAAAATGCATCGGACGAAGCGGTTGAAAATTTCCGCGCGACTCTCGCCAAGCTCTCATCGGAAGGCTTTGAACTTGCACTGCATGGCTTTAAGCACAAGGCCGAATTCAGCCAGGGACGCAGTTATGCGGGGCTCATTGGCATGAACCTCACGGGAGGCGAGGCTGAATTTGCAGGGCTTTGCGAATATGAATCGAGCCGTCTTTTGCAGGCCGCGCTTGATGCGTGGAAAAAATTGTTTGCCGATGAAAACGGGAATGTCGAAAAACCGGTTGCCTTTATTCCGCCGACTTGGTTTAGCAATAAGTATTTGCCAGGACAAGTGCGTGCTGAAAAAATGTTGTACGAAGACCGTTTCTCGATGACGACAGCCCATGGAAAACGTTATTCGTCTCCGGTGGCAAGCTTTGCGGGCATCCCCAGGGCTACTGAAAAAGCGGCTTTTGTTTATGCGGAGGGAATATTAAAATTCCCGTTTGGTACTCCGCGCATTGCTGTTCATCCAGTGGATTTCCCTCGACTGCGGGATGTTGTTCGCGATACCATCCGCGTAGCATTGAACAACAGACGAAAGCTAGTCCACTATAGCGAATTATAAATTATAATATGTTCGTTAATTTGTGTCGTTGCATTCGCTGATGTACTGTTGCTTAATCTTGCTAAAATCGCTTTGCGTATAGGATTTTTTGCTGATGGTGATGAGCTTGTTGCCCATGCAGTAAACGTCTTCGTAATCGCTGTCTTTGCTGTACTCTCTGCAGCTTTGTTCTGGAATGTCTTGATCAGCGATTATCGTTTGGTTAACTTTGTCTTTAATTAAATCGATTGTGATTTTAACCGAAACTCCCTGCTGGACTGTTTCGAGTGTGAGCGGATTTTCAGATATTACTTTGCAACTCTCGATTCCTGCGTTAGAACTGCTGTCGCCACAGGCTACGAGTCCCATTGCTGCGGTGATTGCCGTAATCGGAATTAACTTTACAAAATGCATGAAGTCTCCTTGGAAATAAGTTTGTTTTGAATGTACAAAATTGCGTTCAGTAAAACCATTAAATTCCAGGGATGTCAAATTCTTTTGTCGTTTTACGTTTTTGTTCGTTGGTAACCTGAATTGTAATGGAAGTTCTCGCTTTGCGGCGGCCCTAATTTGCAATTGGTACAGAATTTCTAGAATCCGGGAACTGTAATTTCCTTTGTGATTTTGCGGTTGGAATCGTCTGTGATTTCAATCGTTATCGTTTCACCTGCATCGGGGAGCGCATCGCCGAGGAGAATGATTTCGCGCGGTTCGGAATCATATTCGGCTGCGATCCACTTTTTGCCGTATTTGACGGTGATGGCATTTCCGTTCGGGATGCCAGCGTATTTCGAATAAAGAGGAATTTTAAGCGCCGATTGGTGTTGTCCGCTGACTAGGGTTTCGGCCCAATACGGGAATCCCATTGAAAATCCATCTTCGTCAGAAATGTTGGCGAGGTCTCTAAGTTCGTTTGTCGTAACGCAGCGGTTTTTGGAACCTGTTTGCTTTTCGAAGTAGAACCATTTGCGAGTTGTTTCTCCGAGCCAGTAAAGCGGGGCCGAATTGATGTCGTTCTCGATACAGACGTTCCACTTGCCGTAGAACTGCAATCCCTTTGGATGGAATTCGTAAAAATCAACGCTGTCGGTTTGATTACGTGTTACGGCGAGTATGCGTTGCGCCGTGTCGCCAACGGCTGGAATTCCCGAAATCTTTTGTGAAATCTTGGCGTTGCCGACTTTTGTGTACCAGTTGATGCTTGTTTTGTATTTGCCGTAAGGATAAATGGAAATCAATTCGTTCACGCTGCGCCCAGTGCCTGTTGAAGAAGCGTCTGCACTGTAGCGGATGAATCTCGTCTCGGGGAACGTCTCGACAATCTTTCCAATCGCAAGCGGCTTGCTATTGTCGAAAATTTTGCACAAATCGTTATTGATAACTTGTTCGTCTTTGTTCAATGCGGCGAACTTATAGCCGGACTGACAACGGAATATGTCGAGCATGCTCTTGCTCAGGAATGTGTAAAGTGGAGTATTTTGGTTTTTAGTTAATATAAACTTGCCGTTGTTTTTGCAAGATTGATGGAAACTGAATTCGCGTCTGACAACGTGCCCTGCGAAATCTTCGACTTCGAGTCTGTAAGTAGAAATGGGGCCAATTTTGGTATTGATGTAATGCCAGTCGCCTGCAGTATCCGCTTCTTCTGCCCAAAGCAGTTCGTTACGGATGTCTATCATTTTTTTGTAGCTGAGCGTGTCCAATATTTTGCTGTAAATTTTGTCGTCGTAGCGCCACAGTTCGATACGACGGATTGCCATCGGATTTTCCTTGGGCTCACGGCTGTAATCCGCAATCTTTATAGCCATGGACAAATTAAATTCGTTTTTCACTGGAGTTTCTACGCAACCGTTGCGGATGGCGTTGTCTGTCGTAAGGGCTAGTTCGTTCCCTTGCCATACGGCAATTCCAAAAATTTGCGGTGCAATCGTGTCGAGGCATTTGACGCCGAGTCCGCATGGCGATATAACGTCGTCTTTGTTCAGGCGAACTTCGAGGTGCAAGTGCGGATTGCCTATGCCGGAACTTCCCGAGAACGTAAGCGTGTCCCCTTTGCGGAATCTTGTATTCGGCTTTATGGAAATGTCATTGCTTTGTGTGGCGTATTGCTTTTGTCTTACGAGATTTTCAATGGTCGGCGTAAAACCGCTTTGGTGTGCGAATACCCAGGTCCTTCCGCTTTCGCCTTGGAAGAACATGACTTTGCCATAACCGAATGGCGATGTTTTGATTTCCTTGACGAATCCGTTTTCAGGCGCGTAGATGGGCCAGCCTTCTTCCATCTGCGTGGAATAGTCGATGCCGGCGTGGTAACGTGTGCCGCGGTTTTCTCCAAACGAAGATGTCAAATAGGCGTCTCGTTTAAAAGGATCGTAGGTGAATGGCTCGACATACGATTCCGAAATCAGTTCAGCTGGAGCGGCGTTTCTTTCGGAAAAATCCGTATTGTCAAGTTTAGCGCCTCTTTGGATGGCGATGCAGTCCTCGTAAGCGAATGCGTCCATTTTGGAAGCGTTACAGACGGTGCTTGCGTTATCGGCGAAGCAAAATGCGCCGACAGTGAGTATAAATGATGAAATTTTTGTAAGCCTGACCATAATGTTTAACAAAATACAAAAATATTATTTTATAATGACAACCGTTGCTGTAAAAGAAATGGCAATTTAGGGGTATTTTGTAATGGCTTTAATGCAAAAAAAAGACCCGCTTTTAGCGAGTCTTTTTAGTGGAGCTAAGGAGAGTCGAACTCCTGACCTCCTGCATGCCATGCAGGCGCTCTACCAACTGAGCTATAACCCCGAGGACGCGCACAAATATAGAATGAATAAATGTACGTGTCAAGGGTTACCAGTGAATTTTTTTTGAAAAAAATTACTGGTAGACGAAAAATAATAGAAACGTGCTTAGAACTTAGAACATTCTCTCTTACCTTTAAGAATACCTAAGTTCTACCAACTAAGTTCTACCAACTGCGGCTCTGCCGCCCTAAGTTCTAAAAGCGAAGCGGTCTAAGTTCTACCAACTACTACGCCTTTTCAATCGTGACAGATTCGATAATGACGTCGTCGAACGGGCGATCCATGCGGTCGGTCTGCACGCCAGCGATTTCGTCGAGCACTTCGAAACCTTCATAGAGCTGGCCGAAGACGGAGTAACCGTCAGCCGGGCCCGGACCACACTGGTCGTGGTCGAGGAAGTGCACGTTGTTGCCATGAACAATGAAGAACTGGCTGCCGATAGAATGCGGCATAGCGGTCTTTGCCCAGCTGAGTGCGCCACGGACGTGGGTGAGGCGGCTGTCATACTTGTCGCCGATGGTAGAACCCGGACCCTGAGCAGCATGGCCGCCGGTACCGTTTTTACGGGTGAAGTCGCCACCCTGGATCATGAAGTCCTTGATAATGCGGTGGAACGGTGCGCCATCGTACTTGCCCTGTTTTGCAAGTTCAATGAAGTTTGTTGCGCATTCGCCAACGATTTCTTCGAAAAGACGAAGCTTCATTGTGCCGTGGTTGGTCTTCATGATGGCGATGGTTTCGCCTGCCTGCGGTTTGTCTAACTGATTAAAGGACATTTTTGCTCCTAATAGCTTTGAGGTATGAGGTCGGGGCGTTGCCCCTATGAGGTCGCTACGCTCTGGGTCATGAAACTTGATTGTAGCTGAACGTTTTGCTTATATATATAAAATTAAGGGGTGTTTTACAGCTTTAGAGTAAAAAAAGCACTTGAAATAATCTAATTTCTACTCAAAAAAACTCAAAACGAGCGGCGCGAGTGACCTCATACCTCAGAGGGAACGAAGTGACCGACCTGAAAAACTATATGAAAGACAACTGCAAAAAAGTAAGCGAGCTTCTTTCGGCGCAGACGATGGAATTTGCGCTAGACGAAATGGCTGCAAAGATTGCGAAAATGCATCCATCTGCCGACAACATGATTGTCCTTGGCATGGCAAGCCGCGGTATTCCGCTGGCAAAAAAACTCACGGAACGCCTTTCTCAGAAGTTTGGAAAGCCTATAGAAATTGGCAGCCTCGATGCCACATTCTACCGTGACGACTTCCACTACAGAAAGAGAGTGGCTACCGAAATGCGCTTTACCGAAATGCCCGCCTCTGTCGAAAACAAGACGGTCATCCTCGTGGACGACGTGCTTTACACGGGGCGCTCGGCGCTTGCTGCCATGCGTTCCATTCTGGACCTTGGCCGCCCGGCGGCCATCCGCCTTTGCGTTCTTGTGGACCGTGGGCACCGCGAACTGCCTATTGCGCCCGATTGTGTGGGCCTTACGGTTGAAACCGCAAAGAATCAAGAAGTCCGTGTTTTTATCGATCCAATCGACAACGAAAATTCCGTTTATCTCGTAGAAGTGGAGGCTTAGCGTGAGCTCTTTGGAAATTAAACACCTGTTTGGACTTCGTGGAGTGTCCAAGCATGATATCCGACTGATTCTGGACCATGCAAAACAGTTCCGCGAAATTCTCGAACGCCCGGTCAAGAAGGTTCCGAGCCTCCGGGGCATGACGGTCGTGAACTTGTTCTTCGAGAACAGCACCCGCACCCGTACGAGCTTTGAACTTGCTGAAAAGCGCCTCTCTGCCGATACGGTGAACTTTGCAAGCTCCAACTCCAGCGTCAAGAAGGGCGAAACGCTCGTCGATACGCTCCGCAACATCGAAGCTATGAAGATTGACATTGTCGTTGTTCGCCACAAGGGAACTGGCGTGCCGAAGTTCCTTGCCGACAACAGCAACGCGATTATCGTGAACGCTGGCGACGGGGCGCATGAACATCCGACGCAGGCTCTTCTCGATATGCTGACGATCGAAGAAAAGCTTGGAACGCTCGAAGGCAAGAACGTAACGATTATCGGTGATATCCGCCACAGCCGCGTGGCCCGCAGTAACCTCTGGGGCATGTCTACGATGGGCGCTCATGTGACGCTCTGTGGACCTTCGACCTTGGTACCGCGTAACACGGACCTCATGAACCATGTGACTTGGGAACCGGACGTAAAGAAGGCTGTTGCCAATGCCGACGCCATTATCGCTCTCCGCTTGCAGAAAGAACGTATGGATGACGCCCTCCTCCCGAGCATGCGCGAATACCGCAACACGTTCGGTATCACGGAAGAACTTCTCGAAAATGCTAAGGACAAGGTCATTATCATGCACCCGGGTCCAATCAACCGCGGCGTGGAACTCGATTCCGACATCGCCGACGGCGAACATTCTGTAATTCTTGATCAGGTGACCAACGGCGTTGCTGTCCGTATGGCCGTTCTCTTCCTTTTGGCTGGAGGTCGCAACAATGAAAATGCGTAAGCCTAGCTCTTCTGAATTTCCGATTGCTGTTTTGAAAAATGCAAAGTTCTGGAACGGCAAGTCTTTTGAACTGCGCGATGAAGTTCGCCTGACCTCTGGTCAAGAAGGCAAAGCCGTTGAATATGATTGCAAAGGTGCTTTGGTCATTCCGGCGCTCTTTGGTTTTGGCCTTGACTTTATGGAACCGCTCCGCGATGACGTTTATACGTGCGCCGATGGTGTCGATGCCATGCTTAGGGGCGGTTTTTACGGGGGCCTCTATGAAAGTGCCGCAAACCCGATTGACGATGCTGATAAACTTACTGCGGCCGAGAACCGCTTTAGTTCGTTCGGATGCTTGGGTGGATCTTTTGATATCAAGTTCCTTGGCGCTTATAGCAAAGGCTTTGGTACAGACAGCCTTGCCGAAATGATGGAACTTGCAGAGTCGGATGTCGTCGCTGGCTTTGGCGATGGCAACGGCGTGATTCCGCATTCAAGGTTCCTCCGCTTGGCTATGGAATACGGCAAGATGACGGGCAAGCGATTCTTCTTCCAGCCGATGGACAAGACACTCCGCCATAGCGGTTGCGTTCACGAAGGCGCATACTCTGACATGCTTGGCATGAAGGGCATTCCCCGTATCGCCGAAACGATTGCTGCTTATACGGTTCTCGAAACGGCTCGATTCTTGCAGGTGCCTGTTCATTTTAAACAAGTTACATGTGGTGAAACGTTAGAACTTGTTCGTGATGCCCGCAAAAAGGGCATGGACGTCACTTGCGATGTCGGACTTTATCACTTGCTTCTGGATGATTCTTGCCTCGAAACGCTTGATTCTGCTTACCACATCTTGCCGCCGATCCGCTCTGCTGCGGACCGCGATGCCCTGTGGCAGGGAATTGTTGACGGCACAGTCGATGCTATTAGCATGAACCACACTCCGGTTCTCCGTCAGGATACTGTCGTGAACTTTGAAGATTCCGTACCGGGTGCTCTTTCTTTGGAAGTCGCTCTCCCTGCAATTTGGAATAAACTAGTTGCAAAGGTGGGCGAAGCTCGTGCGATAGAACTTCTCTCGACTGCACCTGCCCGTTTGGCTGGTTCTACTCCTGTTGCTAATAACGTTGTTGTGTTTGCACCGGACAAACCGCATGTGGTCGTTGAAAGCGATTTTGCGGGTCACGTTTGCAATTCGCCGTTGTTGGGTAAAGAATTGCCATCGTCTATCCTTGCAATTTACATCAATGGTTTCTGGAAAGAAATGTAATTGGTGAGGTGCGATGAGTAGCTTCCTTCAAGATGTCTGGGAAATTTTCCGGCTCTACATACTTCCGGTCCTTCCGTTCTTGGCTATCGTGCTGATTGAAATTCAGCTCATGTACAATCGTCGCGAAAACGAAGTGATGTTTGGTACAGATGCCTTTAATGAAAAGATCAAGGAGTTTGAATTGACTCCTAAGGAAGTACGTACACTGGAAAAACTGGTCCGTTCGTCCAAGTTCGAAAACAAGGACGCCGTGCTGAACTCTTCCGGACTTTTTGAAACTGCGGTTTCTGAGTTTTACCGCATCCGTAATGTTTACTCTGTTCGTGACGAAACTCTTGACGCCATTGCGGGGCTTAGGAGGAAAATGGACTTTACCGGTTCCAATCCTCTATCTATGGTCTGCTCGACAAGGCAGTTCAATGTTGATGACCGCGTGGACTTGGAACTTGAGAATGGACAGCTTTTCAAGCATTTGAAAATTCTTGAACGTTCTGAAAAAACATGGAGTGTAAAGATTGATGGCTCAGTCGCTCTAGCCAAGTCGTTACAAGGTTCTAAGGCGCTCATTCGCTGGACCCGCATGAACGATGCTGTTTATTCAAAACTCCTTCCGGTGCTTGCCGCAACTCCAGACAAGATTGTCTTTTCGCATAGTGACCAGCTCGATAAGGAGCAGTTGCGTAAGTGGCTTCGTGAAGTGGTCGATTTTCCGGTAACCGCGACGTTCCCGAACGGCGAGGTGCACTCCGGGGTGCTTTATGACCTTTCTGCTGGCGGTATTCTACTTGGACTAGCCCAAGATTGCGTACCGGACCAGCGAATTTCCATTTCGTTCGATCTCCCGACGTTCGGTGTTCAGAACGTCGATGTCAAGGTTTTGAACAATTTGGGACGCCGAAATCCGGATTTTCCACTGTATAATTCCATCTCTGCGGTGTTTACAGGGGCGTATGCATGGACTCAAGAACGTGTTCTACAATACATTTTTGAGGTCAAACGGAAAACAAAGATGAAGAAAAATGAGGTAAATAGCGAAACTACTTAGATTTATGTGTTTTTGAGTTGATTTTTCTCTTGACATTCGATGTTTATGAAAGTAAAATTTACATAGTATTGTTTCCAATCGGAGTTTATTTTGGCTTTAGGGTTGATTGCAAGAATTCGTGGCGAGCGCGAAACTGTTGGTATTGATGTTGGCCACTACAGCATCAAGTACGTTAAGGTCTATCATGATGCTAACGGTAAAAGGATTGTGCGCGAAGTGGATTTGGAACCTGTTCCGGCAGGCTCCATCATCAATGGTCTTATCCAAAGGCGTGATTCCGACGATTTGGCTAGTGATAATGGCGGAAAGAAAGAGAAAGACGGCTTCGACAAGTTGGGCGAGGCTTTCTCCAAGTTGATGCTTCGTCACCAGATTGATGAAAATGTGGATATCGTCGCATCGGTGAACTGCGGTGCTGGTGAAGGTGGCGTGCTTGTTGATCGTCTATCGGTCAAGGTTCCGAAGAACGGAAATGAAGACGCCATTATAGTTCAGACTGCACAGTCTCGTCCGCCGTTCGATGACCAGGATAACGTTCTTGACTACGAGGTCGTGTCCCGCGAAGGTGACGAGGTCAAGGTGAACGTGGTTGCTGCAAAAAGCGCCATGCTTGATTCCTGGGCCCAATTCTTTACTCGCAAGGGCATTAAACTTTCGGCATTGGATGTCGATATCTTTGGTCTTATTAATTCGTTTGTGATGACCGCCTCTGAAGAAGAACGCAAGAAAACAACGGCAATCTTCAATATTGGCGATAACAAGATGAGTGCAGGCTTTGTTCAGGATGGCGCATTCCACTCGGTGCGATCCATGAATGGCGGTTCGCTCAATGTCATTATTAACAAATTATCTTCTAGCCTCGATATTTCTGCTGAAAAGTGCCATGAAATGTTTGAGAAGAACGACTTGAAGGTTATTGATAACGTGGCAATTTCTGTTCTCGAAGACGCTATGAATGTGGCCTTCGAAGAACTGATGTCCCAGATAACATTTGGCATGCGCTATCATTCGTCTGCAGAAGATTCTCGTCCGCTTGAACGCATTTTGATTGGTGGCGGTGGTGCCGCGGTTCCGGGTCTTTTGCAGTATATTGCAGAAAAGACAGGAATTGAAACGGCGACGGTAAACCCCTTCCGTTCTGTTGAATGCGATTCTAGCGTGGTCGATAAGGAAGGCATGTCGGTAGCACTGTCTAACATTTATGCCCCGGCTTTGGGACTTGCAATGAGGAAGTTCTAATGGCTACGAAAAAGAATTTACGTGCCAATAAGGCACTTGCAATTACGATCAACCTTTTGCCGGGTGAACACCGCAAAAAGCAAAAGGACTTGACCTGGCTTACCGACCGCCGTATCGTGTGGCCGACTATTCTTTTGATTGTTGCAATTTTCGCTGCAGTGTTTGTTTACGCATTCACGATTGAATCTATTTCTACTAAGGATGTTGAACTCAAAACCGTGCGTGCGGAAGTTGAACGTGAACGTCCGTTGCTCAAAAAAATCAGCGAACTTGAAAAGCACCAATCTATTATTAATACCAAGATCAATGCGCTCAAGTCAATCCAGGTTAGCAAAAAACGTTGGGTTGTGCTGTTCGAGAACATTTCTTCGGTGTTGCCTCCGAACATGTGGCTTTTGAGCCTTTCGCAGGTGGGCGAGTTCAACCTCGAAATGAAGGGGACTACGTTTGATTTCTCCGAAGTGGCCGAATACATGGTCAAGCTCGAAAAGCAGGTCAGTGTAGCAAAAGTCTCTCTTGTGACGATTTCTACAACGAAGGTTGATGGCGATGAGGCCTACAGCTTTACACTCAAGGTCGAGCTGAAGCGCGACTTTGGCGAGGAGGGTTGATATGGGCAATCTTAATATTGACTTTAAAGACAAAAAGAATATATACTGCATAACTTTGATTGTCCTTATCTTGTTGTTGGGATATTCGATGTACACTTACGTATGGACACCGTACGAAGAAGAATATGCAGATCTTGAAAAGCAGTTGAACTCGGCTCAAACCGAGCTTAACAAGATTAATTCCAAGAAGCACCGCGTTGCAGAACTCGAAATGCAACTTGCTCAGGCTGAAAAGGATTTCCAGAAATTGAAAGAAATGTTCCCGGAAGAAGAAAAGGTGCCTCTGCGCTTACAGGACCTTTATTCAGTGCTTCGCAGCTCCGGCGTGCAAATTCAGAAGTTCAATCCTGAAGGCCGTTCCGAAAGGGAACATTACATTGAAAACCGCTATTCGATTGCTGTCAATTCCGGTTATCATATGCTCGGTTATTTGTTTGCTGAAATTGCAAACTTCAATTACCCGACGGCTATTACGAACTTGAGGCTTTCTCGTTACTCCGGCATTGCCGCTGAAGTGCAAAAAGCCGAAACTCACGGTTGGACTCCGATTACCATGTCTGTGAACTTCAACTTGACCACTTATACATCCAAGAAGGTTGGCAAATAATGAAATGCAAGTTCCTTCTTATGCTGCTATCTAGTGCCGTTGCTTTGCAAGCGGCGCTGATTAAGGATGTCCGCTTTAATTGCGCAAAGGACTGCCAGATGGAATTCCAATTCGCTTCTGACAAGAATTTGCCGACATTCTTCCAAAAATACGACAACGCCTCCAAGACGTTGACGGTTGGTTTTTCTGAATCGGAATTTGCTCTTGGTATTGGCGATTACGATGTCGATGCTTCGTCGTCGTATATTCGTTCCATGAGTGTTTCCAAGGAAATCTACCGTGGCATGAACTTCTTGATGCTGCGCATGCCTGTGGGTGCTTCTGTTTCTTCGGACAAGAATGCAATTGCCTTGGACAAGTCCCGATTCCTCTTGAAGTTTAATGGCAAGAACGGCAAATCGTGGACGCTTTCGAAGCTTTATGCAAGCAAAAAGGCCGCTGCAGCGAAAATCGCTCGCGAAGAAGAAAAGCGCATGGCTGCAGAACGCAAGGCGGCAGAAAAACAGGCCGCTCTTGAACGTAAGGCCGCTCTTGCCGAAGAAAAACGCTTAGCTGCCGAACGCAAAGCCGCTGAAAGGCAGGTGGCTCTCGAAAGGAAGGCTACCGAAAAGGCAGTTGCACAGAATGTGGCTGCTGCTGCCGGTAATGCTGCTGGCGTCTCGGCTTTGCTTCCGGGGCTCAAGGAAATGACCGTACTTATCGGTTCTGGCATGGAACAGTTCCGTTTGGTGGCCAATACCCGCTTGAACATTGAAAAGATTTCTATGCCGAACGCCTCTTTCGTGATTAAGGTCTCGATTGCAGGCCCTGATCGCTCTCCAGTGTTCAAGATTGGCGTTGGCTCCCTTGTGAAGTCTGTGTTCTGGGATATGGATGGCCTGAATATTCAGCTTTCTGCAGGGGCAAAACCTGTTATTTTGGTGCAGGATGGCGCCTTGATTTTGCAGTCCGCTGAAAATGCAATTCGCCGCGATGGCTTTGTCTTCTGGAGCGCACGTCCGAACGGCATTTACGTCCGTGACTGGATGAAGTCTCCGGATCCTGTTATGGAATTCTCGGAATTTGTAAAGACTTATGAAAAGGATAGCAAGAAGGTTGTGGCTAGCACGCAGACTTTCCACTTGCGTCCGGTCTTGCGCGAATTGATTGTTGTTGCCGATGAAACAGAATTTTATGCCGCTCCGAGCGAAAAGTCCCAAGTTATGCAGCGTGTGGTCTTTGGGGACCGCCTTGTGAACATGGACTTGACAGGCCTCTATCGCAAGGTTCAGGTGGGTAACAAGATTGGTTATGTGAATCGTCGTGCTGTTAGCTTTACCGATGAACTTTCTGCCGTGCAGATGGAACGCCTCAAAAAGGTGGACCAGGAACGTGGTGAATTGCTCACACAGGGCATAAAACCGGCCGGTAGTGCTCTTGATGAACTTTATGAGGACCGTGTGACGTACAGTTCGTTTGGTCGTCGTGATCCGTTTGTTGAAATCAAGGGCTTGGTCGAAGAAGGTATCAATATTGACCAGGTTGAATTGGTGGGTATTATTTGGGAAGCCGAGGAGCCGGTGGCTATCCTTGTCGAAACCAAAAGTCCGGGAGTTTCTTATACGCTCAAGGAAGGCGATAAGATCATGAACGGAAAAGTTCTTAAAATTACACAAACTGATGTGCTCTTCTTGATTCAAGAATTCGGGGTGAGCCGTCGCTACTCTATGGGTCTTCCCGATAAATTTGGGGGTCAAAAGTGAAAAAGCTGACTAAAATTCTGACGGTTCTTATTATGGTGGCAAGTTTTGCTACCGCATGGGCGGCTCCTGCCGAAGGTTCAGTTGCCCCGAATAAGAAATTATATGACTTCAATTTCGTCAACATGGACTACGAAGCAATTTTCCGCTCGGTGTCCGTCATTGCTGGCGTGGATATCTTGATTGCTCCCGATGTCAAGGGAAAAATCAGTTTGCACGTAACCAAGAAAACTTGGCAAGAAACGTTGGACATTATTTGTAATATGAATGACCTCACATGGGTTATTCAGGACAAGTATATTTCCATCCAACGCTTGAGCACGTATCAGGCAAAGCAAAAGAAACAGGCGGATGAAGAAAAACAGGCCGAGCAGACGGCTCCGCTTGTCCGTAAGAACTTCCAAGTGCACCATGCCAAGGCCGATGAACTTGTCAAGGTTCTTGAAAGCATGAAGTCTAACCGCGGTAAGATTTCCGTTGTGGAACGCACGAACTCCATCATTGTTTACGATACGGAAAGCAAAATCGATCAGATGGAGAATGCACTCAAGGAACTTGATGTTGAAACGCTCCAGATCATGATTACTGCTAAGCTCGTGGTCGTGAACAGCGAACTTGCTCGTGAACTCGGCGTGGACTGGACTGCTGCTATGGGGTCCGCTACGCTTACTCCGGGTACTGCTGCTGCATCGACGGGTGCTACGGCCGGTTCTAGCCGAATCAGTGGTGCTATCCAATCCTTCCCGAATAGAACATCGCCAGCTGTGGCAAATCCGGGTACTGCCATTACAGCTAGCCTTTTGGACAACAATCTCCAGATTGCAATTTCCAGCTTGATGGGTGACGCTTCTACGGAAGTGCTCGCAAGCCCGCAGGTCTCTACGCTCGATAATACCGAAGCTCTCGTGTTTATGGGTGATAAGGTCTCTATCCGCGTGATTGACGATAGCGGTGAATCTTCGACCAAGATGGTGGAAACGGGTATCAAGTTGACTGTTACGCCGCATGTTTCTGGCGACAACCGCATCTTGCTTGACCTCCATCCGGAAAACAACTCTTATGGTTATGACGAAAAGGGCGAAGTCGTGATTTCGACCCAGGAAGCAAAGACCAAGGTGGTTGTGGCTGATGGTGAAACTGTCGTGATTGGTGGCCTTACCCGTAACGAAAATACGGAAAGTGAAAGCGGCATTCCGTTCCTCAAGGATATTCCGCTTCTCGGCAACCTCTTCAAGTATAGCCGCAAGTCTATCACGAAGAAAGATCTCATTATCTTTGTGACACCGAGAATCATCCGCAACTATATCGGAAATGTTGAAATTTCTGAAAAGTCTGAAGAAATTTCTAGTGCTGCTCCTGAACTCAAGCCGGTTGAAACGGCTGAAGAAGCTCCGGTTGCAACGGGCGAAACTCCTGAAGCACCTGCACCGGAAAACTCTCACGATGACAGCTGGAATCAGTAATTAGATTCTGTATGCCTCTTTGAGGCGAACATTTTATGCCCGACTTGGTCGGGCTTTTCTTTTAACAAGAAAAACCCCGAGGTTAACTCGGGGTTTTTCGTTTAGTTCTTATGTGGGCTTAATCCGCGAAAGGGGGGCGCGCATCCCTTTTGTTTGCTTATCTCACCACGAGTGCCGCGAGCGCGAGTTCCTGACTCATGCGGGTGGGGCATTTGCCACTTTTCATTTCGTAATTGAGGTCAGCGAGGCGGCGGAGCACGCGAATCAATAGCGGCTTGCGCCAGCGACGGCAACATTCGGCCGCTTGACCTTTCTTGACGAACATGTAGTAGTTCTTGCCAATCTTCTTTGCGGCTTCTTCGGGCGAAACGCCCTTGGCGGTTAAAGAAGAGTAGTTGAGGAGCGAAAGTGCATAGCTGTAAAGCGTGTTCGAAATGCGGATGGCGTCAACGCCGCTGTTCAAAAGTTCGTTGAGCTTTTGAACGTATGCTTTGGCATCCTGCATTCCGAAGAACCCTTCGATTTCGTAGGTCGGGATATCGCGCTGCGAGACGACCATCGTTTTCACGAGGTCGAGGGTGATTTTTTTGCAGTCCGGCGCGTAGAGGAGAATCTTTTCGACTTCTTCGCAAACGAGCTTGGTGTCGTTGCCGAGCGCTTCGGCGAGGTACTGCGATGCAGCGGGCTCAATCGCTTTGTTGAAATGCGTCGGGACAACCGCAGAAATCCAGTCGGCCATTTCGTATTGCTTCGGCACGTCGTACTTTTCGACTTTGCAGACCTTCGAGAGCGCCTTGTAAAGCTCGCTACTGGCGAGGAGCGTTTCGAAGTCAAAGAGCACTTTGCCGCTTGCCGCATGGGGGAGCCACTTGGCGATTGCCTTGCAATCGTCGGCCTTCATGGCTTCGGCTTTGCGCACGACGATAACCTGTTCCGGCGAGAACATCGATACTGAATCGCAAGCTTCGATAATGACATCGGAGATGGATGCGATATTGGTGTCGGTGGCGTATAGCACTTGCTTGGCCATCGGATCCGAAATCCGGTCGCCAAGAGTCTCGGACAGGAATTTTTCGATTCGCTTGTCCTTGCTGAACTGGTCTTTGCCGATGAGCGTTACGAACATGGACTTAAAGCTAGATTACTTGAAATCGATGATTTCGAACTGGTTCTTGCCCTTCGGTGTCACAACTTCGACGACATCGCCTTTCTTTTTGCCCATGAGGGCTGCACCAATCGGGCTCTTGAAGCTGATTTTGCCGTTGAGGGCATCGGCTTCTTCGGGCGAGACGAGCTGGTAGACGATATCGCGCTTGGTCTTCATGTTCTTTGCGGTAACAGTGGCGCCGAATCTGATGGTATCGGAATTCGTATCAAAAGCAATCACCTGGGCACGGGCGAGCTGGTCCTGGAGCTTCGGCATTTCGATGTTATCGATTGCGGCGAGGCGTTCCTTGGCGGCATGGTATTCTGCATTTTCGCTCAAATCACCTTGTGCACGGGCATCAACTAATTCTTGAAGTACGCGGGGACGTTCAACATTTTTTAAATTTTCAAGGTCCTTAACGAGCTTGTCGTAAGCCTCTTGTGTAAACATGATCTTTTCCATGCTCCATA
>Ga0265298_10004079_pt1 | contig 18887 bp, 28 predicted proteins | sample AusTroGonzalo_MG_3_FD_193486 | JGI IMG/M metagenome (GOLD analysis project Ga0265298, IMG submission 193486) | Bovine rumen microbial communities from tropical cattle in Woodstock, Queensland, Australia - Gonzalo_01 | ecosystem: Host-associated > Mammals > Digestive system > Stomach > Rumen ... | reverse complement strand
CTTTATTAAGTTCGCTTGGTGTCTCTTTAATAACTGGTACAGTATCAGTATCAGTAACAGTATCAGTTGTATCGCTACCGTATTGATACGGTATCGATACACTATCCATACCGTTATATAAATCAATCAAATAATCCTTAAAATCGTCGTTCTTTACTGCGTTAATTTGAGCGAATAACGGTTTCCTGAATTTCTCCGAAGCTGTCCAGTTATACCGATACCAGTTGGGTAAAAGAACCTCGCGTGTTTCTTCCGAACGGACAATGACTTTATGATCCTTTTCTAATCGCCCGAGTGTCTTTTTAACCGCGTTTTCTGTCATGCCTGTCTCGTAGATAATCTGCCTCGTACTGACCTCATAGCAGCCGCATAAGTTCGTATGAGGGTTAGTCATCAGATACAGATACATCAGCTTTTCTTCGGGTGAGAAGTCGTCGGCTATTTTCGTGTCCGTCCAAAATGACATTTGAATATTTCTAAATATCGCCATTTCTTTGTTGTCTCCTGTTGTAGCAAATACCGCCGATTTTACCGTAGGCCGTGTCCCATGATCTCTCCGATCCGTCGTAGTAGTAGTCGAAAGCTATCTCGACCGCCTCGAACACTTCTTGAAACGAGAATTGACGTATCAGCTTCTTGATCTTTGCTAACCCGCCGTCGTTTAATATCCAGTCGGTGTTATCGCCTATGTATTGACCGATGAGTTCCGCCTGATTGTTAATCGACTCCATGAGCTCTCGTTTCCAGTTCATCATCATTTTGGTCTGCTCTCGGATCGTCGCTAAATCGTCGAGTTCTTTCTGTTGCTTTTTGAGCTCTGTCTTATCCGATAGCTTTCTTTTACCCTTGCCCCGGTTACAGTCGCGACACGAAGTGATAAGATTAAGCATTTCGTTCGTACCGCCTTCTGCGACGGGTTTAATATGGTCGACTTCGAGTATCACGTCGGGCGACATTCTCCCGCAGTATTGACAGGTAAAATGATCCCTCTTAAAGACCTCGAACCTCGTTTTCTTTGATAGCGGTTTTCTCGTTGTCATGCAATTTCATCTCCTAAATAGATATATTCAGCTACGCGGCTCTTCCGCCCGTGACGGTTCTTTACTGTGATCGTGTTCGTTATGATCCTGTGACCGGAGTTCCGCAGCTCGAATATCCTCGCCGAAAGTCGGTCGATACCGAGGGCGCGGCTCGCCTTGCGCTGTGTGATTGACGTATGCTTCTGAAAATACTTGAGTAGGTCTTTGTTTTGTGTGTCCATTTTTTCTCCTTTCATAGATAGTTTTTTCCGAACTCGTCCATGAACTTCTCGTGTCCGTATTGCTTCTCGAAATGGCGTTGTGCTATCTGCTCTAACATCAGGTCTCCGTCGCCGTGGTCGTGTAGCCGTTGATGACACTCGGGGCAGAGATAGACGGTCAAGTCGTATTGATCCGCTTTCTTTCGCCTTATCCCGTGTAGACAATGGTGTCTATGTAACGCCCCGCCTCGTCCGCAGATAAAGCACTCTAACTTATCGTTAATCAATGCCGTATACCTCTTTTAGAATTGCTTTCTCTTTCGTGCTCATGATCTCCGCTTCGGTTAGCCCGATTTCCTTCGCCTCGCTGATAGTCCCGTCGATTAAAATGCTCATCTCTTTCGTATCGTAGGTTTCCTCTCGGGTCAGTCCTACGCCTCTCATGACCGCGTAGACCCTGTATAGCTTTCCTTTTAAGACTTGCGTCTGCGTGGTCGGTTGTAGGTGTAGGTGCTCGAACTTGCTAACGTCCATTTCGTCTCGGACGACCATGTAGTTCACGCTACCGTCTATGAGCTCGGGCTGACCGTAAAGCGATATCATCTTATTTTTGACTTCCGCTTTTGAGACGCCCATTTTGTCGGCGATCTTTCCGCATAAAACATGGAAGTAAGAGTTAGCGTCCTTCGACCGGGGCTTTCTGTGTTTTTTGATCTCGACCGTATATTCCCCGTCTCCTTGCTCGGCGTACCACTCGCGATAGTTGCCGCCCGTGATCTCTAATCTCGCGACGACCCGCCCCGAGTCGAAAGACACTTCGGGCTCTTTAAGCCTTGCCCGAAACATACTTTTTTCGGAAGTCCTCGAACCTGTTTATCACGGTGTACGCCTGAATACGTGACAAGTCTTCGACTTTCGTTTTCATGTAAGAGTCAGCGATAAAGTCCTCGTCGACGCCGTTCGCCGCGCATAGCTTTTTGATCTCGGCGGCTTGCTCTTTCGTGCTTGTCTTATGAGCGTCTTTCTCTGTCGGCGGCTTCGGGTTGTCGAACTTGTTTTGCGTGAACCCTGCCGCGTCATCATCGGTAGTAGCTAAACCGAACGCCATAAGCAGCGAATACCGTCGGCAGTAAGTAAGCGACGCGCCGTAAGCCTGTACTGGGTTGTCCTTGCCTGACAGCTTCGCCTCGACGACCTTCGCGCCCCGGATCGGCTCGTACTCTTTCCCGTCCGCGTCGATGACGACCGTCATTATGTAGTCGTTACCTTCATACGGCTCTATGAACTGGTAGTAGCTCAACCCGTTATCGTGTAAGAGCTTCGTGATCTCGGCTAAATCGGTATAGGTGTACCCGTAGCCTTTAGCGTTCTTCTTGATTAGTTGCATTTTTTTCTCCTTTCAAACTGTCCGCCATTTTCTCGAGCGCGATCTCCGTTTCCAAACTGTCTTTGACTATCTTTAACTGCTTATTTATTTCGTTGATCCGCTCGTTAATGCCGTTTAGTAACTGGTCGATATACCTCATTTCCGCGTCGATTAATATTCCGAGATTATCAGTCACTTTCGTCTTCCCCCTTTCCGTAAAACTCAACGCCGATATAGACACCGTCTCGGTCGTACCCGTCGGGGTCGATACCGTTCTCGTCGTACCAAGTCCCGTTAGCGATCGCGTAGTCGGTCGGGTCGTCGTAGTAATGAGGGTCGGGTATCATCGAAACCACCGCCCCGCCCTGTCGAGTAACGGAAGGATAAAGGACATAAGGATAGTCAGGGTAAAAGCGATCCCGACGCAGGCCAGTAAGTAAATCGCGTTGGTAAGAGCTGCCGTTCCGTTCATAGTTATCTCCTTTCAAAGTGAAGTCCGAGGTAGTTACATAACTCGCTAAACTCTCCGAGCGTGATCCGCGACGGGTCGGCGTTCCTTGCTCGCCATACCTTCCGCGTCCAGCCGACGGCGTTTCTCATTTCGTCATCGGTCGCCTGTACCTCGACTTGCCGTTTCTTGATTTCTCCAAAAAGTGTTAAGTGCATTTCCTCTCCTTGTTAACATTTCGTGTCATTAAAGACTAAAAAAATAAGTCCTGAACCGTCGTGCCGAAGTAGTCAGCGAATACTTTTTTCAGTCCGTCTCTCGGGACGCGCTTATCGTTCTCGTAAGCGCAGACCGCCGCCTCGCTGATCCCTAAATCGTGGGCTACTTGCGCCTGTGTAAGGTCGCCGCGAAGCTCTTTCATCTTTTCGCCGATTGTCTTGTTTTTCATTCCCTCTCCTTTCTATTGTGGTAGGTTGCCTGTTCGATATACTAAATATACTCTTGTTAACATTTCGTGTCAATACATTTCGTGAATTTTCTTGAAAAAGTTATACATATCGTGTATTTTATAAGAACGAAGGGGGAAAAGACCATGTTAAAATTCAAGGAACGGTTAGTAGAATTGCGTAAAGAACACGGTATGACCCAAGACGACCTCGCTCATAAACTGGGCATGACCCGTAGCGCGATCTGCAATTATGAAAAGGGTATCAGAGAGCCGTCTTTCGAGATTTTGGAAGTAGTCTCGGATATCTTTAACGTCAGCATATCAGACCTTTTAGACGAGAGCGAAGCGTCCCGTCTTGTCATGCTCTACGCTGGGCGCGGTCAGGAATTAGTCGACGCTTTTTACGCGCTTAACGAAGAGGGTCAGAATAAGCTAATCGAATACGCTAATCTTCTCGTATTATCAGGATCATATAAAAAACGCGGTTCGGATAGCGTGGTATCTGCATAAAAAACGGAGAAAAATAGGCAGATGAAACCGAGAAAACTCCCGTCGGGTAATTACTTCATACAGATACAAGTTAAGGGACGCCGTAAGGGCTTCTCTGCGCCCACGAGAGCCGAAGTAATACGCAAGGCGACAGAATATAAGCTAACGGCAGTAGACGCGCCCTCTGCGCCGCTGGGCGTCGTTATCGACCAGTATATAGAAGCCAAGCGTAACATATTATCGCCGACGACGATAAAACGCTACGAGCTGACCCGTCGAACCGAGTTTCAGCGGCTCATGAATACCCCGGTCAGAGACATTACATCGGAGAGATTACAAGCCGAAGTCAACCTATTAGCCGCTACTAAATCTCCGAAGTCGGTCAGGAACGCTTACGGGTTGATCCGCGCAGCTCTTTCTCTTTTCGCGCCCGAGTTAAATCTACGGGTAACACTTCCGCCGAAAAAGAAGTTAGAATACCATACACCGACGACCGAAGAAGTGTATAGTTTAATCAATGCCGCCTCGCCGAACATGAAGACGGCTATCATGTTAGCGGCCTTCTGCGGATTGCGTAGGGGTGAAATTGTGAGCCTTACCTATGATGATATTAGAGATAATGTGATACACGTTCACTCTGCCGCCGTCATCGGTAACGTAGTTAAGTCGCCGAAGACCTACACGTCAGACAGGTATATTCCGATACCCCAGTTCGTATTAAATTATATTTTAGGGAACAAAAAGGATAAAAAGGTCTGCCCGCTTTCCCTAAACTCAATTAGTCATCGGTTTACCGAGCTACGAGACAAGCTGGGCTATAACTGCCGCTTTCATGACCTACGCCATTACTACGCGTCAGCGTGTCACGCGATCGGCGTACCCGACCAGTATATCATGAAGTTCGGCGGGTGGAAGTCAGACGCGATCCTGAAAGATATTTACAGGGGAACTTTAGACGATTTTGAACGAAACTCGGCAGATAAAATAACTGCCTACTTTGATAAAAATGCTAATGAAATGCTAACGACACCGAGAAAACGCGTCAACCACGCGCCCCTATAACGGGTTCGAGCCCCGTCGCGCCCACTTTTTGGAAGAAGCCGTTAACCGCAAGGTTTAGCGGTTTTTTCTTGTATTTACGGGCTTTGTAGCGTGTTCCCGTCAGGGCGCAAAAATGCCCGACAGGGCTCAAAAATGCCCTGTTCGGCTCAAAAAGTGCTAACAAAATGCTAATGAAAATCGGGGCGGGTGAAAAAACACTAAAAGCCCCGCCCCGTCTATCAAGGAGTCTCGCGAGAAAGACTCGGCAAGCTGTGACCCCTACCGAGCCCTGAAAGGAGGATTATACCCCGAACCCGATATCATCGGTGGAGTTTCTACTTATGGAAGTCTTGCAATTCGTGAATAGAGTCCTTGATCTCGTCAATCTGTTTCCAAGCTGCCTTCGAGTTAGACTCTAAAAGCGCGATCCTCTCCATAAAGTTATTATGCTTATCGACTTTCGCCTCTATCCGTGCGATATCTTCTTTAACGTGCGCGATATCGTTTTTAATAACCCTATTATTCAGCGCGACCGAAACGACCGCCGTTACGAGCGCGGGTAACGCGCTGATGATTGCAATAACTATCCCTGTATGCATGACTTACTTCTTTCTTAATAACTTATTGACCTCTGCCTGTACCTTCTTATAATCATAGCCAGCTTTCTTGAGCTTGCTCTTCCGGGTCAAGCCGTTGCCCCATTTACCGTCGATGACCTCTTTCGCGATCTGCGCGTAGGATTTCTTCGACGATTTCTTGGTAGCGGGCTTCTTTTTCAGTAGCTCGTTGACCTTCGCCTGAACGGTTGCGTAGTCATAACCAGCGGCCTTGAGTTTCTTCTTTCGGGTATCTCCCGAACCCCATTTACCGTCGATGACTTCTTGCGCTACCGTCGCGATAGATTTCTTCGCGGGCGCGGGCTTCGGTGCGGGTGCTGAATAGCCCTGCGTTACGATAGCCGTGTGACCTTTGCGAAGAAGAATATCGCCTGTTTTAAGCAGCTTGTCTGACTTCGTGTAGGTCGTTGCCGTAAAGACGGTGAACTTGCCCGTCCCCTTGAGCACGGCGAGCTCGTTACCCGTGTACATAGTCGGCGATACCTTAACGCCTGCCGCGTTGCAACATACCGCGACGAGTGACGAGCAGTCGCAGTTACATTTGCCGACCTTCGAGAGGTTATAGCCTGTCTTGACCGCGAGGGTATTCAATGAGAGCCTGTCCGCCTGTGAGTAGCCGATGTTATTATTCGCGCAAGCCTGCTTCATAGCGGTCGCGAGTTTCGACGCTACGGTCGATGATTTCGGGCGGATCACATACTGCCAAGTCCCGCCGCTCGACCAGCTCTGCGTCATGACTTCCTTGCCTGTCTGATCGCCTTTAGAGCCGTTGACCGTGCCGTGTTCGCTTATTCGTGCGTTACCTATCATTACAGTCATAATTTATTCCTCTACTTCGGGAAGTCCCGCGATTGAAGTTAAAATTGACAAGATACCAGCCACGACCGACGCGGAGATAACTAACTTCCAGTCGATCTCGGATAGCACGGCGGAAGTACCTATCATAGCAATAGCCGCCTGTGCGATTGTTTTGATACAGCGGATAGCCGCTGCTTTGAGCCATTTTTTCATAGTTGCCTCGCTTTCTTTAAGTCCAAGATTTTTAATAACAATGGACTAAAAAAGCTGTTAGTAAAGAAATTGTCGACTTTCTTTACTAATAGCCGATTGAAATTTCATTAAAAAAGCACCCTTGCGAGTGCCGAGTTGTTATTTCCATGTCCCCCACATTTTGTAGGCGACCTGCGTGGATGCGTTCGTCACCGAAGATTGCGTTCTAAACTGAACGCGGACGTCGTTGTTGCTGTCTACCGTTATTCGATACACCCTCGGGCCGCTTGTCATTGATCCGGCGAACGGAGTGCCGAGAGCTCCGTCGACCGTTTTGGCAAAGCTCGGCCTTGCAGCGATGAGTAAATCACCGCTGTAATACTCGCCGGTCGATGGTCCCGCTGCGACATTGAACTGGGTATGCTGCTTCGTGTAGGTTGCCTCGTATGTTCCGTCGGCGTACTTTTTGTACTTCCACAAATTGTTCGTGCCGCTCTCAACAATGCAGTTGTTCGCGAGTGCGTTCATGATCCGATCCAGCAGTCCGGTCATGCGGCCCACCCCCTTTCGGGGGTTACTTCCACTTGCCGACCGCGTAGTATGACTTCGTAAAGGTGAAGCTTCCGCTCACGCTCGTACCGCGAAGAACGATAGCGTCGCCCGTCGAGGTTTTCGAGAAGTTGGTCGCGCAAAGTCCCGAACAGCCGTTCGCGCCTGAACGGAACGCGCCCGTTATAATCGGGGTATCTATAAACAATCCTGTCGGGAAGCTTACAGGCGACAAGTCCGCGGAGTAAATGTTGCCCCACGCTCCAAACGACTTGCTTTGAGTAGTCTTGCCCCAGCACTCCGCCGTGCCGTCCGACCATTTCCTGTAAGTCCAAATACCGCTTGTGCCTTGCTCGACGATATGAGGGACATTCGCGATATAACTTAAAATGCGATCCAGTAGCCCGCTCATGCCGCCACCGCCTCTCGGCGGGGATTAAGGTTAAGCAGTACCCCCCCCCCATATTTTTATATGGGATAAACTCGGCGTAGCAGTATGTGTTCGCCCTCTCGAAATACGCCTTCTGTCCCTTGAATACGGGTATTGAAATTGAGAAGTTTCCAGCACTACCGCTTGACGGCGTGGACGGTTGTGCTACCTTAATTCCGTCGACAAACGCGATTATGTATGAGTTAGCGCGATAATTCGACTCGAGCCATAGCATACCGTCGCTCGGGAAGGTGTACGGATTGCTCGATGTCCTTGCGCCGAGCCCCGATACCTTCGTGCCGTAGCCCTTCCACGCATGATTAGCTATCCAGTCCATAGCCCTATCTAATAATCCAGCCATATTATCCCCCTTTCTATTCCGTAGCCTCACCGAGTATGGTGTGCCATTTGTTGCGTGTTGCGAGTGTCATTAGTGCCTCGTCGTTGTAGCCGCCTGTGTAGGTGCCGGATGATTCGACCAGAGCGCCAGCGACAACGCCACCGTTTTTGTCGACGGTGAACGCATTCGAACGCGCATTGTCAGCCGTTCCGTTGCCTATCTCAAAAAGCGTGTTTGTTTGCGTGTCGTTAAACCGGCCAATAACCGTCTGCCACTTGCCGTTTGCTACAACATACAAGCCTTGCGCGTTCGCGCCTGTGTTATTCGCTTCGGAGTACACGCCGCCAGCTTTTGAGTAGTGTCCGTTCGCATAGACCATATTGCCGGATGCGTGCGAACAATATCCTTCGGCGAGATTGTCCAGGCCGTCAGCAAAACTCATAACGCCGACATAGCCTGTGTCACGGGTGCCAAATGTGAACGCCTTTGCTTCGCTTGTATCGGAATTGTAGATGATCTCGATGAACGATCCGCTTGCCGGCGCGGTCGTGAATGTCACATCATTACCACTGACTGTGTAGGCCGTGGTCGTTGTATTATTAATCTTTACCGTGTCCACGCTCACACAGTTGAATGACAAGCTGAATGTCGTGGTCGTACCGTCACCATCAAAACTCTCAATGAGCTGCGCTATGCCTGTCGCATCACGCAAGTCTGACAAATACACATAGTAGTTGCCTTCCTTGTCGATCATGCGCAAGCTGTGATAATCCAAATTCACATGCGATTCGCCCGTTTGACCAAGCTGGATGCCGCTCGCACCGAACTCGGCGAGGTTGGCAGATGTGCCGTTGCGGACCTTGACCGTACTTGACTTAATCAGCACATTACCGCCCTGCGGATTGCTGATAAATGTTTCTTTTGGCACTTCCGTGACATGAGCACCAGCATGAGTGCCGCTTCCGTCCTGGTACCAAAAATAGGCGCTTTCCTGTCCGCTTCCGCCGGAGTTGGCCAGAGCCTCCTCGGCGATTGCCTGCGCGTTCTCTGCGGTTGACTGTGCATAGGAAGCCTTGCTTTCGGCTTTCTCGACACGGGCAACGCCTGCGGACGGATTCGAGTAGTTGCCGCCGATGTATAGCTGATTATTCCGCCATTCGACATTGACGGAATCGCCAGCATGGACCTCGGCGGATGTTATCTCTGTCGGCGTTTCGATGTCGCTGCCGGCGAGATTCACCCAGACTACGCCCTCGTTATCAATACGAGAAACCGTTGCCCGATATATGCGGTTTTTGTTTTCTGGCTCTTGTTTGAGCGCATTGACGACTTCGCCTAATACGCTGCTATCTATTGCCATAGCTTAACCTCCTGATTCGCCTGTTCTTCAACGGTGATGCCGTGCTCACATTTGATTGACTGACTGTGCACGCGGAGATCCCCGTCCAGGCCATCAATGGATGCCCGGACAATGGAATACGGATTGACGCCAGCAGCATACTCGCGCTGGTATGAACGGTTATCGTTCAGCACGCTCTTTTGCTTGAGCATGCGGACCGCATACTCGCCCATCGTTTCGCCGTTCACCGGCGTTGGTGATTCATCGACCTCATCGACGAAATATCCGCGCGTCACGGTAGAAACCGGGCTGTCCGGATCGTCATTGACTGCGACCGTTTTCACATCACCGTTCAGAACGATGTACCTGTTCGGGATCTCGCTCATGTCTTTGTCATACTTGATGCCGGGCGTGAGCAGTTTCGCGTTGGTAGTGTCAATCGTGACAGCAGGTTCTGTCGGCATCGGCAATATATGTACCATTCCACGGCCGTCAATCTGCATACAAAAGTTGCCGGCGTTCAAAACCGCCCATGCCGCTTCCAGCACGCTGGAGCCTATCTCGTGGACGATATGACCGTTAAGGGTAAAGTGTCCGTCGACCTCCACGGGCGCGTTTATAGCGGCGCGTAGGAGCTCTGCGGCGTACTCTGCACCGTCCACTCCCGCAGGCGCATACTCGCCCGCCAGCAAAGTAGTTTTTGATGCCGGATAGAGCACGGAGAAGCCTTCAGCGCTCTGTGTTTTCGTGCCCCGATTGACTTCTCCGCTGTTCGTGTCAAAAAGCATCGTCGCAACATCGACCCGCTCGACATCATCGTCTTGCACGGCGGTCAGCACGATTCGGTAATAATCCGCATCGAACTCGCCCGTTATATCCATACCGCCCGATTCAAGCAATTCGCCATCGCTCGTGCGTGACACTTCGATCGAATCAACATTTTCAATTTGTTCAGCGTCCGCCCAGGTGTCGCGATTTACGCGGAACACTCTCAAGCTGGCCGCATAGCTTTGTGACCAATCCATTCTTAATCCTCTAACTCAAAAGGCGTAGGCAGCATGAACGCTGTCGTCAACGCAATCTCCCGCGCGTCAACGGCAATAGATTCAAGCAAGCCTGTCGTGGACATGTCTGTGACCTCGACATCCGCCTCGTAGGCCGAACCGTCCGGCGTTCTGACGAACACAGCTCCGGCGTAGCGTGCGAGCTGTCTTGCCCGGATAACATCGTCCTGTTGCTCAAGACGAATTAAATCGGAGCTCAACGAACCGTTGCGCTCAACGCCCTCATTCCAATACGCATCCGAATCGCCGTTCAAGTGCTTACGCACCTCGACATCCTTTGCGTACTTGTCACCGACCGACAGATTGTACGGTAATTCAAGCGAACCGCCTGTCCAGTCGAAACGAATCACGGCACCGTTTGCGATGTATTCGAAATCATAGAATGAAACATCACCGTCCGGCGTGCGAATCGCTACACGATAGTACAGCGTTAAATCATCACCGAATGGCGCGTACTCATCGACCGCTGTATATGTCAGCGGGAATCCGCTTCCGATCAAATACGCACCGTCGCCTGTCAGCCTGTAAATGTCGTACACATCGCTCTGACCGCATCCTGTTGCCGGTGTCAGGTCAATCTGCACGGCTTTACGGTGATAGCCGGTGTCATCAACGGTGTCAATCGGTGTCAGCGTGATGGCCGATGTGGTCGTCGCCTCAAACCAACCTTCTTCGCTTGGATTCTCTGTGCCAACAGGCTCGACCGGAATGTATGTCTGCGTTTCGGAATCATACTCGAAATAAGTCTTGTCGTCGTTTACCGTCACATCCGTTGTTTCTGTGTAGGTGGTAATCGGAACCAAGCTGACCGCCGGATTCGCCCAGGCGATGGTGATTGTTTTTAGCACCTCGTCTGACTTCAAGCCGGTGGTGTTATCGGTTGCGACGACTGATAGCGTGTACTTGCACAAATTCCACAGATCCAGACCGCTTGGCAGCGTAATCGTCGCCGTGTAATCGCTGTCGCCTTCCGTCCATGCAGGACTGACAACGCCGCTGTAAATCGTGTCATTCGCCGTCTGGCGCTTCACACCTTCGGGGAACTGACCGACAGCGCCTTGAGCTGACAGCACGATAGTCAAATCGCACTCTATATTGCTTGCAACCGCGAATGATAATGGCTGCGCTGTGAGTGTCGCGCCTGCCGTGACCGTGAGCGTCGGTGCTTCAGCGAACTGAACATAATGCTGTTCACTTACAACCCAGCCGCTTCCTGTTGATACCTGCACGGTGAATCGCAGGTCGTTGTCGGCCGTTATGAAGTCAGCCAAGCGCTCTGCGCTAATCTGCGTAGATCCCAGACTGTTCTCGCCGCTTGCAATAATCGCACCGCCAGCATGGATGTACCATCCCTCTGTTTGGGGGTCCATAAGCTCGTAGTATGTGCCAATATCACTAACATCAGGCTCATCGACAAGCGTATACACATAAGGACTTTGCGAAGTGCCAGAGCCTGTCCGCGTGAAATACTGTTTGTCTGGATCTATTGCTACATCGGAAGTGAGTTGATAAATAGTTGCTACTTCGCTATAAGTTTGCGTTACGCTATCATACTCGAAATATGTTCGACCAATAACAGCAACCTCATCGCCAGATTCTTCATACCACTCGTTTTGTACGATCTGCCAATTTGTCTGCAAGCTACTGCCGGAGAATACCCAGTACACCGGCAAAGCTGAACCGATCGGAATGATGCCCGGACAGCTCGCGACAACCGCCGGAGGCGTTTCGCTTGTTACGCATGTTTCGATGTTCGAATAATCCGAATAGGTCGTCGGTTCACCGTCGAGATAGCGCCGCGCCTTGATAAAGTATTGCGTGGCCTCTTCAAGGTTTTTGATCGTGATTGTCGCGCTATCGTGATATGTTGTCATCCCGACTACTTTCTGACCGTCGGACCATGTAAAGTTGTAGCTGCTCGGATCTTCGGTTGACTTCCAAGCATCTTCTTGGTCGCTCCAGGTCAATTCGGTGCCTGTTGAATCGTCCAGGCCATCCTTATTCCAGCCGAGCTGAACGATGATAGAAGTACCGTCCGGACCGGCTTCAGTACTCAAAATAGTGATGTCATCATCGGCCGCCGTTGATGCAGGCGTTTCGAGATCCTTCACGCGCATCGGCTTTGAATACCGATACAGCACATTCTCGTTGATGTGATACGACTTAACACGCACCCAGGTGTACTTGCCAGCGTCAGGAATCAGGCTTGTAGTGCCGATTGACAGCGCCGTACACTGGTCATCGTCCACGATGTCCGTGTCTGTCCATGAGGCATCGCCGGGAATGGCGTTCTCTGTCGCATAAGTACAATTCGCCAAGTATTCCAGTTTGACCGCATCGACCGGGTGCTGTTCGTTGTCTTTGGTGTTAGTGTCGATATACACCGTGACCTTACCGGTCGTATCACTCGCAGATACCTGCACATCTTCGATGATTGTCTGCGCCGGATATGCGATGTAGTAACGCCTCGTAGCGTTCGCCGAATTACCGGCGAAACCGCGAGCGCATGCCGCCGTATCGACCTGGATATAATCCTCGAATCCAAGCGATTGATACCCGGAGGCATTGAATGTTTTCGTGAACTCTGTCGAAGTGTCGCTTGAGTTGTGCTCGTAGTACGGTGCATCCTCACGGCTATCCGTGATTTGCATCGTGTACGCGGTGTCGTAGCGCTCTTGGTAATCCGTGCCTGCATCCGTCTTAATCGTGATAGATAGCACGCCGGTGTCATTTGCGAACGAATACGGATCGAGCGTGGGAACGCGCGGAATCGCAAATGACCTTGAGTTGGTAGCAGGCTTGGCGCTGTTGCCCTTGCCGTTGTACGGCGTGACCTTAATCGAAGTGCTATACAGATAATTCTCCAAAACCTGCGGATGGAACGATGCCCGCGTATATGTCTTACTGCCAATCTTCAAATTATTCAGATTGATAGACGACGATGTAGCAGCGTTGCCAAGATTTGACGACACCGTTTTCGGATCGTTCTTGCGCGCCTGGTTGATTGTCCAGTCAACATGAATGCCCGTTGCGCGCTTGCCGCACTTTGCGTTCTTCAAATCGTTCGGAACGCCCCACGATGCGGACATAGTATAGGATGACCGCGCAGGCGCTCCAAGATTGCTCACACCGAGCGCAGGTTTCGCGATGATGTCAGTCTGCTTATATTTCCATTTCGCAGCCGACGGTTTACCGGCCGTTGAGCAAACATAAACATGGCCGGTCTGTGTATTCAAATATGTCTGATTCTTTTTCGCGTTCTTAACGCCAGATTTTTTGAATACTTTCGCGGTCGTCGAAGTGCCGGTAATTTTTGTGCCTTTGTATGTTGCCATTAGAACGCTCCCGCCCTTCTGTATCTCTTAATGCCACGCGCAAGGTCGCGCAACATGTCGTTTGCATCATCGCCGGCCTCGTACACCAGCGTCGTGTTGAATGTGTCGCCGCCGCCATTCATGGTTTCGGCCATTTTGTCCATTTTCTTCCAGAACGGGTCGAGCGGAACAATAGCTTCTTGTCCCTTCTCGCCAGCACCGACCAGAGTAGCGCCATCGACGATACCACCTTTTGCCGCCCACTTAATGGACAGGTGCGGAATCTTGCCCTTGAGCAAGTCTTTCATCTTCCAGCCCTTCGGTGAAATCGAGAAATGCGGAAGTTTAATCTTCGGCGTGTCCGGCGTGAAGTGGAAAAAGCCCTTGATTTTATCGATAGCCTTTTTGATAGTGTCGCGGACGACCTCGATCGGTTTCGTCATCTTGCTTTTGATTTTTTCGAAAACACTACCGACAGTGCTAATAACAGATTTTATGCCGCCAATAGATGCTTTCACGCCATTAACAGACTTTTTGACGATGCTATTAATTACGCCAAACACACTTGAAAACACGCTCTTGACCTTGCCGAGCACCGACGATACCACGCTCAAGATTTTCTGCATGACCGGCACAACGACCGATAGGATCTTTTGAACGACCGGAACTACGACCGACAGAATTTTCTGAACGACCGGAATAACCACGGCCAGGATCTTGCTCATCACAGCCGCCACGGTCGTGGCGATGCTCTGAATGATCGGCATGAGCTGCTGGATGATCGGAACGACCGCCTTCGCCACTTCCGATACAACCTTTGCCACAACGGTCACGACCTGCTGGATAACAGGAATCAGCCGCTGAATGACCGGAGCAAGCGCGTTGCCTATCTCCACAACGAGCTTTGACAACGATGTCATAATCGTCTGGATGACCGGGACGATTTGCTTGATGAGCGGCATCAACGAACTCGCCACCGATTTGACCAGGTTGATGATAGCCGTGCGGAATGATTCAGACTTTGTGAACATGACCGTGAACAGCGTAGTGGCTATGCCAAGCGGTCCCGTGAGGAACTTGAACGCATTAGCTAATCCACCAACCGCCGCACCGCTTCCGCCGATAGATGAAAACAGACCGCCGAACGCCTTCATCAGCGTACCGACGATAATCAAGAGCGGTCCACCTGCTGCCGTGATGCCTGCGATGCCCGCAACGACCTTGCCGGCGATAGGACTGCCCTGAATCTTGGTCATCAGCGCGTCGATTTTTGGAATGAGATTATTCGACAGCCAATTAGCAATGTCAGCAAGCGCAGGCGCAAGCGTAGCACCAAGCTTCTCCGCCAGGTCGCCGAACGCATTCTTCATCTGCTGGATCTTGCCTTCCGGCGTTTCGAGCATGGCCTTGTTCATTTCGCCGACATTGTTCGTAATGACCTTCGCCAGCATAGCGGCCTTCTCTTGCTCTGTACCGTACTTCAGCACCTTTTCCTCGGCTTCGGTGAAGGACACACCAACACGCTTGAGCGCGCCAGTCTGGCCCATCATAACCTTGCCCATGAGGTTAGCGATCTGCGTGGCATCCTGTGTCGTGCCGTTCAAGCCCTTTTGCTGAACGAGTAGGTTCTGCATGGACGGAAGCAAGCTGTTGACTGTTTCTGGATATTTTGCGAATGTTGCGAGCTGTTGAGCTCCGGACAGCGTGACCTCGTCACCGACCACGCCTTCCTTTTGCAGAGCGCTCGCGAGCTTCATCGTGGACTTGGCGGCTGCTTCCGTCGCGCCCATCCTCGACTTGTAGATCTCTGTCAGCTTGGTTTCTGCCGCATTCTGTAATTGATACGCGGACATAGCACTCTTGATGCCTTTGATAATCGGCACAGATACCGCCGTTGCAATAGCGCCGGCGCGAATCATAGAGCCGCCCATGCTGGACAGTTTATTGCCAATACCGGTACCAATAGCCGCACCCGCTTGCGTGCCGGCCATCGTGGCCTCCGGTGATATTGCCTGTGTAATTTTGCCTTTTATGCCAGTAGCCTTCGGAACTATCTGGACATATGCTTGACCTAAATCAGCCATTATCTAACATCCTTTTTCGTGCTTCTTCAAATTCTTCGATACTGGCAAAGCCAGTGTTATGTTTCGGCTCTTGCTTGCCGGTCATTATGTCTTGGTACAGCGCAGGTATATCGGCCGATTTGTCGCCACCAATGCACCGAAGCATGTAGTAGATGACCGTCAAAGTGTCTGAAATGCGAACAAGAGCGAATGACGGATCAACCTTTTGGCAATCCATCATCCGCATCTTTATCCGTGAATCTTCATGTAACCCAGCGCAAAGCGTCGCAAGTGTATCGACCGGCAACGCCTTGTAATCCAGCACACCATAGGTTTCAGCCAAATCACAAATAACAGCGTCGCGGTCCATGCCAAGCATGACGGCAAGCATCATCAGTTTTTTGTGTCACTGTCCTCGGCCAGCGTTTCGGAAATCTCCTCGACCTCTGCCTTAACGGATTCGATCAGAACGCGGCCCTTCTTGTTTCTGACATGATCGTATAATGCTTGCTTTTGCTTTGCGCCAAGCATGCTCTCCAGGAATTTCGGGAACAGCAGACCGTTGCCGTCCACCTCTGCCGCGAGCTCAATGAACTCCATATCGTGGATGACTTCCGGGTCTATCGTGTACTTGAATCCTGTCGAAGTTTCGCCATGAATCTTACTTGTAGCCATGTGGGTCCCTCCTATGCGTCAATTAGCTTGACGGTTTCTGAATGATGTACTCTTTGTGGGTGTCCGTGTCGGTCGTGTCAGACCAGCCGCCCGGGAAAGCAGTAATGGTCAGCGGATAACCGATCAGGGAATCATCCTTGTACTCGATGTCACCGACTTCCGTGACCTGTCCGGTCGCGATGACGATGCGCTTGAGGTTGCCGCCCAGGATCATGTCAACGACCCAAGCCGCTTTGTCAAGCTCTGCGCTGTTGGCGCGAATCGTGATGCCGGTCGCAATAGCGCCGGAAACATTGTCGTCGCCATAGGCAGCCGCCAGGACATCAGTGTTCATCGCCTCGATGAATGTCGCGGCGAATGTGTCAGGCTTCTCGGTCTGCGGTGTCGCAACAACATCGCCGCCCCATGCCTTAATCTGCTCTGTCGAGGCCGTGTTCGTGTTGGTCAAGCCATCTTCAGACACATATCCGAGGCACTTGAAGGCGGAGTTGAGCGTTGCCGTCGCACTGTTCGGGAGCGCAGTCCCGATAGGAGCGCGATAAATAGCACCGCCAACAGCCGGCTTGCCTGTGCTTACATAGCTCTGTGTGCTCATAAATTTATACCTCCAAATAACAAATCACATAAATGCACTGGTAACGGTATTTCTCCATGCTCGTGTCCGTGAAATTGTAATCACTATTCAGCTTGCATGAACTAATCGCGTCCAGCTCAATCATGCTATCGAACGCCGCCTTGACTTCCTCATTCAACGCCGCAGCGTCCGCCAGTGAGCCAGCGTAGGACTGTGCAGCGATGGTCGCCGTGTCGAGCCTATCTATCCGGCTGGAGCCCGTCTTTTGCAAGACAACGAACTTCGCCGGCGGGTCCTTCGGCACTTCCATCGTGACCGGAACGCTCAAAACGCTATTCAGATAATCAAGTACGGTTTTTTCGATCATTTATTGCTCCTTACTTCGGCGACAGCCCGACAGAACCGAGCGCCGTCAAAAGTGTGTTATTTTGATAATTCTCTCTTGCCGCTTCTTCGGACGCGGGATAGATGTTTTCAACAGCAACCCAATTAAGTACATAGGTTGTGTGACCGTAATCTGTCCCGGCCGCGCCTGCGACCGCTGCACCCGCTTGATGCAGATGCGCTTGCATAGCCGACGACTTCATCAGCTCGTTCAAGCCCGGCAAATTCAGTTGAAATTCAACATTAGCCATAATGTTCCACCTTGACCTTTTTATTCCAAGACAGCGGAATCAGATCGTCGATGCCTTGCGTAGGCTCGCCATATGTCTTGAAAGTCTGGCCGAAAAACTCCACTTCAGTGTCCGTCCAGGTGTTCGTATCACCCTTCGGAATGGCCAGAACATATGCAAGGTGTTTTCCGTACAAATTCAGCTCTTGCACAATCTGTTCGGAAGTCGGCTCACCGACAAGCACATTGTCAACCGTAACGGTTTTGTCAGTATATGTTGGTGCGCCGAACGCATCCGAACCGTTTTGTGTTTTCTTGTGTAAAGTGACCGTTATGCCTCTCATGCGAACGCCTCCGGATTCGGGACCGGCGGAACTAATTCCTCGGTCGGGCTGTATGAACCGATCTGTTCACCGCAACCAAGCAATTTCTTCTCGGTTTTGGACAGATACAGCTCGCCGACCGACCCGCCCGTGCCAATGGTCCAGCTCTGCGAATAGCCCAGAGCAGACATGCTACCCTGTGACGCGCCCATCGGAACGCCCAGGTCACTTCCATCGCCTAAAGCACGGATAACAACACGGCACGACACAATCAGCTTCGCGTTCGCGCTCGCATTGACATTGTATGAATCAATCAGCACTGCCACATCGTCAAGGTATGTTCCGCACATTGTCTGCTCGGCCGTGCTCATTGTCCGCGTCATCCGCGCTTGCACATCACTTACTGTTGCATATGCCATGACTATTACCTCACTTCTTTGTCGTCGTCTTTTTCTTTGCCGCAGGCTTCTTTGCCGCCGGTTTCTTGGCTGCGGCAGGTTTCTTCGCTACGGGCTTCTCCAGCGGCGGAGCTGGCGGAACCTCGACGGCAGGCATATGACCCGCCGCCAAGTATTCTGCGGTTCGCTCTTCAGCGACCCACATTTCCGTGCCAGTAGCTGCGTTAATCAGCTTAACCATCATCCAACATGGGTGCGCGTGATAGCGTCGAAGTAATCCGTTTCAGCAACGAATCCGACCTCGATCTCGGCGCGGACCGCGAACATGTTGTTCTGGAACAGGTTGACAGTCGAGGTGTCAGCCAGCGTCAGCGTAGCGTCGCTGGAGTAGTCGATGCGGACGCCTTCGACGGTGCCATACAGAGCGTGGCTCCAGTCGCCAGCAAATCCGAGGACATCAGGCTTCGCGGAAGATCCGCCAGAGGTGCCAGCCTTGTACGCAGCGCTCGTCACATAGGTGTCAGCACCCAGGACGCGGTTGATTCCGTTCTCGGCAACAGTGTTGA
>Ga0265298_10004078_pt1 | contig 18888 bp, 11 predicted proteins | sample AusTroGonzalo_MG_3_FD_193486 | JGI IMG/M metagenome (GOLD analysis project Ga0265298, IMG submission 193486) | Bovine rumen microbial communities from tropical cattle in Woodstock, Queensland, Australia - Gonzalo_01 | ecosystem: Host-associated > Mammals > Digestive system > Stomach > Rumen ... | reverse complement strand
CGACATCGAGCTTTCTATGGCGGCTGGCTTCAATGGCGCACGCCTTCACCAGAAAGTCTTCGAGGAGCGTTTCCACTATTGGGCAGACAAGCTTGGCTACATCACCTGGGGCGAAGCACCCTCTTGGGGCATGAATGCCAACGACCCCGAGGTGGCACGCAACTTCCTCAGCGAATGGACGGAGGAGATTGTGCGCGACCGCAACCACCCCAGCATCGTCACCTGGACACCCATGAACGAAGAGTGGTGGCCCGACCGCGTGCAGTTCCCGCGTTTCGTCAGCGACGTGTATGACCTCAGCAAGGCCCTCGACCCCACCCGTCCCGTCTGCGACGTCAGCGGCGGTGTGCACATCAAGACCGACATCTGGACCACGCACAACTACGAGCAAGACCCCAAGCGGCTGAAAGACATAATCTATAATGGTGAACGCTGGTTCCAGACACCCAACGAGACACGCGATGTCCCCCGCACCAACACAGGCTTCAACCGCCCGACGGACGTCAACGTCTATGACTTCCCCCGCTACGAGAAGGCCGACAAGCCCTATCTCCTCGACGAGTTCGGCGGCATCAAGTGGGTGAAGGGGCAGGACAAGCAGACAGGCAACACGGGTGCCTCTTGGGGCTATGGCGAACCGCCACACAGCCTCGAAGAGTTCTACGCACGCCTCGAAGGTCAGGTGGATGCCCTGATGGAAATCTCCGACAACGTCTGGGGCTACACCTACACGCAGCTCACCGACGTGGAGCAGGAGCAGAACGGCATCTACTTCTACGACCGCTCGGCGAAGTTCGACATGGCCCGCATCAAAGCCATCTTCTCTAAGAAACCCGCTTCGAGCAAGTAAGCGGCGGAAAGGAGCAATATAATATATCACTAAAACAACAATAACCATGAAAAAACTGTTCACTCTCATTTCTTTGGCGTTGCTGACCATCGCGGCAACGGCACAGACGACGGCAACGGTGGATGGCATCAAGTACACACTTGACGGCACGGCAGCCACCGTCACCTACCCGAACGACAGCGAACCCGGTACAAGCGAGTACACGGGCGACATCGTTATCCCTGCGACTATCAACGTAGAAGGAACCGACTACAACGTCACAGCTATCGGAGCAAAGGCTTTCCGCAAGGCAAGCATCACCTCCATCTCTCTGCCAGAGGGTATCCTCTCAATAGGCAAGGAAGCTATCTACAACACGAAGATTACCGAGATTACCGTGCCCAACTCGGTCACGACGCTTGGCCGGTATGCCATCGGGCAGAACTCGAAGCTCCAGACCATCACCTTCGGCGAGCACATCGCCGACAATCCCTGGGGCGAATGGGTCGCTTGGCGTTCCTCTGGCGGCTACGAAGTCTATATGGTTTGCGACGCTATGCCTGTGCTGCCAGACGAATACACCTTCGACGATACACATGCATCTGTCATTTATGTGAAGCCCGAGCTGTACGACCAGTATGTGGCCGACCAGTATTGGGGTATGCATAACATCGTTCCCTTTGGCGTGACGTTGACGGACTTCACCGCCGATGGCATCAAGTACAAGATGGTGTCGGGGAGCGAGGTCGTCGTCACCTATCCGGGCGACACCGAGCCAGGCACCAGCGACTACACGGGCGACATCGTCATCCCTGCACAGGTTGAATATGAGAGCAAGACCTACAACGTGACGGGCATTGCCGACAAAGCTTTCCGCAAGGCAAGCATCACATCGGTCAGCCTGCCCGAAGGTCTCGTCACCATTGGCGAGGAGGCCTTCTACAAGAGCAATATCGCCGAAATAACCGTGCCGAACTCCGTCACCACGCTTGGCCCGCAATGCTTCGCCTACTGCCCGAACCTGAAGACCATCAGGCTCGGCGAGCACATTGCTGACAACACATGGGGATATTGGACGTTCTACGGTGAGACTGGTCCCTATGAGGTCTATATGGACTGCCACGCCAAGCCGTCTGTCTATGACGAATGGACTTTTGACTCTGGCTTTGCTTCCACCATTCATGTCTGGGCTGATGTCTATGACGCATTTATGTCAGACTCCAAATGGGGCGGGACGTATTCCAACATCGTTCCCGACATGGGCGGCAGCATCGTGGAGTTCAAAAGCTTCACGGTGGATGGCATCAAGTACAAGATGACGGCAGAGGACAAGGTGAGCGTCACATATCCCACCGACGGCAAGCCTGGCTCCAGCAACCCCAATACCTACACGGGCGACATCGTTATCCCTGCACAAGTTACCTACGAGGGCACGACCTACAACGTGACGGGCATTGGTGAATATGCCTTCCGCAATTCGACCATCACCTCAATCACCCTGCCCGAAGGACTGCTTTCCATCGGCAAGGAAGCCATCTACAAGACAGACATCACCGAGATTATCGTGCCTAACAGCGTCACAACCCTTGGCGAGTCCTGCCTGAGCGAGAACCCCAACCTGAAGACCCTTACCTTTGGCGAGCACATCGCCGACAACAAGTGGGGCGTTTGGGTTGCCTGGCGTGCATCGGGAGGCTACGATGTCTATATGATATGCGACGTGATGCCTACCTTGGGCGACAACCAGACCTTCGACGACAGCCACGAATCGACCATACACGTCTATCCCAGCGTCTATCTCGACTACAAGAACAACTACTATTGGAGCTGCCATAACATCGTGGCCGACCTGCAGCAAGACATTTCCCTCGCAGACCTGCAAGGCCACATAGCAACATATAGCGCCATGCTGCCTGCCGCAGAGGAGGTCGGCACAGGTCCCGGTTTCTACACTGCCGCCAGCGTACAGGCATTGAGCGATGCTTTGGCATTTGCCAATTCTCTTGACGACACAGCCACACTGGAGCAGCTCAACCAAGCCTTTCTCGGCATGATTGTAGCTGCCGACGCACTGCAAATCAATCCGCTCAACGAAGGCTACTACTACATAGAGAACATCAACAAGGGGCAGATGCTCTATGCCGAGGCAGCCTACGCTGCAGAAGGGGGCTTGGGCATTACAGACTTCAATGCTTCCAAAACGAAGTTCTATTTCAAGCTCACCCGCAAGGGAAGCAATTGGATGATGCAGAACGTGAAGTGCAGCATGTATGCCGGTGCGCCTGTTAACGGAAATACTTCCGGCGAGTACATCACTCTGACCGACGCCCCAGAGTTTGCTCAGGTCATCACATGGGTGAAGGGCGGCCAATACACCTTGCAGAGCCTCTACGATGGCACGAACGCCAGCCTACCCTATTCCGTTTCGGGTGGTTGGGTATTGCTCAAGGAAGACAGTCGCATCTATTGGCGCTTCCATCCCGCACAGAGCGGCATGTTCGAGCAGGACTTCAATATCGAGAATATCCGCGTAAGGGAATACATGGCAGAGGTGACATACACGGCAGGAGAAGAGACGAAGATAAAGCCCTACAACGTGGCTCCTCCTGCTCGTCGCGACACACCCGAACCGGCAACCCTCTTCTGGACGCAGAACACTTCCGCCACAGCACAGCAAGTCACCTGGAGCCTCAATGCCGACTTCTCCGATGCCTTCACCGCCGAAGTCGGCCTGGGCGATGCCTATTACGAGATATACAATCTGCTGCCGAACCAGACATATTATTATAAGGTAACGGCAACCGTTGACGGCACCCCGACGGAACTCGTCAGCTCTTCCTTCACGACAAGCGGACAGCTTCGTCAGATTAAGGCAGAAGGCGGTGCCAATATCCGCGACCTTGGCGGCTGGGCAACAGCCAGCGGCAAGCCCATCAAGTACGGCCTCATCTATCGCGGTGCAGAATGGAACGGCAAGTACAACCTCACCGCCGAAGGCATTGCGGCCATCCGTGCTATCGGCATAAAGGCAGAACTCGACCTCCGCTCGAGCAACGAAGCACTCTATATCGACAAGTCTCCTGTGGGCGACGATGTCACCTACATCCGCATTCACAATGAGGATTACTACGAGAGCGGCGTGCAGAACAGAAAGGATCTTTACAAGAAGGATATGGACTTCATCTTCGACTGCGTGAAGAACGACAAGCCTGTCTTCTTCCACTGTCACATCGGAGCTGACCGCACCGGCACGCTGGCCTTCCTCATCGAAGGTCTGCTGGGTGTGGGCGTGAGCGACATCTACAAAGAGTATGAACTGACCACCTTCTCCTACCTCGACACACACCGCTACAAGGAGAACGTCGATGGCTTGTTTGAGTACATCAACACGTTGGAGGGCGCAACCCTAACCGATAAGTTCTACACCTACTTCCACGACGAGCTTGGCCTTACCGCCAAGGAGATTGCCGACTTCCGCATAAAGATGTTGGGCACCGTCTATCCAACCGATGTGAAGAACCTCGTCGGTGAGGCAGTAAGCGAGAAGCTTACTGCACTCGACCTCAGCGCATACGATTTCGAGGCAGAAGCCCTGACCGACAACATGCCAGCAGGCTCCAACCTGCTCGTCACGGTGGCTCCCGCATCAGGTATCACAGGCCAGAACATCATCAATGATGGCATCTGCGAGAGCCTCGTCCTGACGGATGGCGTTGACTTCGGCACACCAACCGCCTTCACCGCCAAACAGGTAAGCTTCACAACCAATGTCAAGAGCTATAAGACACTCGTTCTTCCCTTCGATGCTTCTGTGCCAGAAGGCTTTGCAGCATTGAATGCCGCTTCTGTGGCTGGTTCGAACATCAACCTTGAAGGCACCACGACCATCAGTGCCAATGCTCCTGTCTTGATACAGGGCGAAGGTGCACTCGAACTGACAGCAGCCAACGCCGCAGTTGCCGCTACAGATGATGCGACGCTCACCAACGGCGTGCTCTGCGGAACATACAAGGCAGTTTCCGCTCCTCTTGGCTCATACGTATTGCAGAAGCAGAACGACGTGATAGGCTTCTACCATGTGGCAGACGACATCACCGTCGGAGCCTTCCGCGCTTGGCTGTATGCTCCCGCATCAAGTGTCAAAGCATTCTACATCCCAGAAGACGATACTACAGGCATACAAGAAATAGTAAATAGTAAATCGTCAAATAGTAAATGCTTTAACCTCGCTGGCCAACAAGTCAGCAAGACCACTAAGGGAGTTTACATCAAGAACAACAAGAAGGTTCTCTACTAAAACTCTACCCCCCCGCAACGACTGGAACATCTGGGAAAAGTAATCTCCCTCTCACAATAAGCAAAGCCCCCTCCTAAATCTCAGAAGGGGGCTTTTTAGCATTTTGACATCAACCTCAGTTGTGCACAAGCGTGCCGATGTCCTCGCCGTCGAGGACGCGGCGCAGGTTGCCCACGATGTCCATGTTGAAGACGTAGATAGGCAGGTTGTTCTGCATACACATTGCCGTTGCGGTGATGTCCATCACCTTCAGACCACGGGCAATGACATCGCTATAAGTGATGTCGTGGAACTTGGTGGCTGTGGGGTCTTTTTCGGGGTCGGCGGTGTAGATGCCATCCACGCGGGTGCCTTTCAGCATCACGTCGGCCTCAATCTCGATGCCGCGCAGCGAAGAGCCGGTGTCGGTGGTGAAGTAGGGACTGCCTGTGCCTGCGCTGAAGATGACCACTTCGCCTTGCTCCATCGCTTCGATAGCTTTCCATTTGTTGTAGAACTCGCCGATAGGCTCCATGCGGATGGCGGTCATCACACGGTTCTTCTGCCCGATGGCACCCAAAGCGCTGCTCAGTGCTAAGGAGTTGATGACTGTGGCGCACATGCCCATCTGGTCGCCCTTCACGCGGTCGAAGCCCTTGCCGGCTCCCGTCAGGCCACGGAAGATGTTGCCGCCACCGATGACGATGCCGATTTGTACGCCCATCGCGGCGGCTTCCTTAATTTGTGTTGCGTACTCGTTGAGACGTTTCACGTCGATGCCGTAGCCTTGTTCGCCCATCAGGCTTTCGCCCGAGAGCTTGAGTAAAATGCGGTTGAATCTCATGATGTTATTTATTATTTGACGATTTACAATTTACAATTTGTTCTTCCCCTTGAAGGGGGTTAGAGGGTCCACTTCACTTCCTTGAATGCATAGCGGCGTAGGGTGCCGCTGGTGTCGCGGAGGATGAGGTGGCCGGAGGGCTCCACATCGATGAGCGTAGCGCGGAAGGCACCGTCCTTGTCGCTGTAGGCGTGCTCCTCGCCGAAGCGATAGAGGTGCTTCTTGTACTCGGCATGAAGCTGGTCTAAGTAGTCAGACTTGTCTGACGAGTCCGACCTGTCCGAACCGTCTATCATCTCCAAGTACTGTGTGAAGTGCTCCATGAACTGCTCCAGCACGAGGTGTCGGTCCACGTCGTGTCCCACGATGTCGGCCAGTGAGCGGGGATTGGGTGCGTCGCTCAGGAAACGCCGCTGGTTGATGTTGATGCCGACGCCGATGGTGGAGCGCAGCACCCTCGCGCCTTGCAGGTCGTTCTCGATAAGTATGCCCGCCACTTTGCTGTCGCCATAGTAGATGTCGTTGGGCCACTTAATGGAAGCCTCCCCCTGCCCCTCCAAAAGAGGGGGGAACGGACGCGGCAATTCACCCCTCCTTTGGAGGGGAAGGGGGAGGCTTGAGGTTATTGTTTTTTTGACTGCCAGTGCCGTTGCTTCCGAGAGGGCAAACATCCGCGCGACAGGCAGGTTGGCGGGCATCACGCGCAGGCTGAACAGCAGGTTCTCGCCCCGGGCAGACTCCCAGCGGTTCGTGTCGGCTCCGCGTCCGGCTGTCTGGAACTCCGCCGTCACGAGCGTCATGCGGCGGTCGTCCGTCGTGTCGAGGTGGCGCAGGAAGTTGTTTGTGGAATCCACCTCGTCAAGCTCAATCATGTGAAAAGTCGGCGAATCGTCTAAACAGAAATGTCTTTCCATTGCCCGTTTTCATCTAATGTTCAGTGCAAAGGTACGACATTTAAGTGAAAAGTGAAAAGTGAAAAGTGAAAAATTGCGGGAAAGAGAAATAACTATGAACTATGAGCTATGAATTATGAATTAAAATCCGTATCTTTGCACGAGTTTTTCATTAAATAATAAATGACATGTTGAAACGACTGCTTTTGACCCTCATGTTGCCTCTGCTTGCTTTGACAGGCATGGCGAAGGAAGATTTGCTCCGCGATTTCCCTGCTGGCAGCACGCCGCAGGAGGTGGGCCGCCGCTTGGCCTATCACTTCATAGACGGCAAGCACGTCTATTGGGGCGACACGAAGAACCTGGGCTACTACGAAGTGTGCACTTGGAACGGAGCCCTGATGTGGGGACGTGCCATGGGCGACAAGGTGATTCTGCAAAAGATGAAGGAACGCTTCGATGACTTCCTGACGAACTACAAGGAGAACATTCCAGCCAAGAACCATGTCGATTTCAACATGTTCGGCTCTCTGCCCCTGAGCCTTTACGCTTCGTTCCCGCAGGAAGAGAGCTACAAGGTGATGGGTCTCGACTATGCCGATTCGCAATGGGAACTTCCCGAGAAGGCTAAGGAGAGCGAGAAGCGACTGGCGCGGCAGGGTTACACATGGCAGACGCGCATGTGGATTGACGACATGTATATGATAACCATCGTGCAGGCATGGGCTTATCGCACGACTGGTGACCGCAAGTACATCGACCGCGCCGCCCACGAGATGGTGAAGTACCTCGACGAGCTGCAACGTCCCAACGGCCTTTTCTATCACGCGCCCGACGTGCCTTATTATTGGGGGCGCGGCGACGGCTGGATGGCTGTCGGCTTGACCGAAGTGCTGAAAGCCCTTCCCAAAGACAGTCCCTATTACAAGCGCATTATGAAGGGCTACCGCAAGATGATGAAGAGTCTGCTTCGCTACCGCAACGACGAGGGTCTTTGGAACCAGCTCATCGACCAGCCCGACTTCTGGACCGAGACATCAGGCTCTGCCATGTTCACCTACGCCTTCATCCGTGGTGTGAAGGAGGGCTGGCTGCCTGCCAAGACGTATGCCCCTGCCGCCCGCAAGGCGTGGCTCGCCCTTATACCTTATATAAATAGTAATAATGACGTGACCAACATCTGCGTCGGCACAGGTAAGAAGAACGACTTCAACTACTACCTCGACCGTCCGAAGATGACCGGCGACTATCATGGCCAGGCACCCTACCTGTGGTGTGCGGCAGCACTGTTGGAGAAAGAATGAAAAAATGAAAGAATGAAAAAATGAAACAAGCGGTTCTTACTTTACTGACATTCTTTGCGATGCTGCCTGCAATGGCTGGCGACGGACGCGAGTACATCAACCTCGACTCCCGCCTCCAGCATGGCGGCAGTCAGACTTGGCACATGATTCGTGACGGAGAACTTAAAGCCACGGCCGTAGAGATTTCCCGACCCGGGTTCAACACCGAAGGCTGGACAGAAGCCATCGTGCCGGCCACCGTCCTGACCAACCTCGTGGCGCAGAAGGTCTATCCCGAGCCTTACTTCGGGCAGACCAACAAGCTTGCAAACGACCTCATCCCCGACCTCGCGAAAGTGGGGCGCGAGTTCTATACCTATTGGTTCCGCACAGAGTTCATCGTGCCGGAAGAGTTCAAGGGCAAGCGCGTATGGCTCGAACCTATGGGCATCAACTATCGCGCCGAGGTGTGGGTTAATGGCTATCTGATTGGTCAGATGGCAGGCATGTTCAACAGTCAGCCCTTCGACATCACCGACCGCGCCGTGCAACCAGGCAAGCCTACGGCTGTTGCCATCCGCGTCTATCCCGTCGATGTGCCAGGTACTGCCATGCCGAAGAGCTGGGGAGCTGCCGGCGAATGGCACAACGGCGGCGACGGCTGGATAGGGCAGAACGTCACGCAGCTGATGACCGTCGGCTGGGACTTCACCTACGAGGACGGCATCCGCGACCGCAATACCGGCATCTGGCGTTCCATTCGCCTCTATGCTACAGGCAATCAGCAGTTGCGCAGCCCATACGTCTCCTCGGAACTGTCTCACCCGAACTTCGACACTGCAAGCGAGACGGTGAGCGTGGAGGTGTGGAATCCCAATACCAATAGCGGCGAATGCACCGTCAGCGGCAGCATCGAAGGAACGGACATCAGTTTCAGTAGCAAGAAGATGAAGCTGCAGCGCGGCGAGCATGTGACCGTCACTTTCTCGCCCAAGGACTTCCCGCAGCTCGTCATCAAGAATCCCCGCCTTTGGTGGCCGAAGAACAAGGGGCCGCAGAACCTCTACACCCTCCGCCTGACATTGAGAGACGGCAAGGGCAACGTGATGGACAGCCTTACGACGCGCTTCGGCATCCGCGAGGTCATTGCCACACGCGAGACTCCCGACAAGTCGAAACTCTTCATTGTGAACGGCCATAAGACCTTTGTGCGCGGCACCAACTGGATTCCCGAAGCCATGCTCCGCACCAGCGACCAGCGCATGGAGACCGAGCTTGCCTATACCGACCAGTGCGGCATCAACCTGCTGCGTCTTTGGGGCGGTGGCATTGCCGAGAGCGACCGCTTCTACGAGCTTTGCGACGAGTACGGCATCATGGTATGGCAGGAGTTCTGGATGACTGGCGATACACGTCATCCCTTGGACGAACCGCTCTACCTCGCCAACGTGGAGAACACCATGAAGCGTATCCGCAACCATCCCAGCATCGTCATCTATGTGTCGAGCAATGAGAGCACAGCCGTCTCGGGTGCCGAAGAGCTTATCAAGAGCCTTGCCCCTGGCGTGCCTTACCAGATGCAGAGCGAGTGCGACGGTGTGCACGACGGCAGTCCCTATAAGCAGGTCAACCCCATGCGCCATTACGAGAACACCGCTTCCGACCGTGGTAGCCGTGTGGATGGCTTCAATCCCGAATACGGTGCACCGACACTGCCCATCGTGGAGAGCCTCTACGACATGATGCCCAAGGAAGACCTTTGGCCCATCAACAAGGCGACATGGGACTACATGGACGGCAACGGCTTCCACCTGATGAGCACGCTCTACAAGGATATGGTGAACCAGTACGGTGAGAGCAGCAGCATCGAGGAGTTCGCTCGCCGAGGTCAGATGGTGGGTGCCATCAACTCGAAGAGCATCTGGGAAGTCTGGAACGAGAACAAGCTTCAATATGGCGACCGCTGGTGCTCTGGCTTGCTCTTCTGGTATCACAACTGTCCCAACTGGCAAGTTTGCGCTCGCCAATGGGACTGGTTCTTGGAGCCGACAGCATCCCTCTATCATACCATGCACGCCTTGGAGCCAGTGCATATTCAATACGACTATCTGAAAGGAACGGTCAGTGTGAGCAATGACTACGTCGAGGAGCAGAAGGGACTCAAGGCAAAGGCTGAGGTCTATGACATGAATAGCCGCAAAGTGAATACCGTCTCGGCTCCTGTTGATGTGCCTGCCGACGGCGTGGCAAACGACATCCTCTCCGTCGCCATCCCTGACGGCATCACGCCAGTCTTTTTCATTGCTTTGGAACTGACCGATGCAAAGGGGAATGTCCTGAGCCGCAACTTCTACTGGCGTTCGACCAGCAAATACGAGGGCAAGCAGACCGTGACAGGTCCCTGCACCAGCGGCTTTGAGCCTCTTGCCACCATGCCCGAGGCGAAGCCCACCGTCACAGCCCGCCGTCTGCCCGACAAAGACGGATGCAATGAGTGGGAGGTAACGATAAAGAACGGCAAGCGCATCGCCTTCTTCTGCCAGCTTCTCCTCACCGATGCAGCAGACAAGCCCATCCACGGCACCTACTACAGCGACAACTTCATCAGTCTGCTGCCAGGCCAGAAGCAAGTCATTACCATCCGCACTCCCCAGCGCGATAGCCAAAACTACCGCCTCCGCTTCTGCGAGAACATGGGGGACGTGCGAGTAAAACCCCTTCCATAATCTTCATCCTTTTTCACCTTTTTACCTTTTTACCTTTTTAATTTTTCACCTTTTATATGAAGTGCCAAGAACGATTCCAACAGATATACAAGCGCGAGCCGGAAGCTATTGCCTTTTGCCCCTACCGCGTATGTCCCATCGGCGCACACAGCGACGCCAATCTCGGCAAGATAACCGGCCTTGCCATCGACAAAGGCATCCACATCGCCTACAGCCCTAAGCTCAACGGCGTGGTGGAGCTTTGTTCCCTACAGTTCGACAAGCGGGCGCAGTTCCATGTGCGCGACGTGCCGCGTCGCAAGCAGGACGACTGGGCGGACTACTTGCGCGGCGCCACGCTGAAGCTTGGCGAACGCTATCCGCTCACCTACGGACTGAGCGGTGTCATCGAGGGCAGCCTTCCCATCGGTGGACTGTCGTCGTCGGCTGCTGTGGCACTCGTCTATCTCAAAGCACTTTGCCACGTCAACCTCATACACCCCGAGCCACTGGAGTTGATAATGATTTCCATGGCCGCCGAGAACGACTATGTCGGCGTGAGCAGTGGCAAGCTCGACCAGAGCTGCGAGGTCTATTCCAAGAAGAACCACCTGCTTTACCTCGATACCAAGACGGACGAGTATGAACTTATCCCCACGCATCCGCAGATGAAGCCCTACCGCATCGCCATCTTTTTCAGCGGCATCGAGAGGACACTGGCAGGCAGCAAGTTCAATATGCGCATAGATGAAGCACGCAGTGCAGCATACGCCCTGATGGCATACGCAGGCATGGAGTACGGCAAGTTCGGCGAAGCGAATCTGCGTGCCGTGCCGCGCGAGGTCTATGAGCAGTACAAGGAGCGTCTGCCCGAGACGTGGCGGCGGCGTGCCGAGCACTGGTTTACGGAGTTCGACCGCGTGGAGCAGGGCGCAGAGGCATGGCGCAGGGGCGACCTCGACACCTACGGCCGTCTCAGCTTCGAGAGCGGACAGAGCAGCATCACGAACTGGGAGACTGGCTCGCCCGAGCTGAAGATGCTCTACGACATCATGCGCCACACCGACGGCATCTATGGCGGCCGCTTCAGTGGAGCAGGCTTCAAGGGCTGCTGCATGGCACTCATCGACCCCGCCTTCGAAGCCGCCATCACCCGCCAAGTCACCAAGGAATACCTCGCCGCCTTTCCCCAGCTCGAAGGCAAGTATAGCGTCCATATCTGCGAAAGTGCAGACGGACTGCTGGGGTAAGCAGAAATTAGGCGTGCCTAATTGCTCAATTAGGTTAACCTAGTTGGGCAATTAGGTTAACCTACTTTGCCGACCACCTTAACATCAATACTCATTATTTAATTTTTCACCTTTTCACCTTTTCACCCTAAATATGAAATGCCTCATCCTTGCGGCTGGCTATGCCACCCGCCTTTATCCCCTCACAGAAAACTTCCCCAAGCCGCTCCTCAAGGTAGGCGGCAAAACCATCCTCGACTGGCTCATCGACGACATCGATGGTGCTGGTCTGGTCGATGAGTATATTGTCATCTCCAACCACAAGTTTGCCCATCACTTCCAGAAGTGGGCGGCGACGAAAGCGCAGAAAGTGACCGTCGTGGACGATGGTACATCGAGCAACGAGACCCGCCTCGGCGCAGTGCGCGACATTCAGTTTGCCATCGACCTGCTTGGCTTGGACGACGACATGCTGGTCATTGCCGGCGACAACCTCTTGGACTTCAGCCTGCAACACTTCGTCCGCTATGCCCGCGAGAAGCAGACCTCCTGCATCATGCGCTTTTGGGAAAAGGACGAGAAGCGGCTGCTGAAATGTGGTGTTGTTACCATAGATGCCGACGACCGCATTCTTCGGATGACAGAGAAGTCGCCTACGCCCGAAACCCACTGGTGCACGCCGCCCTTTTATTTCTACACCCGTCAGGATGCACGTCTCGTGGCGAAAGGCATCGAGAGCGGCTGCGGTGTGGATGCCCCTGGCAGCTACATCGCCTGGCTCTGCACCCAGACTCTTGTTCATGCCATGGAAATGCCTGGCCGCCGCTACGACATCGGCAACCTGCAAAGCTACGAACAAGTACAGCAGGAGTATCGGGGCATTACTTCAACACATTAAGATAGCAGACATCTCTGTTAGTCTATATGTTATTGTAAGCTTCTACGGCTTTTAGAATGTCCAGCTTTATTTTCTCCCAAGAGATATCAACAAACATTTCCGGCATTGGATTCTGCTCTGCATCTTCGAAATAAGTGAGGCTTAGCATGGCACGATATTCAGAATACTCAGGATATTTTGCCTTGTAAAACTGCATCACCTGTTCAAGGCCGTAATGCTGAATAAGGAAATATATATCTACAAAGTCCTTGCGTGAGCCTCGTCCCAGAATGGCGTTTACCTTCATGGCTGCAATGTCCTTGGGAGAAGCCAAACGCAAGCCATCTTCCTGCACAGGCTCGTCAATCCATGGATAGCGGTCATAACCGACAATGTCTGTCTTCACGCCGCAAACGCGATATGTTTTGATGTGGGCAGAGCATTTGCCTGGAACCGTAGGGCCTATGCGCTCCAAAACCTCTGTGGTCAAATCTGTATCCTCTTCAATCGTGCCGAACAAATCCAAGTCAATGGAACTGCGATGACCGTACTGCATGGCCAATGCTGTTCCACCGACCAAACGGGTTCCGTTAAACAAAGGTTCGGCCATCAGCCGTTTCAAGAGTTCCAGAGTGTTGGGTTGGATTGTCTGATACGATAGCATCGGTAGTCCTCTTTTCGGGTGTGTGAGATAGCACAGATGAAAGAAAGGCAGACGGGGTCAAGCGTGCGTAGCCCTTTGCAGACTTCCACGATTTTCGGGAGACCATAGTAACGGTTGATGAGACGCCAGTCCTGCATCTCACCATATTCCAGCACACGCTGAATCACATAAGCTGGATACTCGTTCAAGTCCAACTTTGAAATGTCTGTGTCCCAAAACAGGTTTTCTGTAAACTGCACTTTGTCTGTCTTACCTATCATGTTTCATTGCTTTCTGCCTGCAAAGGTACAACTTTTCCCATAATCTTTAGCAAAAGAACAGATTTTTCCGCATGATTATTTGCAGGATTCGCAGAAATAGCATAACTTTGCACGCGAAAGATGAAAGTGAGGGGCTCTGAAGTTCCTCACTTTTCTTTAAGTAAACCAATAAAAACACAGAAACACATGATCAGCAAAAGTGCAGTGCAGCAGGTCGTAGAAGAATGGCTTGAGGGCAAAGAGTATTTTCTTGTCGATATCAACATCAGTCCCGATGACCGCATCATCGTGGAGATAGACCATGCCGATGGCGTGTGGATTGAGGATTGTGCCGACCTGAGCCGCTTCATCGAGTCGCACCTGAGCCGCGACGAAGAGGACTATGAGCTGGAAGTGGGCAGTGCCGGACTGGGGCAGCCCTTCCGCGTGCACCGTCAGTATGAGATACACGTCGGCAAGGAAGTGGAGACGCAGCTGCACGACGGACACAAGTTCCGTGGCACCCTGCTCAGTGTCGGCGAAGAAGGCTTCCAACTCAGCATCGTGCAGAAAGTGAAGGAAGAGGGCAAGAAGCGTCCCGTCACCAAGGAAGTGCCTACGGACTTCCGCTTCGAGGATGTGGCTTACACAAAGTACCTGATTAAAGTGAAGTAGGAGCCTCTCCCCAACCCTCCCCAAAGGGGAGGGGGAATGGAAACAAATGGTAAATGATTAAATAGTAAATGATATAATGGCAAAGACAACAAAATCAAAAGAGGCGATAGACATGAGAGAGGTCTTCGCCGACTTCAAGGAGAAGAACAACATCGACCGCGCCACGCTGGTCAGTGTGCTCGAGGAATGTTTCCGCAATGTCATCGCAAAGATGCACGGCACCGACGAGAACTACGACATCATCGTCAATCCCGACAAGGGCGACTTCGAAATTTACCACAACCGTGTCGTTGTGCCCGACGGCGAAGTCACCGATGAGAACAAGGAAATCTCGCTGAGCGAGGCACAGCAGATTGAAGACGACTATGAGGTAGGCGAAGAGGTGAGCCAGCGCGTCAACATGTCGGAGTTCGGCCGCCGTGCCATCCTGCAGCTGCGCCAGACGCTTGCCAGCCGCATCATGGAGCTGGAGTACGACTCCCTCTACAACCAGTTCAAAGACCGCGAGGGCGAAGTCATCAGTGCTGAGGTCTATCAGACATGGAAGCGCGAGACTATGCTCCTCGACGAGGAGGGCAACGAACTACTGCTGCCCCGTACGGAGCAGATTCCCAGCGACTTCTTCCGCAAAGGCGAGACCACCCGTGCCGTCATCCTGCGTGTGGAAAACACCGGCGGCAAGCCCCGCATCATCCTGAGCCGCACCTCGCCCGATTTCCTGCAGCGTATGCTCGAGGCCGAGGTGCCGGAGATACAGGACGGACTCATCACCATCCACAAGGTGGCCCGCATCCCCGGCGAACGTGCAAAAATTGCCGTCGAGAGTTACGACGACCGCATCGACCCCGTAGGAGCCTGTGTCGGCGTGAAGGGCAGCCGTCTGCGCGGCATCGTGCATGAGCTGCGCGGCGAGAACATCGATGTGGTGACGTGGACCTCCAACATCCAGCTCATGATTACCCGCGCCCTCAATCCTGCACGCATCAACAGCGTTGTGCTCAACGAGGAGGAGCGTAAGGCAGAAGTGTTCCTCGACCCCGACCAGGTGTCGCTTGCCATCGGCAAGGGCGGTCTCAACATCAAGCTCGCCTCCATGCTCGTGGGTTACACCATCGATGTCTTCCGCGAAGTGGATAGCAATTCCGAAAACGAGGACGACGTAAGCCTCGACGAGTTCACCGATGCCATCGAGCCGTGGATTATCGAGGAGCTCAAGAAGATTGGCTTCGAGACGGCACGCGACGTGCTCGGCGCACAGCGCGACATGATTGTGAAGAATGCCGACCTTGAGGAAGAAACAGTCGATGAAGTGCTGCGCATCCTGCAAGCAGAGTTCGAGTAGTCCATAGTCTATAGTTCATAGTTCATAGTCCATAGTTCATAGTCCAGGGCGGTAGCAAATTGTTCACTTTTCACTCTTAATTCTTAATTCTTCACTCTTAATTCTTCACTCACAGCTTATATATGAGCATCAGATTAAACAAAGTAACCAAGGAGTTCAACGTCGGATTGCAGACGGCAGTTGAGTTTCTCCAAAAGAAGGGCTTCAGCGAGGTTGAGGCCAACCCCAACTATAAGATAACCGAGGAGCAGTATGCTGCGCTGCAGATGGAATTCAGCTCCGACAAGGGATTGCGCAAGGAAGCCACACAGCTCATTCAGCAGCACTTCGGCCAGGCCAAGGAACGCAAGGAAGCCCAGAAACCCAAACCGGTGGAGGAGGTGCAGATAGAAGCGCCAAAGGTTTCGGGTCCCAAGATACTGGGTCGTATCGACCTGGGCGGTAAGCGTCCCGAAGCTCCCAAGGCAGAGCCTGCACCCGTGGCAAAGCCCGAGCCGAAGCCCGTCGTGGTGGAGGAGAAGAAGCCGGAGCCAAAGCCCGAGCCGAAGCCTGTCGTGGTGGAAGAGAGGAAGGCCGAGCCGAAGCCCGAGCCCAAACCCGAACCGAAGCCTGCCGCCGAGGAGGTGAAGGCTGCGCCCGCTCCGAAGGAGAAGCCAGCCAAGGCAAAGGAAACCCCGGCAAAGGCTACAGCCCAAAAGACCCAACCTGTTGCTCCGAAGGAGAAGCCCGCAGCACCGGCACCGAAGGCAGAGCCTGCCGCTCCCGCCCCGAAAGAGGAACCCGAAGCACCCGTTTCGGACGAGAAGCCGAAGGAAGAGGTGTTCCGCCTCACGCCGACTGCCAGTCTGGCTCCCAGCCTGACCATCAAGGGCAAGATTGACCTTGACAGTCTGAACCAGAACACACGGCCGAAGAAGAAGTCGCACGAGGAGCGCCGGCGCGAACGCAGTGAGGCTCATAGCGGCGACCGCAAGAAGCGTTTGCGTGTAGGCAAAGAGCGCGTCGATGTCAATGCCATTGCCAACCAGCAGCAGCCGCAGAGCAACCAGAACCAGAAGAAGAAAAAGAATGGCGGCAACAATCAGCAGCAGAATCAGCAGCAGCAGAACCAGGGCGGTGGAAAGAAGAAGCAGAAGAACCAGCCTAAGCAGGCTCCCATCCAGCCCGAGGTAAGCGACGAGGAAGTGGCAAAGCAGGTACGCGAGACGCTTGCCCGCCTCACCAGCAAGGGCACCAAGATGGGCAAGGGTGCCAAGTACCGCCGCGAGAAGCGCGAAGCCATCCGCCAGGGCATGGAAGAGGAAATGGCAAACGAGGCAGCAGAGAGCAAGGTGCTCAAACTGACCGAGTTCGTCACTGCCAACGAGCTTGCCACGATGATGAACGTGCCTGTCACGAAGATTATCGCCACCTGCATGAGCATCGGCATCATGGTCAGCATCAACCAGCGCATGGATGCCGAGACCATCAACCTCGTGGCAGAGGAGTTCGGCTTCACCACAGAATATGTCAGCGCAGACGTCACCGCAGCCGTCAGCGAGGTGGAGGACGACGAGGCAGACCTCGTGCCACGCGCTCCCATTGTGACCGTCATGGGTCACGTCGATCATGGTAAGACATCGTTGCTTGACTACATCCGCCAGACCAATGTCATTGCCGGCGAGGCAGGCGGCATCACGCAGCACATCGGTGCCTACAATGTCACGCTCGACGACGGTCGCCACGTCACTTTCCTCGACACGCCAGGCCATGAGGCTTTCACCGCCATGCGTGCCCGTGGTGCACAGGTGACGGACATCGCCATCATCATCGTGGCTGCCGACGACGACATCATGCCGCAGACGAAGGAAGCCATTGCTCACGCTACAGCTGCCGGTGTCCCCATCGTCTTTGCCATCAACAAGATAGACAAGCCCGGTGCCAACCCCGACAAGATTAAGGAGGGCTTGGCCGCCATGAACTTCCTCGTCGAGGAATGGGGCGGCAAGTACCAGAGCCAGGACATCAGCGCCAAGAAAGGTAACGGCGTGGCAGACCTTTTGGAGAAGGTGCTTCTCGAAGCCGAGATGCTCGACCTCAAGGCCAACCCCAACCGCAAGGCCACAGGCTCCATCATCGAGTCCAGCTTGGACAAGGGTCGCGGCTATGTTGCTACGGTGCTCGTCAGCAACGGCACCTTGCGCGTGGGCGACATCGTGCTTGCCGGCACGAACTACGGCCGCGTCAAGGCGATGCTCAACGAACGCGGACAGCGTGTGCAGGAAATCGGTCCGTCGCAGGCTGCCACCATCCTTGGCCTCAACGGTGCGCCGCAGGCAGGCGACTCCTTCCACGTCATGGACTCCGACCAGGAGGCACGCGAGATTGCCAACAAGCGCGAGCAGCTGGCTCGCGAGCAGGGTCTGCGCACCATGAAGCGTCGCGGCCTGGAAGAGCTGGCACACAACATCGCGCTGGGCGGCGTGCAGGAACTTAACCTCATTGTCAAGGGCGACGTCGATGGCTCTATCGAAGCCCTCAGCGACTCGCTCATCAAGCTCTCTACGGAGAAGATACAGGTCAACGTCATCTACAAGGCTGTCGGCCAGATCAGCGAGAGCGATGTCAACATGGCTGCCGCCGCAGACAACTGCTTCATCGTCGGCTTCCAGGTGCGTCCCTCTGCTGCCGCAAGAAAGCTGGCCGACCAGATGGATGTCGATATCCGCCTCTACAGCGTCATCTACGATGCCATCGAGGAGGTGAAGGATGCTATGGAAGGAATGCTTTCGCCCGAAATCAAGGAAGAGGTGACGGCACAGGTCGAGGTGCGACAGGTGTATCACATCACCAAGGTGGGCACCGTGGCTGGCGCATACGTTGTGGATGGCAAGGTCAGCCGCACGAACAAGGCGCGTGTCATTCGCGACGGCATCGTGGTCTTCACGGGTGCCATCAATGCGCTGAAGCGTTTCAAAGACGACGTGAAGGAGGTCAGCACCAACTTCGAGTGCGGCATCTCGCTTGTGGGCTACAACGACCGCGCGAGGGCG
>Ga0265298_10004077_pt1 | contig 18889 bp, 14 predicted proteins | sample AusTroGonzalo_MG_3_FD_193486 | JGI IMG/M metagenome (GOLD analysis project Ga0265298, IMG submission 193486) | Bovine rumen microbial communities from tropical cattle in Woodstock, Queensland, Australia - Gonzalo_01 | ecosystem: Host-associated > Mammals > Digestive system > Stomach > Rumen ... | reverse complement strand
TCTGCTTCACTACGCCGTCTCCATTATCCGATTTCGCCGCCGCACCCCATTGCGCCACAAACAAATATTTGGTACAATACTGACCGAACCCCTTGATGGGTTGTAAACCGACCGCTGAGCCTCGGCGATGCGGTGCAGGGCCGGGCGAAAGTCCGGCCCTTGCCTTTCTGGAAGCTGGCAATGAAAAAGACAATAGTGTATATCGACGGATTCAACTTGTACTACGGGTTGCTTCGTTTCTCGCAGAACAAGTGGCTGGATATAGTCACCTTTGCCAAATCCCTCCTGCCACGCCCAAACGAGCATGAAATTACGGCCATCAAGTACTTTACGGCACGAGTCAACTACGACCCTTCGGAGCCGACAGCGCAAATGCGTCAGTCCGTGTACCTCTCCGCCCTTACGGCATATCGCCCCGAACTGACGATCATCGAAGGCTATTACAAGCGTTTCCGTGCCCGCTACCCCTTTGCAAAGGAACCCTGCAAATCCTGCGCGAAGGTTCCGTACGCAACCGTGTGGAAAACCGAGGAGAAACGCTCTGACGTAAACATCGCCTCCCAAATGTTCATTGACCACATTGAGACCAACTTCGACTGCATCGTGCTCGTATCTGGAGACACCGACCTCATTGCGCCGCTCCACTATCTCAAGAAACGCACGGGCAAGTCCATCATAGTGTTCAATCCCCACGAGCGACCCAGCGAAGAACTTCGTGCAGTGTCCACTTACTACAAGCACATTCCACGCGATCTCCCGGCAAAGTGCCAGCTTCCCGACATCATACCTGTTGGAACGCATGGCCGCACGATCCACCGCCCTCCGGCGTGGGCGTAGTCGCGTTCTCATCCCTCGCCCACCTTGGCGGGGGCAGACCCTCCGCCGATCCTCCTCCGTTCGGTTCACGTTCTGCCGAAACAGCAACGACCTCTGCGAAGTCTTCTTCATGGCACAATTCTAACCTCGCCCTTCATCGCCGAATCTATTAACTCCACCACTCGAACTCCACCAATGGGGTCAGACCCCCGCATCCCTCCTTGCATGGTGCTTTCCCGCCTTCATTAGCTATTCTGCGCCACTAAGGTATCCGGCGTTCCATGCGCCAACAGACGGAATCGTAATGTATGTATCGCTGCCGGCCTGCTCAAGTTCGAGCCTGACCGGCTCAAGCCGCATCTCGTTCCAGACAGCACCCTTCCAAGTCTGCGGAATGCCGCGCAGGAGAATGCGGACAGGTCCCTGTTCGGTGATCCTGAGGTTCATGAGCGCGACGCTCCGCAGAGCGCCGTCGTTGTCGACGTGCATCTGCATAAGTCCCAAGAACGGCGACTTGACCACTGCCGGGAGCCCGCCGCCGCGCCTGTCCAAGTCGTCGCGGAACTTCTGCACGTCGGCCGAAGTCATGACGTTTGCATTTTTCCCAATCTCCTCGTTCGTGAGTTCTCCCACAATGCGCCCGACGCCCGAGACGACGGGGATCGCCATGTTTCTTACGCCAATCCGCTTTTCGCCCGGCATGGCGAAGCCGACTGGTTCGCAGCCGTCTATGACGCGGGCATAGCCGCGCAGCACGGACGACGCCTCGGCGAGAGGCTTCCACATCGTCCTTCCGTAGAGTGACGGACTCTCCATTGCGCCGTTTGAGACGAAAAAGCTCACCGAGTTGTAGCCGTACATAAGCGCGACGAATCCCTCCGCAAGGACGCCCTGTGCCGAGCGAGAGTAGTAGGTGCGCGGCCAGCTCTCGATCTCCGGCGTCCATACTTTGACGCAGTCTGGATTCCCAATACGTCCGCGAAGCACCGACGCGTTTATGCTCTTGAGGACGACCGCGTTTGGATTGTCGTCGTAGTATGATCCGCCGCCTGGCCGACAGCCGACGGGCCTCCCCGTAACGGCATGAAGCGTCTTCAGGACCTCTACGACCTGATCATCGACATCTGCCCCCGATGCACACTGAAGCGCCATCATCGTCTCTGGCGAAATCGAATGGAAGACCTCGGCCACCGCCCTTGCGACAAGCGAAAGGCCCTGTATGGAAAACCGGCGCCACCGCGCATGTACCTCGTCATCCGTCTCGACCGCCTTTGCCAACGTCCCGCGCGTCCACTTCCCGTCGACCTCGGCGTTGAATGCGGCGATGCACATGTCGCAAAAGCAACCGCTATGCCTGCCGTAGCTGTCAGCCGGTTTGTGGTGGGCAATGCGAAGATCGTCGTCTATCCAAAGCGCATAAAAGCCGAGTTTGGCATATATCGCAGAGACATCGCGAAGGTAGTTGAGAAAGGCGCCCTGGCGAGGACAGTTGCAGTATCTGTCTTCGAGCCCCTTCCAGTCCGTCCAGCCAGTCCATGTCTTCATGGCGAACATTTCCTGGGTGCCGAAACTGTCGCCATGTCCGATCGTGGCCTGGAACTGAAGCGACGGGACTATTCCCGCTGCCTTGGCGTCCTTGACCGCCTCGGCCAGGACTTCGGCGCGCGCGCGGTGCCAGTCAAGCGATGGCACTCCGGTGCCGGTCGAGAACCAGATCTCGTCGCAACAGCCGGGGTTCTCCGTAATCGCCTTAAAGTTAGCCTTCCATATCTCCTTTGTGTCGGTGTCGTTCGCCCGCAAGCGCATCGACATGAGCGGCCAGTCGGCAGAATACAGCGGCCCCAAGAAGCCTGCCGCAACCACTGCCACCAACTCGAGCTTCAACAATTCTTTTTTCATGAGATTGACTAGCGAATAATGATCGCACGGCATGCAGTATAGCATAAACCGACATACACTGGCAACCCCAAGAACACCCAAAGCCTTTCCTTTTCAGCACCCTCCGTGAGGAAAGAACGCCCACCCCGTGCGATTGGGACGCTTCTCCCGTCTGCTGGAACATGCAGTACGGCTTAATCACTCCACCGAGTCTGGCAACGATGGTTCGCCTCTTCAATATGGAGTGCTTTCCCTTCGGTCATGGAACATCCGTCTATTCGACCGCCTCGTTTCGGAAATGCACCGCCTCGATTCGCAATCCAACCGCCTCGTTTTTCAAATTGACCGCCTCGTTTCAGTACCGGAGCGCCCCACAACAAGGTCCATGGAGGGGATGCCGTTTGTCTATACTGGGGAAGTGAAACCCCGATACTGGGCAGGTCAAACCCCCATCCAGTTGTCAAAGATCGAACCCCAATGCGCCATCGCAACTAGAAAAAGTTTAAACTAACAATTGTACAAAACGAATCCTACAAATTGGATTCTTCACAGCGGCGGAGCGGTGTGCCGTCTGGCACACTTCGAGTATAGCACAAAATACGGCATGGCAACTTGTCACGAAGCTGTCATTATCTTGAAGAATAGCGCCGTTTCCTAGCAAAAATGACCCCGTATTTGGGGTCAGACCCCCGCATCCCTCCAAATCATGCGCTTTCCCACGCAAAATCACCACCGTCAAAAGGGTGCCTCCCCAGAATTCCCCCAGAATTCCTTCGTAGTCGTCAGAACCTCTGCCAGTTTTGCGCGAGCATCGAGAAGCGCCGACGGATCGCGGGCGAAATCGGTCATCGAACGGATCAATGAACGGCCTATGACGTCCACGGCGGGCAAGCCGACCTTTTTCGCCGCAAGCTGAAGCCACTCGTAATCCTCCGCGCAATCCCGAATCTGCGCAAGACGTATGGACGGCAGTATGTGGTCTTTCCCCGGATACAAGAGAACCCCGTCGCCCGGCATCGACAGCGAGCTGTACGTATCCCACTTTGGCAGAAACGTGTCGCTTTCGTCTATGCACGGTCCGTTCCAGAAATTGACGTGCCAGTAGAGAAGACCGTCGGCACGGTAAAGGTGCGTCATCCAGCCGAGAAGCCTCCCTTCGATGAACGGATATTCCAGAGACGCGAAGTTTGCATGCGGATAGGTCGGGCCGCAGGCGACGTACCACCACACCCTCTTGCCGAGTCTGCGCAGCGCGTCAGAAACATCCGTCCTGTACACGGTCGTGAGCGGACAGTACCAGTCGGTCGTCACGAGGCACGGAAGATTCGTCCTGCCTGCGGCGTAGTCGCGGTACATCATCGCCGTCGTCATTACGGGGATGTCGGGGAAATCCGTCTTGAGCCTTTTCCAGAGCGCGTCGATGCCCGGATAATACTCGCTCTCGCGCTCGTCGAAGCCGTAAATATAGGCCAGCCTGTCGAGGCCATGTCTGCGCAACTCGGCGACATACGGAGCGAGCCGCGCCTTGAATGCCGGATAGAACGCCGGGCTTTCCGTCGCTTCTGGCGGAGAGTAGCACACCCATTTGGTTTCCTTGTCCTTCGGTTCGGGCACAATGTTGAGGATGTTGAAGCGGTTCATGCCACGCGAGCGGGCGTAGGTCAGGTCGTCGATGTCGGGTGGCGTGGTGCGCGATATGTCGTCCGGGTTCAGCCTGTGGTCGAGCATGATGTCCCACGATTCGCGTTTCTTCTCCTTGAAGCGGTCGGGATACTGCGCACGCGTGAAGCCGTCCATCACGCTGAACGAGGTGTTCATCCCAAAAGTCTCAGGCAAAGAGAAGTCTTCGACTTTGACGGTTACGCGCACTGCGGCACGTTTTTCGCCGCGCTCGGTAAGCACCACGTCGCCCGAATATTCTCCCGCCGCCGCGTCCGGCGCGGCGTAAACGGTGAACCACAACCCCTGCGTCGAGCCTTTGCGCACCTTGAACGGCGCAGGCGGCAGAAGCGGATCGGGCAGCCACAGTTCCTTCAGCGGAACTCCGCATGGGTGCAAATAGCGGCCACGCTTTCGTGATACATACCCGACGCGCCGCCATTCAAGAGAGCCTTTCAGCGCCTTGCCCTTATCGTTTCGCAGAACTGGCAGCGTCACACCGCCGTCTGTCCATTCGGCATCCGCACCGGTGGAAACCTGCACCTGGAAGCTCTCGCGCTCGCGCCGCGCCAGCGAAACAGTTGCCGTGGGAGGGACACGCTTCAGCACGTCAGGAAACGTGAGCGGCGTTATCCTGCTCATCGAGTCGGCCGTCCAAACAACGGTCTCATTCGGTGCAAGAGGCGATGTGCTCGTGTTGACTTCAGAAGGCTCGGCGCGTCGTTCGAGCCACAGATTCCTGAATTCTGCCGTTCCCGAACCATTGCGGACGAACGCATGCATGTCTATCTTCTTAACCGGGTGCTCCGGCACAAATGCGCCCACCGTCTTCTCCCACCCGTGCGTACCTTGCGGAAAGTCCGCATGAATGGCCCAAACCGGAGTTCCGTCATCATACCAAATGTCAAGGTAAATGCTGTAGTCCGCCGCACAGACGTCTGAACAGCGGCTTTCTCCGCCAAATGCAATGGGCGCATCCGACGACTTGTCGCACTCAAACGTCCGCCACAACCCGCCTTTAAAAACCGCACAGTCGCCCGCAGACGCCAAAACGATGCAACATGCGCTTATGAGTAGCCAGACTTTAAGCATGCCCGTCCTGACCCTATACAAGCATATACGGCTGGGAGAAAAGCTCTTCGCCGCTGCCGTCAAGCGCATATGCCTTGACGCGGACGAAAACGTGCGCATCCTTTCGCGGTGCACTGCCAGAGAAAGCATCCTCCACTGTCCACTTTATCGCTTTCGCCGATTTCTCTTCCTTCACGACGCCAAGCCCGGTAATCACCGTCAAACGTGCTGGTTTGTCCGTCTCGGCCTCAACCGTTGTGTCGTTGAAAGCTATGCGCGTGAACTTCAGCTCGTTCAAGCCGCGTTTCGCACCGTAGAAGTTGCCATCGCGATAGGCTTTAAGGCATGCGTGCACGCTCCGCTCTGGCGCAACAAGCACATTGACGCCAAAAGTGCCTGGCGACCAGATGCTCCAGTCCGGCACAAAGAACCCGAAGCACTGACGCCCAGTCGCAAGCACCCAATCCCAATAGCTTTCGCCATTTATGCCGCCGCCCTCTATAACCTCCATGCCCAAAACACGCGGGTCGTAGTCAAGTATCTTCAGCAGAAGATTCCGGTCATGAGAAGACCATACGGGATGGTTGATTGTGACGCCGCCTCCGTCAGGATAGATCAATCCTTCGATCATCCGGTCGATTGCCGTCCCCCAGAACTCGCCAGAGCCATAGTTGTAACCGTGAGAGAACGTCTTCGCGAGGTTGCGAGCGTCGAACGTGCCGGAAGCAAACCGCGAACCTGGTGCGTTCATGTGGAGATACGGATTTGCCGTTCCATCCTCCAGCCGGAAATTGTGGTGCTCGGCGTTAGGAGCCTCCAATATGCCTTCCGGCAAAGGCTTGAAAAGTTTGCCGCCCTCCTTAAATGGATATTCCTTCTGTTTCTCCGGAGGCAGCTCCTTTACCCACTTCCCGACAATTCTGTTCCAGTCAAACGGGCCTTTGATGCGCTTGCCGTTCACCACGACCGGAAAATCGTGATGGACGCGGTAATAGTTCTCCGTCATCTTGGAGAGCGGATACCACGGCGCACTCGGATAGTAGTTGGAAAGCGTAAGGAACTCAATACGCTTCAGAATCACATCCAGCGCATCCTGGTTTTTGCAGTGGACATGTGTAGTACCGCGTATCTGATGCGCAGTCGCCCAGTCGACACCCTTGTAAGGATGCCGGTTGCGTGGGGCGGAAGAAGACAGCTTGCCCCCTTCCGCCACTTTCGCCGCAACCGCGTCAAAGCTCAATGCGGCGCCCGCAACCATTGCCGCTGAAGCGGTCAGAAACTCTTTGCGCGTCAGTCGGTACATTATTTTATACTTGCTATCATTCTCATTTTTCGACTACTGCAGCCCTGCCGTACAGGCAACGCGGAAGCCGACGTTGCCATAGCCGCGGTTCCACGGACCGTAGTTGCCGCGAAACGCCGACCGACAGTCGCCTGCCTGGCCGATCCAGCACCCGCCACGTATTACACGCGCATCCGGCGCGCTCTCACCGGACAGACAGTTGGCCGGGTTAGACGGATCGATGTTCACACGCCCTCCATAGTCGTTGCCAAAGGCATCCTTCGCCGTGGCGATATTCTCTTGATACCAGTCAAGGCACCATTCCCACACATTGCCGTGCATGTCGTAGAGTCCCCATGAGCTCGGCGCATAGGAGCCGACGATGGCAGTGGCACCGGCCGAAGGAGCTATCGTCGCGGCTGGGGATGTCGACGAGTTCGTGGAAGGATTGTTGATGTAACGCCCCAGCCGGTTCAGGTTCGCATCCGGATGCGTGTTCAGAATGGGCGAACCGTCATTCCAGTATCCGGCACCATTGCCCGAACGGGAGGCAAACTCCCACTGAGCCTCCGAAGGCAGGTCGAAGTCTATGCCCGTCTTCGAACGCAGAAGTCCGAGGAATGACGACGGATTGGGATCGCGCGGCCAGTTGTAGTTCGCGTTCTGTCCCGTGATATTGAAGTTGTTGCGGATCTCATTGTAACACACCTTCTCCATCGGACGCATATACTGCTCCGTCGTGAAGTTCGCTTTGACTGACGAGTTCGTAGCCACTTGACTCCACTGGGACTGAGTCACCTCGTATACGCCGATGTAGTAGTTGTTCGTCAGCGTCACCTGATGCGTAGCCTCTTGCACCCATCGAGTTGTCTCCAGCGTGGTCGAACCCATCGTCCACGTCACGTCCTTAGCCATGATCTTGCGCATGAGAAGAGCCGTGGTCTTGTAGAGGCTGTTCGTCACGCCGCCCGGCACGGAATCAGCAGACGGATAGTAGGTCTGTGTGTTAGGCTGCGCACCTGCGGAAATGTCCACCACCATGTAGTCGGGTGTATTGTCCAACGCCCACGCCGTCACAACTGCACGGGCGCCGCCGTCCGCAATCTTGTGGTCTGGCCACGAGAGGTCGGGCCGCCATGTAATCGTGTGGTTGCCTGTCGCGACTTGCTTCCAAACGTCGCCCTGCGCATTGGCAACTGCCGCGCCGCCGATGGATGCCCATTTCGTTGCACCGTTCTCGGTGTAGTTCGTTTGCACGTCCACCGTCACGACGGCTGGCGCGTCAGCGAGGGTGTAAGTTATGGTGACGAGGCGGCTCCTGTCCTGCACCATTGTTGCGCCGCTCACTTCCGGCACTGCCGCCGTGAGGGTCGCTGTTGTCGTTGCCGCAAGCGCGGCTACTGTGATTTTTTTGATGTTCATTTTTGTCCTCTTTCTTTTACAAGGTTGTTTGACATTGGTGGAATTTATTTGAATGAAATGACCATACCTCTGGCCTTGTCCGTGCGAAGCGCAATACCAGCAGTTGTGTCAATGGTACGATAGCGGGCCTCAAGCGAGACCGTCACCGTAGGGGATGCACGAGAACTTGTCACAAGCGCCGTGCCTGGCGTCGTCGATTTACTGCAGTTTGCACTAGCCGCAGCAACTGGATCACCGCTGATGATGAACTGATAGCCATCCGCTGGCGACACCAGTGGGGCAAGCGTAGCTGCAGCACCCATTATGATTAGTCTTTTCATTTTTGTTTTTTCCTCCTTGGTTAGAAGTTGTTTCGCGTTTACACTTCATTTGTTTACGAACTTGTTTAATCCGCTCTTCCATTCACGGCTCTTTCCGCCGATTACGACATCCGCCTCGATTCCGTCCGGCACGAAGAACGTGTACTCGACCGAGCCGTCTTCAAGGTATCTCCACGAACTGCGGATTGTGCCATTTCGGGTGCGATACTTCGCGTCAATGCTGCCAAGCCTCCTGTCTGCTATCGGCGCAAGCGTGAAAGACTTGTCGAAGCCGCCCTCCTTGCCGGGGCGCAGACCAGCCGCCGTCCCGCATATCCAGTCGAGGACAGCACCGTAAGCATAATGGTTGAAGCTGTTCATCCCAGGACAGAAGCCATTTTCCTTCGTGTAGCTGTTCCAGCGCTCCCAGATTGTGGTCGCGCCCTGATCGACGGAATACAGCCAGCTCGGGAACTTGTGCTGGAGCAGGAGAGAATAGGCCACGTCGGGGCGTCCAACGTCGTAGGTCAGCGTATCCATCAGTATGGACGTGCCGAGGAAGCCAGTCTGAAGGCATCCGCCGTGATCCTCGATGTTCTTCAGAAGCTGCGCAATCGCCTCCTTCTTGACTTCTGGATTGTCGTAGAAGCCGAGGTGCAGGGCAAACAGGTGTGGCGTCTGCATGTCGCGCAAGAACACTGGAAGCCGGCCGCCGTCCCTGAAGAACTCCGACTTGACGTATACACGGGCCTCTGCGGACATCTTCGCGTACTTCTCAGCCGCGTCCCCCTTGCCTAGAAGCCTCGCCATTTCCTCCATCAGCGTGGAGTTCCAGTACCAGTAGCACCCGGCGAGATAGTCCCAATAGACCACCGCTTCTGGCGGACGTTTATTGCCTGGACCCCATCCGCGCCTGGATTCGTATTTCTCGAACGACACCCAGTCGCCCCATTGCCAGTCGCCGTCAGACGCTTCCGACGACCTGTATTTGGTCTTCTGCTGGAAGTCGACGAATCTGGCCATCGCGTCCCAGTTCTTCTCCACTATCGTCTTGTCGCCGGTCATCTTCCACGATGTCCACGGCACGATTACCCCCGCATCAGCCCAGCCGAAGCACCCGCGTCCGCAAGAGTTCCAGCGTTGCGAAGGCGCCACGCTCGGGAACCGCCCTCGCTCGTCTTGGCTCGCGCTGTCGCGCATGTCCGTCATCCATTTGGACAGGAACCCGTACACGTCGGCGTTGCGGTATGCGGCGGCGGCGAAAATCTGCGTGTCTGCCGTCCATCCCATGCGTTCGTCACGCTGCGGGCAATCAGTCGGTATTGAGAGGTAGTTGGAGTACTGTCCCCACCTGATGTTGGAGATCAATTGGTTGACCGAGGCGTTGCCAGTCGAGACGGTGCCGCGCTCCATTGATTTAGCGATTGAGGTTACGGGAATGGAACGCACCGACTTGATGGTAACGTCTTCGGTGGCGGTGATTTCCGCGTAGCGGTAACCCATGAACGTGAACGTCGGCAGATAGCATTCGTAGCCATCGCCCCTGAAGACGTACTTGACCTCCGCGCCCTTGTCTCTGATCGACCTGAAGCTCTCGCGGTAGATGGAACCGGCAGGGCCGTCGTTGCCGCGCGACCGCTCGCCGTTCGCGTCGTTCAGCATCTCCGCTCCCCGGAACCTGAGGACCGTTCCAGCTTTCGCCGTCGCAACTATCTCAGGTATCGCCGCCGCGTTCTGTCCGAAGTCCACGACAAGCGTCTCGCCTGCGCCTATCCGCATCTGCTCGCCGGGACGGAAGATGCCCGTCTTCCTGACGCGCCCAAACATGTCCTTGTCCGCCCCCTCGACTCCGCTGTACTTGTAGGCCGCGACAGGATCGATTGCGAGGTCCCGGCGAAGCGAAACGCCTGGCCCCTCCGCCTTCGCCGTCGTCCCCGTGAAATTCGTGTTGACCTCGGCGGGCGCACTTCCGGCGCACTTCTCCGCGCACTGGCAAATGCGCCCGTCAAACGTCTCGCCCTCGTAGATTCCAGCAACGGAAAAAGGCGTGTCGAAGGATGCGCACCACATGGCATCGGTGGCGAAACAGGCGGTCTTTCCGTCCGTTCCCGTCGTTGTGATCTTTGCGGCAAAGGCTGGTTTTACGTCGCAACGCCCGCCGAGACAGTCAGAGAACCACGATGCCGCCACAAAGGCGGAAACGACGTTTTGCACGCCATCCCATTTCTTCCAAAGTCTGGTTACATCGTATGTCAAATACGCACGGCGGAGAACCGGATCCGTGGCACCGGCGCGAAGGTAGTCGGAACGGTTGCCGTCCTCTGCGGACGAAACAAGCGATCCGTTCACATAAAGTTCGTAGCAGCCAAGCGCGGTGGCGGAAATCTCCACCTTTGCCACATCGCTTTCGTTTGCAATGGTCTTGGCAAAGGCGGCGACACGCAGACCGCCTTTGCCTTTGGTCTCCGACTTCCATTCTCCGCACGGGGATATAAACGTGAATCGACTTTCGGGACAATCAGCGAGCAAGGCCGACAATGGACTAAGCACGGCCGCCGCCACGCCTATCACTAGTAGCCTTTTCATCTTGCGTTTCTCCTTTGTAGAAGCTGGTTTTCCCGACAGTTCTTCCATCTGCCGGGTATTTTACCATCTTCTCACACTCGCTGCGAACGTGTAAATACAAGTTTGTGAAACGGGCATTCACCAAACGACGCGCGCTAGGTTATAGTCCCAACAACTCGCGGAATGGCACAATGGCGTCAAAATATCCGTCAACCTCGACAACAGGGGCAAGATGCCCATCATAGACAAGAACAGGTCTCGCGGACTTTCCTCGAGGCGTCGAAAGTTTCTTCAACTTTCGATCTACTTCATCTATTATCTCCTTGCCGATTTCGCGGCGACGCTTGATCTCAACCACATAATTGTTGTGCTTCGTCTGAAGCAAAAGGTCGATCTGAAGCCCGTCGTCGCCATCGCCCTTCCGCATGCGCAAATATGGAGCCGCAGATTCTATAAGCGAATTCCCAATGCGAAGAGGATCCACCAGCGCAGGATAATGGTTCAGCACCAGGTTTTCAAATTGAAGACCCATGATGGTATCCCATCCGTCCAATGCATCCAGCGACACGAATCTGTACGCCCCTGCATCGACAATCTCTTTCTTCGGCTCGATGTAGCGCAGATAGAAGCGCGCATAATTGTCCTTTAGTCGATATCTAACCTCTCGCAAACTCTTTCCCGTCTCTGGATTCTTGCCGCTATCCGAAGCGACAAGCCCAGCCTCCTCCAGCTGCTCCAGGGCCTCGCCAATCTTTCCGCCCTTGCCGGCACCAACAACCGTCGCCGTTTCAGAAACCGACAGCGGGCGATCCACAAGCGCACGGACTATCTTGCCCGACAGCGTAGGAAGCTTCGTAATGACGTCAGAGAACATCTCATCGAAGTCGATGCGGAGAATAGAGTTCGGACGAAATGCAAGCCGAGCCAGATTCGAAGCGGCGGATTCTCCAGGAGCGATTTCCCTTAAATATCTTGGAACTCCGCCAGTGACTGACAGCACGTCAATGATTTCGCGCGTATCGACCCTCGTCGCAACTCGCCCCCAGAACTTGACACACTCCCTGAGAGGCAGTTCCTTGACGACCAAATCAAGCGAACGTCTGCCGTAGAAAGCACCGTTGTCAACAAAGTGTTCCTTGATCCAGCCCGAAACGCTGCCGCAGACCACGACAATCAGACGACTGTGTTTTGACCAATAGTCATCCCAGGCAATCTTGACAAGATCGGCGAATGTCTCGTCGTAATGGCCAAGCCACGACACTTCGTCCAGCAGAACTACGGTACGTTCCTTTTCGTTGATTTCGCGGTCAAGCCTGATAAACGCCTTGAGCCAGTTGTCCGGCGTACTATCATCCGCCTGAGTCTGTGCGGACAACTCTCTCGCAAACGTCTTCAATTCAGTCTTGTCAGAGAACCCAGGCTTTGGTCGCACACCTTCAATCCGTATAAAACGAGCCTTTGACCGTTGCGCAAAAACTTCAATCAAAGTAGATTTGCCAATACGGCGACGTCCGCGACAAGTAACAAGCGAACCACATCGCTTGCTCCAAAGCGCCATCAGGTCGCCAATTTCTTCTTCTCTGCCAAAAAAGTCCATGAATTCCTTTCGTGCAACAACAGGGGAAATTATAGCATTATTGATCATCTACGTCAATAGGCGGCAGTTCACCTAAACGCGATTTCAACGATTAGGTGAACCTGGAGCAGGCTAATTTTAGTTCACCTAATTGACTTTTATCGCGTTAGGTGAACATAAAGGCCTACCGCATGACGAGCTCGGCGTAGGGGGTGGTCGGCAATTGCCTTAACCTAAGCGTCGAGCTATGCCCGGAAAAGATAGTGCCCGACGCTTCCCGCAAAGCGGAAAAGAGACTTGCGGATTTCATTGCCGACGAACGTCTCGAACATTGCCCCTCGCTGCGGCGACGCGAGAATCGCCTTGGAAAAGCCAAAGCAATCTTTGATTTCATGCTCAATATGGCGATTATGATAGTTCATAGTGCCTTGAATTATAGCATATTCAGTTGCTGTTTTTCAAGGTACTATAGAATGTAACATCCGCGCAAAGACTGCGGCGCATACGAAGACTTGCTTTAGTTCCGAAAGCGCCTACCGCACGACGAGCTCGGCGTCAAGGAGGATGGTGCGGGGTGGGAGGTCGGGCGACTTTATGCGCGAAACAAGCGTCTGCATCGCGGCCTCGGCGATTGCGTCGAGCGGCTGGCGCACGGTCGTAAGACCCAGCTTCGCGGCGACTTCCACGTCGTCGAAGCCGACCAGCCGGATCTTCTCCGCTCCATGCCCGATCTTCGCAAGCGTCTTCCCCAGCGCGGCGGCGGCGACATCGTTTCCGGCGACGAAGGCGTCTGGCAACCCGTTCTTCAGGAACTTGGCGACGGACTGGCGGTCTCCCGGCTCGGCAAAGAGGACGTTCTCTCCAAGAGTCCACTTCCCCCCGCTTTCCAGTACCGCCGACGCGACGCCGCGCATCCTGTTCGTGACGGTCGGCGCGGCGTTAGGCCTGTGCAGAAACGCGATTCGCCGCGCTCCCGAGGCGACAAGATGCCTGCCGACGGCAAGACCAGCCGCTACGTTGTCTATGCCGACCACGTCGTAGCGAGAACGCGCAGGCGGCGGCACGATGTCGTAGTCAAGGAGGACTACCGCGATTCCAGCATCATCAAAGCACCGCACGACGTCGTCGCTCGCCTCCGCAGAGTTCTTAAGAAACTCTAGCGGCTGGAAGAACACTCCGCAAACGCGCTCGTTAGCGAATCGTCCGGCAAGATGCAATGCTTCGCGCGCTAGGGCCTTTGGGCTAGTCCCAGCGATCTCGCCGCGTATCAAGTCCCATCCGGCGAGGGCGGCAAGTCGCTCAAGCCTGTCATTCAGCGGCTTGAATATCTCCGCGTACTTCTCTCCGGGCACGACAAGCCCCATCGCCCCCGTGGCATTCTGGGCAAAGCGCGTGATAGTAGAGGCAGTGCCCTTCCTCGTGACGATAAGACCCTCGCGCCGCAGGTCGAGCGTGGCACGGCTGATAGTTGGGCGCGACACGCCGAAGCGGCGGGCAAGTATCATCTCGCTCGGAAGCTTCCTGTCGGCGTCGTACTTGCCGGCAAGAATCTCGCGGCGAAGAGCCTCGAATACCTCTCTGTGTCCACTCATGATGCGTCTATTCTACCAAACTTCCCCTTGGCGATGCAAACAGACCGAGTGCAAAGAGGTAGGCAATGCAGATGCCAAGCGTGGCAACGATGCCGACAGGACCGAACGACGACTGCGCGACGCCAAGGACCGCCGACACTATTCCCCCGCCGACAATTGCCATCACCATCAGTGAGGAAATCTCGTTGGCCTTGTCGGGGAACCGGCCAATGGCAAGCCCCATGCACATGCCAAAGCTGTTCGCCGTAAGCAGCGCAACGAACGCGACAATCGCGAGGAACGCGAACGGCGTCGAGACGAATGGAATCGCCGCCGTCGCAACAAGCCCGACGCCCATGCACCACGGGAAGCACTTCGCCGCCGACACCTTCGCGAACACCACGGCCCCTGTAATTGCCGCGACTGTCTTCGCCACGAAGTACACAGTCGGCCCCATTCCGGCGACATTGACATCGACCTTGTAGACGTTCTTGAGGTATTCGGGGATAGCCACCGAGAAGCCGACGTCGGCCCCGACGGAGAAGAGGATGCCGACCGTCATCGCCGCAACATACGGCTCCTTCATCATGGCAAAGCAGCCTCCGAAGGTCGTCGTCCCGTTTCTCCCGTTCGTCCCAGACGTCCCGTCCATTCGCCTTTCATCAGGAATCTTAGAGAGCCAAAGCCAAACCGCCGCGCCAATCGTTAGCATGCCATAAAGCGGGAAAAGCAACTTCCAGTTGCCGAGTGCTGTTGCGGTAAGATATACGAACACCGGCGTAAGCGCCGCGCAGAGCGCCTTGACGAACTGCCCGAGCGATATGCGGCTCGCGAGCTGCGACGGCTCGACGACGTTCGACATAAGCGCTGGAAGCGCCGCCTGGATTATCGTGTTGCCGATTCCGACCATGCCGAAGGCGACGACATAGAGATACCACCTCTCGGCGCTCGCGAACAGCGGGACTGCCATCGCCGCGACTGTGACGGCGAGCGAGGCAAGCACGGAATTCTTGCGTCCGATCTTTCCCGACATTACGCCCGTCGGAATGGAAATCACCATGAACCACACGTATGCGAATATCGGCATCAGCCACGATATCGTGTCCGCATTCGCGGCACACTCGGCCTTGACCTGATTCATCACCGTGCCGATGATGTCGCCGAAGCCCATCACGAAGAACCCTGCCAGAAGCGGGGCGAGCAACGACACCTTCATTCTACATTTTACATTTTCCATTTTCAATTTCCCACCCCTCCCGCCACGGCAAGCGCGGCATAGTCGCCGATGTTCTCCCCAAGTTCCGCAGGGACAATCCGGCAGACCTTCCGCGCAAGCGGCAACGCCTCGCGGTCGAGAATCGGGTCGACAACCGGCATGAAGAGGTCTGCATTGCGCATGAAAACCCCGCCAAGCGCAATCACCTCCGGGTTCAGGATGTCGATGGTGAACGCAAGAATCGTCGCAAGCTTCTCTGCCGACTCCCTGAACACCTCCGTGCAGTCGGGATCTCCGGCGCGGACGCGCGCAAAAAGCTCCTTTGTCGTCAGGTCCAGCCCTTTGCGGATTTTCGCAAGCCGCGCCATCCCCGCGCCGGAGCAGAAGCCTTCCGCGCTCCCCTCCTTGTTGTACCCTATGGGCCCCGTCGGCGCAAGGCGTATGTGGCCTATCTCGCCAGCGTTGTCGTTCGATCCGGAATATAGCTTGCCGTCGATTATGATTCCAGCGCCAAGCCCTGTTCCAAAAGTCATGAACACGAGATTCTTCACGCCGCGCCCGGAGCCGTAGAGGTATTCCGCAAGCGCACATGCGTTCGCATCGTTCTGAACTGCCGTCGGGACGTGGAAGCGGTCCTCGAAGAACTTTACGACGGGAACGTCGTCCCACCCTGGCAGGTTCGGCGGCGACATGATTACGCCGCGCTTCGAGTCAAGCGGCCCTCCGCAGCTGATGCCGATGGAAGAAAGAATTGAGAATTGAGAATTAAGAGTTGAAAATTTCGGATTTACCAGTTTTTCTATTCTGCTAGAAAACTCGTCCAAGACCTGGTTCCAGGAAAGGCCGGCTGTGGGGAACTCCTCGCGGGAAAGAATCTTGACCTTGCCGTCCGCGTTTTCGCCAGCTGATATGGCGCACTTGGTGCCGCCTATGTCTAGACCTATCTTCAAAACATCTCCTCCTCGATTGCCGCGCATAGCGCATGGTATACCGGGAGATGCAGTTCCTGAACCTTGTAAGTCTCGGTTTCGGGAACTCGTATCGTCACGTCGCAAACCTGCGAAAGGCGAGATTCGTCCGCCCCCGTGAAGGCTATCGTCTTTCCGCCTACGGCCTTCATCACCTCCGCCGCGGCGACGCAGTTCGCGCTGTTGCCGCTCGTCGAAAGCGCAATCAGCACGTCGCCTGGCTTTGCAAGCCCAAGCACCTGCTGGGCGAACGCCGTCTCCCACGAGACGTCGTTGGCAAACGCAGTAATTATGCCGCTCATCGAGACAAGCGAAACGGCAGGCAGCGCCCCTTCCAGTTCCGCAGTGAGCTCTGGCCGCAGTTTCGCCGCGACTTCCGACGGGATGGCGCGATGCTTCTTGAACTTCTTGAGAAGCTCGCCGCAGATGTGCTCGGCATCTGCCGCGCTACCGCCGTTTCCGCAAACAAGAACCTTTCCTCCTGCGCGAAACGAGGCGAGAAGCGCGTCAAGCGCATCCATAATGGATGGCGCACAGGGCCTGAGACACGGCCACCTTGAAAACAGTTGGTCCAGCGATTCACTCATGTACCTCATTATATCACAACGCCCAAAAGGTCAATCAACCTGTAAATACATGTTTCCAAATGCTTGGAGTGTTTTCAAGCAGTCCAGCCTGCTATTTGGCAAGTCGGCCATTGGCGGAGATAGAGGGATTCGAACCCCCGATGCCTTGCGGCACGCCGGTTTTCAAGACCGGTGCGATCAAACTTGGTGGGGACACACCCCGCGAAACCTTTGTAAAACGCACATTTCCGCCCAATCACCCCGCAACTGTTCCGGCAGACAGCCACTTGCGCCCCTTCCGCCTCGCGCTTCTCCGGCACCACCGGCATCAGGCGGCACTACACGCTACATCCATCCCCCGCCACCCCACCAAAACCAGATTTGTCAGCCCTACCAAACTATGCGTTAAAGCCAGAAGCAGACATACTAAAGGTAATAGGGCATACCGCCACACCACCATCAGACCTGCGGTACGCGCAAGTGTCTAAGGAGCGTCTCGGCGTCAATCAACGCCGAAAAATAGCCATCCTCCTTGACTTGCGGATCCAATTCGCCTTGATAGACAAGAGCCGTCCGCACGGACACGCCTTTTCGGACCCGAAGTCTGGAAACCTTCTCCTCCACCTCTTTCTCAATCTCCACGCCTATCCTCCGCTTGCGCTTCACTTCCACCACAAAGTACGTCTTTGGCGTCTGGATGAGAAGGTCGATCTGCACGCCTGGACCGTTTCGTACCGATGCCGCCCGACGATACGGTGCTATGGACAGTACCCTTGCCCGATCCAATCCAAGTCTTTCATAGAATTCAGAAAGGTGGTTGAGCATCAAGTTCTCGAATTGAAGCCCCATGACGGTATCCCATTCGGGAAGTTCCGCAAGCGGTGGTGCGGCATACACGCCCTTCTGGATGGCCTCGCGATGCGGCTCTACATATCGCAGATAAAAGCGCGAGTAGTTGTCCTTGATTCGGTAGCGGAGCGCCAGCGCCTTGCCGCCGGTTTCGGGATTGACACCTGCATCGGAAGCGACAAAACCAGCCTTCTCAAGTTCGACAAGGTGCTCCGAGACATGTCCGTTTTTGGCCCTTTCCACAATCTGCGCTATCTCGCTCACGGTTTTCGGACCGCTCCTCAGCGAGAGCATGATTTCGCGCTTTATGGCATGCGATTCACCAAAGACGTCGTTGAATATCCTGTCAAAATCCCTAAAGAGATATCCGCCGGAGGTGAAGCACATGCGTCGCACGTTCTCGTCGGCGGAAAGCCGTGGATTGATCTCCTCAAGATATCTCGGAACCGCGCCCGTGACAGAGAGAACGTCAAAGAACTCGCCGCAAGAAAGATGCTTGGACATGCGTCCCCAGAATCCGACACTGTCATCCAGACGCATCTCGTCAAGAACGAACTCCAGAGAAATGCGCCCTACAAAACCGGTGTTGTTGAGAATGTTGCGCTGAATCCACGCGGAAACGCTGCCGCACACAAAGAACACGAGATTGTCCCTGCGGGCCAAAGACAGGTCCCACAGGTTTTTCAGCTCGCCCGGAAAGGCGGGGTCGTACTTCCCCATCCACGAGATCTCGTCCAGCAGGACCACCGTCTTAGTTCGTTGCCCTACAGCCTTGGCAAGATGCGCGAACGCCCCCTGCCAGCTGTCGGCTTTGACCTTGGAACATCCAATCTGCATGGAAAGCCGTTCGCAAAATGAATCGAGCTGTCGCTGGTTTGTCATCTTGCTGTCTGGCGGAAGACCGCTGATTTCAATGAACCGGCAGTTGCTTCGGGCGGCGAACTCCTCAATCAGCGTTGATTTGCCAATCCGCCTGCGACCGCGGCAGACGACAAGAGAAGACGCGCGCTTCCCCCACAATTCTGCAAGTTGAGACATCTCAGCGTTCCGGCCTATGAATTTCGATTTCATCAATCCCATTCCTTTCCTTGTGCCGCGAATTTTATCAAAACCGACACCACACTTCAAGCCCTCCAAGGGCACAAATCGTA
>Ga0265298_10004076_pt1 | contig 18891 bp, 19 predicted proteins | sample AusTroGonzalo_MG_3_FD_193486 | JGI IMG/M metagenome (GOLD analysis project Ga0265298, IMG submission 193486) | Bovine rumen microbial communities from tropical cattle in Woodstock, Queensland, Australia - Gonzalo_01 | ecosystem: Host-associated > Mammals > Digestive system > Stomach > Rumen ... | reverse complement strand
TTACGAAAGACAATTTGCACCAGGCGATTGCAGCGCTTCGCCAGTGCGCCAAGGAGAACGAAAACAGTAGAACTGATACGGGAGCTATCCGTGTGAGTGACCTCTGCAATGATGTGGCCGATTATTTGGAGAACCATAAGGACGCGGAGAAAGAACTTATCAACAGTCTTTGGCACAAGGCCGATGATGATCCTGGCAATAGACACCCCTACCCTGTCCTCAACCCTGACGGAGAAATGGCATTTGCCTACTATGAAAAATTATGTGGATGGCAGTTTGATAGAGATTTCCCACGTAGCGCCAACATGCTTTGGCTTGACATTGAGAGAATTTTACCAGATAGGAAGGTTGACGTATGAAGAAAGGCTTGCCAATCAGGAATATTACGACCGACCCTATGGGTGGTGAACTTCGCCATCGGGCAGTTGAATACATGAAGAGTATCGGCTACGATGCACGACTCATCGGTGACGATGCCTTGATTAAGGCGGTAAATGTGACGTGGCCGGAGGGAACGGAAGTCGTGGTGTATTGTCATAAGGAAGACCGCGAGATTGTTGGTCGTGAAGTGGAGTCGAAGGGCTGCAAGATAGCAACCTTTGTCGATGTCGATGACTATTGGCTCGGAGGTTTGGTAGTAAAGCGTGGCCAGTATATCATGGCGAAGAAAGTGGAACATCAGTGGGACAATGCCCACCGCCGTCGTTCCTACATCTACGACCCGCACGAAACCATGTTGCTGACAAACAGTTGGATATGGGACAGACTATTCAAGGAATTATAAAACAACACGAATTATGAACACAGTAATGATGATTATTGAATTAACGGTGGCCGTGGCTGTTGGCTTTGCTTTCGGTGCCATGTGGGGACTGAGCCAGCATAGAGCATTGCTCGACTGGTTGCAGGCTCGGACTATACGCCGTTGGATGGCTGCCATGCAGTCGCACGGTTACGAGCAGGAGGATATCGACGCCGTGTTGGAACGAATGGGCAGTAAAATAATGCCTCCGTACATCCCTGCACCTACTCATGTGCTTACACCTGAGAAGCCGTCGCTTAGCGAGAAACTGACAGAGTTGCACATTGGCGTAGCGACGCATGAGGATATACCGGCTGAAGATGTGGATGTGATTATGCAGCTTTGCATCGACTATGCACAGAGAATCCATGCGGCTACCCGTGCTAATAGTTTTGACCTTCTGGAGGTTGACTTGCAGAACGAATGGATGAAGCGTAGCCGCCATGACTATTGCGGCAAGTGGCCGAGAGTAAGAATCGACATCGACGATTACAAGGAAGACAACACCGTGCAGGTGTTGTTCGATGTAGTAAGAAACAATGAGGACTGACCTATGAGAGTACGAAAGATTGCCAAGCAGTTGAAGCGATTCTACGGAGGACTGAGGTACGACAGAAGTATGGATTTCCCTATCATAACCTACCGCATCCGCAACCACGCCGCCAAGGAGCACTACATTATGCGGATGACCCGCAAGAACTACTTCGGCCTGTTGCGCCGCAAGGACAACTCGCCGATGATGCAGAACCTGTATATTCACAACGCCAACTCGCCGTACCTCTTCCACGAGATACTGGAGTTTTGGGGATATAAAGAGGACTGATTATGAAGACTGACGAAGAAGAAGTAAAACGCTGTCTATGCCTCGACTGCCTTTATGGTTCTCAGCCATACAGCTACTTCCCGATAGTCTGCGTTCACGGTAAGCGCTCGAAGGATATGTGGCACGAGGTGTTTACTTGCCGCCACTTCGAGCCTTGTCCTGACCCACCGGAGTCAGATGATCTGGAACCGATAGAGGAACTGGCATGGATAAGCAATAAAGTCACCATCGTTGACCTCAGTGATGGTAAGACAGTTGAAATGGAACTTAATAACGAAGACGAATTATGAATTTACGACAAGCATACGATGGATGGAGTCAGCAGTCGCAGAACAAGCAACTGTATGTTAAGACCAGAGACGCATTTCGTAGAGCATGGTTTACGCTGCCTACCAACAAGCCGTGCTCATGGTACACGAAGGACATTCTGGCTTTGGCGCTGGCCGAGACTCGCGTAGTGGAGAGCGACAAAGTAAAGTCTGCATCGGTGATGGTGCATGTGCTGACGTGGGCCAACTTTGCAGAACCAAAGTGGAACCCAAAGCCTAACTTCAAGTCAGAGGACGTGACAAGACTGTTACATCTGCCTGCTGACGAACTGGAGAAGGAACGCCAGCGCATCACTGCAGCCATGCAGACAATGACTGAGCCTGAGCAACCTAAGTCCGACGAGGACAACAACTCTGATGACGATGCCGACCCGTTGGCTGGCATTGATTTCGATGACAAGAAACAGGTGGCCGATGCACTGATGGAGCAGTCGGCACGCATAATGAACGACAAACCGACAAACGAAACAAGTATGGAACAAGAGAAAAAGCCGAGGGGTAAGGCACCGAAGCCTGTGGCACAGATTCACCCCGAAACATTTGAGGTAGTAAAAGTATGGCCGTCACGTGGTGCGGCAGAGAACGAACTGGGTGCTTGCAATCTGGACCGCTGCATCGCCAAGCTGCGTAAGTCGGCTGGCTTCTATTGGAGCGATCCGCAAGATGCCGACACTTTCAAGCTGCGACTAATGGCAAAGCAGGCCGAAACGCCATCGGCACCATACAACATGGAAGAGCAGCGCCGTCCCAACCCAAAGCCAAAGAAAGAGAAGCCTGCACCTGACGAGGTCCCTGCATCCGTTGCAGCATCAACACCCACGCCGAAGTTCAATGTTGGTGACCATGTGTGGGCCAAGCAGCCGAAAGAGTTGGCAGGCAGAACTGGCTATGTGACAGCAGTCGATACTCGAAGTATGATGTACGACGTGAGATACGGATGCGATATATGGAAGGTTCGTGAGGTAGATCTTGAACTGGTAAACGAGCCTGTGTCATCTGGGTATCTCACAAAGAGAATAACAGAAGGGCTGGCTGACTATACCGATGATGAACTGCTTGAAGAACTTGACCGTCGAGGATGGGAAGGTGAACTTTCACGCCGCCAGGTCGTAACCATTGGTAGCAAGGACTAATTATGGGAGCAAGACACGTATCACCACCGATGAAGAGTGAGCCGCTGACTGAACAGTCGATACAAAAGCGGCTCAACCGCTTCTTCGCATCGTGGAAGTATAACGTTGACGGGCTTTTCGTATTCTCCTGGGAGAGCGATAAGCTGATATGGACGAAAGCAGGCTATATCTATGAGTTCGAGATCAAGATAAGCCGCTCTGACTTCAAGAACGACTTCAAGCATAAGAAGGAGAAACATGTCATCCTGAGTGCTACCATCGACCGCGAGTATGCCGAGAAGATGCAGGCATCTATCTTGGAGGATGCGAGGAACGATTGGAGACATTGGGACGAAGAGTCGCTGATGCGCCAATTCGGTTCTGTTGAACATACCATCGAGGGAAAGCGACTGCCTAACTATTTCTACTATGCCGTACCGGAAGACCTGATAAAGCCAGAAGAGGTGCCACCCTACGCAGGGCTGATATACATAGCCAAGGAGTATCAGTATGTTGCACAGTCGTTCCGCATCGTCAAGGAGGCCCCGAGACTGCATAAGACGAAATACAAGGACGGAGAGCTGAACCTGGGCGAGAAGTTCTACTACAACTTCAAGTCGGCCCTCGAAAAATTCCGCAAGGAAGAGGAATTGACTGAAATGTACCGCGAGCGTCTGGAGACAGAACTTGCATCGAAAGGACACGCCAAGACCTACGAGCAGATGGAGCAGGAACTGAAGCGTGCCACCGCTGACGTTGAATATTGGAAGAAGGCTGCTGGCGAACATTTGCGCAACAGTATCTGCAACAATGCAGAGCGCAAGCGCCTGCGTCGTGAGATTCTGAAACTCGTTCCCGATTTCGACTTTAAGCCCATCGAGGACGAAGTGGACAAGATTTACGGAAAGCAAGATAACCCCTATTTATAAACCCTTTAAAAACAGTAAACATTATGAGAACAAAAACAGCAACATGGTTTGAGTGCAAGATCCGCTACGAGAAAGTGATGGAAGACGGACTGCAGAAGAAAGTGACAGAACAGTATGTCGTTGACGCCCTGTCGTTCAGCGAGGCCGAGAAGCGCATCATGGAAGAGATGTCAAGCTACATCAGTGGCGAGTTTGAGGTGACGGACGTAAAGAAGGCCGTGTATAAGGAGGTGTTCTTCGACGACGGCAGCGACGTGGCCGACCTCTTCTTCAAGGCTAAACTCCAGTTTATCACCATCGACGAGAAGACGGAGAAGGAGAAGCGCACGAATGTGTACTATCTGGTACAGGCAGCCTCGTTCGACGGAGCCGTAAAGAATATCAACGCTGTGATGGACGGCACGATGATTGACTACGCCAAGTCGAACATCAGCGAGACGAAGATCATCGACGTGTTTGAGTACGAGAAGAAAAATGAGCCTGATGACAAAGACTAAGGTGACTTTCAAGCAGTTCCACAACGCTTACGGCAAGGCTTACGGTGCGGAAATCGACCGTATAGCCGCCGAGCGTGCGTGGAAGCGACTTACCGACCACGACCGCCGTGCTGCCATTGCCGGCATCACGGCCTATCGTGACTACTGTCAGGGCAAGGGTGTCGCTATGGCGTACCCCAGCAAGTATCTGAATCTGCATCGGTGGGAGATAAAGGTGGCTGAGTCACCGGTTTCAGGTTTCAAGTTTCAAGATTCAGGTAGTGCGCCACATTTGAGCTCCCCCGCCAATCGGGGATGCGGCGTAAGCCAAGGGGTAAGCGGAACAAAAACGGAACATTCAGATGCCCTTGCGAATATGGACGAATGGTAGTAACTTTGCAGTATTAAGCATAACGATTATGGCAAAACATCAAGACTTGCAGCCGTGGCTCGATTACTTCGAGATGCTGCACACCTACGAAGAGAAAGGCTTTCTGCTGATGAAGCCTGCAGAACACGAGGCTTACGTGACACAACCAGCCGTCTATACGCTGTCGGCCCGTGCCGCACGAATAACAGTGACGCCCGACAATGCCGAACTGTTGCAAGAGCAGCTGGCCAGTGACATGCCCGGCATCCTGCGCCGTCTGCGTGCTTATGCCGGACACCTGAGTATGCGGGGTTACGACTACATCAATCAGCCGTTCTCGCTGCACATGGTTCTGCCCGACGCACCTCACGACCTGATATGTACCTTCCTGATGACACGCCGCCGCCGCTGGTGGTGGCCGTGGAGAAAAAAGGACTGTATTGAGATCTTTTCTTATAGGGATTGAAAATGGAAGATAACAGACAGTTTTACCAGGTCATTCACGACCACTACGACGTGCGCACGTCCGACCATCTGGAGCACGGCTTCGAGGAAGAGCGCGACTACCGCAAGGCACTGCGCCTACTCGTTGAGCGATGGCGCGACCGTATCGGCGAGGCCATTGATGAGCGTCATGAGTTCCTACTCCTACGCTTTCATGACACACCCGGAGGTATGCCAGACGAGGCATGGATACCCCGACTGTTGCTACATTCTGTTCCGATTCCCGACTATATGGTGCAGCGCGAGTCCACATCGTCCGACGCCATCGAAGAAGAACTTGACCGAGCCTTCGAGTTTGACTAACGAAGAAGACCGCTATCCATCACGGACGGCGGCCTTTTTAACTAAAAACCTAAAACTATAAATATTACTACTAACCTATGAAAAACACTTGCATGACCGACGCTTCGGCCTACCCTGTTTATCAACTATTCATTACTTACAAATATGAAAAACACACTCATTCCCTAAAAATCTTGTTCTGTTTCGCCTGGCTGCTCTGTCTCCACGTCGCTCATATTTGGCTGATGTGCATCGCGGTCAAGCGTCATATCTCCCTGTAACACCTTGCCGGGGTCTATCTCCTTATAGCCTCCGGCCACCGTCAGCTTGCAGACGATAATCATGCCGAAAGGCACAGCAAGCAGCAACGGATAGATGTCCGTCCACCACATGTGCGGTGTGGCACCGCCTATCACCATGATCTGATTCACACCGAATGCCGTCACCATGATACAGGCACACAGCACCACCAGCTGCCGAAAGAAGCGGGGCATCTTTCCTACCCAGCGTCCTTTCAGTTCGCTACTCTGTCGTTTTATTGTTTCTCCCATAGTCGTTACTTCTTCTTTCTGATTTTAATTCCTTCGTCGTAAGCCTCTATCGTACTGTTCAGAGCCTTTACGTCAGACGATAATTCACCTATATACTTTACCATCTCCAGTTTGAAGTCTGTGAGGAGTTTCACTATTTCGTCCTGTTTCTTGGAGTGGCTGTCCTGTCGGGTATGGATTTTCTCAATGTCCTTCCTGATGTTGTCAATGTCCTTGGCTACATTCTCCTGCAAGTGACGGATAGACTTTTCCACGTCCTCTTTGTCCTGCTTGACGTCATCCTGCAAATCCGTGAGGGCTTTTTCCAATACCAGAACCCTTGATTTCAGTGAGTATCCTTCGCGCAACAGCCATCCTATAGCTGCCAACGCTGCAGACAGCAAGATTTTCCAAATATCTGTAAAGATTTGATCCATTTCTACTTTTTGTCGTTATATCGTTCTACTGCAAATATACCCATATATGTCTGCTGCGTCAAGGGCATTTAGCCTTCAAGCGCCAACGTTACCGTGAAATCCACATGAGGCATCTGTTGTTTGGTCTTGTCGTAGATGTCGATGCTTTTCTTCGACGACTCTACGATGACCGGCACATAGCGGCCTTTGTAAAGCATCCACACCCGTCGGGCCATCAGGAACTCCAGCGTCCACCACTCGGCCCAGTCGCGCGTCTGATACCCAGACGACATTCCCCAGCTTCTTCTTCCACCACTTGCAACAGCCATCAGGCTTCGCTCCGGCTTGAACGTCGGACGTCCCACACGGGCATACTGCTGTGTCTCCACCGTGATGTTCATATCCTCCTCCATCATGCCGCTGCACGTCTCAACGGCTCCGCGACGGTTGACGAACAGGAAGTCAACATACGGACGGCTGTCGCGCAATACGATGGGTGCATGCTCCGACTGACTGTCGGCAGCAGGAATGGCTTTCGACGGATAGAACAGCGAACGAGTTGCCCCCTGCTGCACATCTGTCCACGATGTGATGCTGTCCTCTCCTACTATCTCCGGCGAACTGGTAGGCTTCGTCGAGGCATCGCCATTACGCTGATTAGAGTGCTCCAGATGCGACACGTCGGCATCCTCCTTGTTTGCAATCAGCGAACGCTCCATCTCCGTCATGCCGCCTATCAGACACTGACCACCAGGGATGATTGTGTTGCCGCTGGCGTCGGTGCATTGTGTCGTGGTAAACACACCGCCGTCGTCGCTCGCAAGGTATTCCGTGAATATTTCCAGCGAGTATGAGCGCATGGCGCGCGACTGTTCCTGGGCTGCTACGCTGGTAGCCGTCGTGGCTGCCTGTGCTTTTGCCACTTCTGCCGTATAGTCGTATTCGCTCCAGATGGCACGCAATGCCGACTGGATGTTAAACTCGATGCTCGACTGCCGGCCTGTGTCGGCATGGAAGTCGCCCACGCGCTTGCCGTTATAGTTCACGTACACCCTGACGATGTTGAACGGTGAGTTGCTGGGCCATTGCAGCCCACTGATATTGATGATGACAGGAGCGTCGGCAAAGTAGGTTTTGCCGTTGCCGAACATTCCTGATACTGTTACTACGTTTGCCATATCTTTCGTTGTTTCGTTATTTCGTTATCGCCTTAGATATACATAATCTCCATCGTTACATTCCCCAGTCCTGTCTTGTTGTTCACGCTGTACTGCATCTTGCGGATAAAGCCGGTGATATCGCCGATAGTCACCTTCTTGGTCTTGTCGATGGCCAGCAGCTGTGCCAGCTCCATGCGCACCGTTCGGTTGGCGATACGTGCGTTACGGATCCAGAAGCTGTACTCCTTGTAGAACTGGTCGATCAGTCCGCGTCCACGCAGGTTCGGATTACTGATTTCCAGATAACGGCGGTTCGTGCTGCTCTCCGGCTGCTTCGGGTCGAAGTATGGGTTCAGCTTCTCCGCACGCAGTTTCAGCGAGAAGCGTCCGTCCGTGATGCCCAGTCCGTTGTCAAGGTCTCGCTCTGTAGCATAGCCGTAATAGACGGCTCTCAGATAGGCGAGGTCGCTCCAGTTCGACGGGTTGACGGCATAGATGAGTCGCAGATTGTCATGATTTACGAGATCGAACTTGTATTGGTTCCACAGGTCGAGAATGTATGCTTTCAGCTCATCTCTGGTGTAGACCGACGGTCCCATGTACGAACGGGTGGAAGAAGCTGCTATCGGTGTGGCATAGACATTCACGTATCCCTCCGATGGAGAGTCAATCGTCAACTTGTAGTAATAGTAGTTGGCACGTCGTGTCATGTCGCCGCTAACCTCCCATCCAGCGTCTGCAAGTTCCTGCACCGTCACAGGCCATCTCGGGTCGAGTATGGTGTTGACCGTATCAGGATAGCGTGAGCGGATCTCCGCCTCTGCTTCTGCTGCCGAGTCAACATGTATCGTTCCATTGTAGTCCCACTCGTTGCCGTAGTTGTCGCAGGTGTCGGGGTGTGCCGTCACGTTGCTGCCAGCCATAACCTCCCATGTGTCGTTTCCCTCTCCGTCGTCAGGGTCTGCCGTATAGTCCACATAGGCATCGCTGCCGCTGCCTCGCATAATGCCGAGCGTCAGTCCCCAGTCCTTTGTCTCGATAGGTGTCACGCCATCGTCATTAGGCTCGAAGTTGTCTTGCAGATACAGGCGGTAGCCTTCGTTGATGTGGCCGTCAACATTAAAAGTTACCGGCCAGTGAATATCAACATAATCGTACCATGTGTACGAATTGCCGCCTTCTCCGTCATATCCCTCTCTTGGCAGATAGACCCTGCTCATAAGATTGATGTTCAGTCCGTTCCGCCTTGCAAGCATATCTGAGGCAATGGCAAATTCGCCTGGTTTCACGATGCCGTCTTCAGATGTCATCTTTGACTCGGAACTCGGTCCGTGCTTGGTATACAGGTCATCTACGCTGTACTTCGCGTCTGCATCATCGTATGACTTGATGTTCGGCTGTCCTTCCTTTGGCAGGTCTTCCAGGTCAGGTCGTCGAGGGCGCATAGAGGCATCTACAAACAGCGCATACCGCTGTTCCTCGGATTCTCCGTCACGCTGCTTCTCAAAGTTTACGTCGTTCATGATGGCAGGAGCAAAGCCTACGTTGACGGTCTCGATAGTTTCTTCCTCTCCCGTGCAGTCGCCATCCTCTGCATCCATATAGCCTGCATACTCAAAGAGCGACGGGTGCAGATCGTCGTATCGCTTCGCATCCTTATCGACCTTGATGCCAAAGGCGTCGCCAGTCTTAGGGTCAACATAGCAGGTCTTGTCGAACGCCGACACCTTATGGATGAGTTTGCCGTAGTCTCCGTTCAGGTTCCAGTGCGAATAGTCGTGCTTGTCGCTGTCGTCCACCCAGAGTTCCTTTTTGTGTGGCAGTTTGTCGGCAAAGCCCTTGTAGTAGAATGTCGTGTCTTCGCTCTCTCCGTATGTCATTCGGAAACCACGGATACAATTCTCCGTCTTACCCTCTGAAATAATCTCACATGTAATATCCTGTACATCGTCACTACGGAAGATGTTACGCAGTAGCACTATGCGCACGCGCTGGTAGCTGTCGCTAAACAGGAAGCGGACGCCGAAGCCAGACTCAATGGCTTGGATGACTTCACTGATGTCTGCATTTGGAAAGCACTCGCTGGTGGCAATGGCATCGTGTAGATAGCGGTTTTTTGCCAGCGAATTATTGCCGTTATAGCCGTCGTAGTATGCCCTGACAGCATCGCTCATCCCAGCGACCTCCGTGACTTTGACGATGATGCGCTCTATTTCAAGGGCTTTTACCTTGTTCTCGACAATGTACCTGTCTGCAGGGTCAAGGTCTACCAGAGAGTAGGAAGGCTTTCCTACCGTAATACCAGAGCTTGTAAAGCCGCAGTCCTCCGGCTTGGTAATCTTTCTTGGTCCGTTGAACCTGTTATTGTCCTTCTCTCCGAAATATTCCGGCACGAGGTCTCCGCCACTTCCGAACTGGTACTTTCCCAGCGACCAGTCGTAGGATGGATTACGCAGGTGCTTGGGCTCCTTATAGGCACAGTTGGTGTTGACAAAGAACAGTCGGCGAAGATCTTCCACGTCCATCATTTGATTCTCGTCGATATGTATGCCGAGGTGCTTCATCAGCGCCTTGATCCAGTAGATAACGAAGAAGTTTGGTGCAGAGTTCACACGGTTGGCAGGCATGACATCATAGCCTCGCTGTGCCTCCGGCTCACTGGCATAGTCGTTATAGGTGCTACCGTCCTGATTCTTTTTCAGATAACCCGACTTCTGGTAGCAGAGCGCAATGTTGCAATACGGATGCGACTCGTCGTAAGGTGTGTCGGTGTTCAGACAGTCCACTTCCTCGTCTTTCGCACCGTTCTTCAAGTTATCGAACTTTCCCTTTGGGAATACCATACGTGGATACTGCTGTACGGAAACACCGTCTTCTTCACCGTCAGACTGGAATGGCGTCAGTTCCGGGTCTTCGTCGCCGACTTCAGCGGCATGCACCGTATGGGTGACGACTGATGGATACGATGTGCTCTTGTCCGTAAATACTGCCGATGCAGAAAGGCGAAGGTTGGCACAGGCCCAGCGTTTCCTCCATAGCGCCACACCAATTCTGATATCGCTCATCATCGGCACCTGATTGGCCTTGGCACCTTCAATCATCTCGTCGAAGGTCTTCTGGCCGCTCTCGAAGCTGACGTCCACATTACCCTTTGCATCTACCTCCACCTCGTCGTCCAGCTTCAGGTAGCCGTAGTAGAGGGCCACACCCTCCACCCACAAACGCGCGCGGCGCTTGTTGATCTGCTCATGCAGACGGCTGCCGTGCATGTCGCCCGATGTGCCGAAGATATGGGCGTTGCTGATGACGTTCAGCGTAAACGAATGGCTCCACACGTCACCGCTGGCGAAGACTTCGCTTGTGTCGGTAATCGTGATGCTGGCATCCTCCGGCAGGTAGGCGTACTTGCTGCCAGTGCCTTCGAGGTCGAAGATTTCAAGACTCAGATGTTCCATAAATAAAATTTCGATATATCGTGATACCCTAATATCGTTATTCCGGCTCTGAAAGTCAAGGGCATTTGCGCTCGGTTCAGATTGCCCTTGACTTTCTTTCACCTATATATTATATTGCGGGAAAAACAAAGATATGTCCCGCACCTCTGTCGTACACTACATAGCACCCTCTGCCATCAGCATCACACCGAACGCCAACGGTTCGGCGAACGACCTTGCTGTCTATGTGGCCCGTGGGGCGAAAATCAAGGTGTACAGTCCTGGCATCCCTGCACTGGGATGGGAGAACAATACCTTCCAGGAGTGGACGCTGCGTGGCCGTAACCGGCGGCTTACCGACAATACAAAACCCTACACCATCTACGCCCGTCTGCCGAAATCGAACAAGACGAACGGCTATCTGGTGTTTGCACCGAAGGACCGCCGTGACGAGGGTTGGCAGGACAAATACTGCTACGTGACACAAAACGGCTTGTCGCCACTGTACGTCAGCGGAAAGGGTGGTGCCAGCGTGAAGGACAACACGAACTGGTGGATCAAGCTGGGTGAGGTCAGCCTGCCTGAGAGCAATCAACGAACCGTTACCTTCGATACGGGTATTCTTGGCACCGACCAGTTCAACAACGAATGGAGTCTTGACCCCGACCTGCTGCCCTTGCGCATCGAACTCGACTGCAGCATCGACGGCGAGGATGCCGGCAACCGTCCCTACGTGGCATGGGGAAAGGAGCTTATAATGCGTGCCCGTCTGGTGGAAGGCTGGACGGATACCGACGTAGCCCGCTTCGACCACTGGGAAATCCGACGCAACACAGGCGACGAGCGCGATGATGCACGCTGGAACGCACTTGACCGTTCAACGGGATTCCGCAAGTCTGGAAATATCGCCCTGAGCCACGCCCGTGGTGTCGGCGATGACTTCAACGGAGCCGTATCAACCACCTTTACCATTATAGCGATGGGTACCACCGACGAAAGCAGTTCTTCTTCGTCGGGCTCATCGTCACCATCTTCATCATCGTCGTCATCAAGCAGCAGCGACGGCCTCGTGCCTATTGCCGCTGCCACGCTGAACGTCATGGCCGAGACGGTGGAGCAGTATGCCCTGGAGCTTTCTACCAGCGTAGCCTCGTATGACCCGACCACCGACGTCTACAGTCCTATCGAGGGTATCAAGGTGACTATCCGCGCTACCGACCAGAAAGGCAACGTGTTCAAGCTGACACGCGGACAGATGGAGAGTGCATCCCTTGCCGTACAGTATGCGCTTGCCGACAGCGACGCATGGGCCACGATGGAGTTTACGGGTGCAGCCACCGCACTGGCTGAGTCGGTCATCGACATCAGAACGTTCTACGCTCATCAGAATGTCAACGTGCGCATCGTGAAGGTGGTGCCCGACACCTCCAGCACATCGTCAGCAAGCAGCTCCGACGGCGCACCGAAACTGGTAGAGCTCTACCGCACGCCTATCGCCTTCGTCCGTAACGGCGAGGACAGCCGCGAACGCGAGTGGATATACCTGCGCTCTGAGGGTCCGCTGACCTTCGGCGAGGATCCAGAAGGGCACCTGCTGCCTGCCCTGATTGAGGGCGGTCAGGTGGAGCCTGCAGCAGCAGCTACCGGTCTTGATACCAACAAGCAGCAGGACGGCTGGGTGCCCGAAGGCTGGTGGGACGAGATGCAGGGTACAGACGAACAGTATCACTACGAATATGGGGCATACCGCGACTGGATACGCAACGAGGCATCGGTTTCTTCATCGAGCGACAGCAGCTCGTCTGGCGATGGCGAGCGTTCCGGCGGTCACTGGGGCGAGTTCACCACGCCGCGCATCTGGAGCTACTATGCCGAGGATGCCGTTACCTACCGCTGCCGATGGACGCTCAACGGCGTAGAGGTGTTCCAGCTGAAGGCTGCCTATACAGGTGCTTTCCGTGGTACGCTGCCGTTGGTGGCCACACTGATGAAGCGTGTGGGTAACAACAGGGAACAGGAGGTAACGGCACTCGCATCTATCGTCACCATCGCATTCGACGGACTGTCTGCAGAGTCGCAGCCATCGCCATACAATGTCACGAATCCGCAGTTTACCATCGGTGCTGGCGAAGACCAGCATCCGGAGTTTGTGCCGTTCCTGAGCAACGTGGGCTTGCAGGCCATCAACATCACCTTCACCGTAGGAGGCGAGTCGCATCCGTTCAGCATCCCTGTCATCCGCGAGGCCGACGAGGACTCCGTGAAGGACACCATCGACGAGTACGGCTCTACCCGTTTCCTCTCGAAGATTCACGATGACATAGCAGCAGGAAAGATCACGTTCCAGGATATCGCATCGTTCCTGCAGGGACTGAAGATTGGCGGCGCTGGCAGTCTCTATGGCATCACGGGAAGCGGCAATGCCACCTTCGCACAGATTATCTTCGACACCGTATTGAAGTCTTTGGGCGCCAACCCGAGCTTCATCGGCGGCAACGGCATCCACATGGATGCAGCCACCGGCCATATCGCCACCGACTCGCTCGACGTGCGCGGCTGGATGCGTATCATGGAGCTGATCATCAACCGCCTGCAGCTGATGGAAAGCGACTACTCGTTCACAGAGGGCGCCACCACCGAACATTTCGACATCGAGCCTAACGGCAACTATATGACCGTCACCGTGCGCAAGGAGCACGACAACGACTACCTGCCGTTCTATCCGGGTGACATCATCTATGCCAAGATCAACGACCTGCTGCCTGCCGGACAGGTGCCAGACGGGCATACCGCCACCGAACACGGCTCATACTATACCGTATGGCTGCGTGTGGTGAGCACCAATATGAACGACAACACTATGGTCTGCGTGCCGTATAACGGTCGCAATGCAGAAGGTCCGATAGTGCCTGGCGCTGTGAACTTTACACCACAGGGCATGGGTATCAGCGGAGCGGGCGCACCTGCAGGGAGTGACTTCTACACCTCCTACTACGAGGCGCTGCAGGCCGAATATGCACTATACCAAGATGGCTACGACAAGGCTGTCACGCTGACACGTCACGGCAACGTGGCCGACGGCATCAATCCGGAAACTGGCCAGCAGGATGCCACCATCCTGTCGTCGCAGAAGAACCGCCAGCAGGCGTGGGTGCTCTCGACAACCGACAAGCGCCTGACGATGTTCTGGCATGTTGACAAGCCCATCGTCGATGAAGACAACTACGCGCTGTGTCTGGGCATCCTGCCGCAGCTCTCCTGTCTGCCTTACGACTCGAACGGCAATCCCGTATGGAACGTGGATATGCCGTCGCTGTTCGTCAACACCGTGTTCTACAGCCACATGCACCGTATCAACTGGCCTGCACGTGTCATCAAGGAAGACAGGGGACAATGGACGGCTACGCCCAAGGCTACCTATACTGGCGTGACGGGCACGCGGACGCCCGACGGCACGCTCGACAGTGCCACAGCTGCTGCACTGGGATGGACGGGTACGTCGCCTCTCTCGTTCACCGAGGGTCAGCAGATTGACGAGCCCTACCACTTCAAGGCCATCACCCGCAACCGCTGGATCAGCATGCGTCTGTCTGCCGCCCACAACAGCCTCTCCGATGTCACACTCTACCAAAAGATGACGAAGGAGTGGACCGAGGAGAACGACCTGGAGACCAGCCGCGTGTGGCTTGGCGGTAAGTTATGGGAAGCACTTGTTGACTGTCCGGCGCAGACGCCACAATGGGGAACGACCCAATGGGACGTTGTAGGTGGCGATACCAGATTCCTGGCTGACTTCGTTGAAGACTACCAGCTCTACGACCCCGACAACTTCCGTGGTACACTGACTGTAAAGGTGACATGGGGAAGCGAGGATGTAACCGACAATATTCTGCAGCAGGATATTGTCTGGACAAGATATACAGAAGACGGTACTGGTTCACAGCGCACATCATCTGACACTGTATGGAACAACGCTCATTCATTTGCTAACTGGCAGACGGGGCGTAAGACACTGACGATGCAGCAGAGCGACTTGAATAGTGAGACGGAGTTCCCTTCGCTGGTACGTTTCCGCTGCGACATAACACTGCGCGACGGTGCGAACAATGAGGCATATAGTGATACTGTTGAAATTGAATATAACTAAGATATGAAAAAGAGAAGACTTGACTTCAACTACAAGCCGCTGACAATGCTCAAAGCACTGGAGGTGATAGACAATATACCCCAGCATCAGCTCTATGATACGCTGACTGGAGAGTACACCCCTGACTATTCGTTGTCAGGATTCGGACTGGTAATCCAACCACATGTCACAGCAGTATGTACCGACGGCACAAGGCAAAGCTCAGAGGTGACAGCCAGCGACGATCTGACAAACATCAAATGGACGGAGATTGCCAACGGAACGTCAACTGTCATCACCGCATCGACACCCGGCTATACAATCATTACTTCTGGCGCCAACAAGTGTCGGCTCATATTGTCTAAGAACCTGACGGTTGGCAGCCCGCTGACGTTACGCTTTGAGTGTGACTATCTGGATACACGCACTAACGATATACACCATGTCATTGACGAGAAATCAGTGACGGTTGCAGCGACGGAGAGCGTTCCATCGTTCTTTCTCGACAGACCCGGAACGACGATTTTCAATCCATTTGGCGATGTGTATAATGGTGTGCGAACAGTGCTTCAGCAGATTATCTATAACGTATCGCTGAAATACAATGGAGAAGAAATGCCGACCAGCAAGCGTGAGTTCCGATGGGAGAAAAAACGACCGAATGGCTCATGGACGGTGATAGGCGACGAGAACTACAAGTACATGGACCTTGGGTGGAGTATCAGCAATAATGGAACGACATTCACACAATCCACCAGATGTATTGGCGAGAAGACAGAGATGCGTGTCCGTGTCCGTTACGGTAATCTTGCGACTGCCACGTTCAGCGATGCCTCTCCGACGGAATACTTCACGATGGTACGCCGTCTGCCGGATTATGACTTCGACTATATGGGAGTTCCTGATAATCTGGAAGAAGATGTTGACATGGTATATCCTGAAGCCTTCGTTACAGACCGCTACGGTAATGTCGAGAACTTCATAGACGAGCTGATGCCACGCTGGTACACAGGTGCAGGCTCTGCGAATGGGGCTTCGACAATGGAGCTGGTAGCCACAGGACGGAAGGTCGGGATTCCGACATCGAAGATTAACACGCACGGCATGATACTTGGCCTTGATCTGGAACGTAAAACTGCCGACAGGGGGAACTATAAGGTGGTTGTGGACGACGTAACAGGGAAACCTCTCGTTGAGACCATCAATGGCGTGGAGCATGTGGTAACAGGAAAGTAATTAACATAAAAATTATACAGCTATGATTTATCCGTATATCAAAGTAAACAGCAAGGTAGCAGAAATCCTTGGCGTTGCCGACCAGCGTCCGCAATTTGAAGACGGCAGCTATATGTTGTGGAAGTTCGACCTGATGGCGATTGGCGGAAACAACGATGAGACAATCCGCAAGATTGGTGGTGTCGGCATGACCAGTGCGCAGGTGCGTGCCGAGCAGCAAGGCGAAACCACCACCCCACTGCCAGAACCTGAAGACCCACAGTATCGAGTAAGTGCCGTTATCACAAATGACGTCGAGGATAATAACAAAGAGGAGTAAGCATTATGAGTAAGGCATTTGTTCAGCGAACTATCAAGTTCATCAACAAGGTGGGCACCTATACGGCCTACCTGCAGTCGTCGCAGGGCGACTTGTGGCAGACCTATTCCGTAGTCAACGGACAGTATGCCGATATTGTACCTGACTACGCCAGTATTCAGCCTATTCTTTACTTTGTCTGCATCAGCAGCCGTGTCAGAGGGACGTCGAATGTCAATGGTGTGCCTACCTGGTCTATTGGTACGACGCAGATTAACGAGGGTAGCACGCTCCGCAATGTAAGCATCAATGGCGTCGCCATCAGCGACATCTTTGAACTGGTAAGCCCATCGAGCGGACAGCCTTACTACGGACTGAAGATCAAGCGTAACCTCGTTGATGTGACGCAGGGTTCCAGCATCAGCATCAAGGCTGTTGGCGAACTGATGATTTCGGCAACTGGTACGACAGACGACATTCAGGCGCAGACGTCTATCAGCATCACACCCGCTACGAGCAACGGTGTACATGTGCAGATTCTTGACGTGACAGCAGTCAGTTCAAGCGTTACGGGACGTAACTTTACGTTCACAAGTGAGGATGAGACCATCACTATGCGCGCAGATACCTACCAAGGCGCTACGAAGCTCACACAGAATCTTACCTACCAGTGGCAGCGTATCGTCAACGGTGTGTGGACGAATGTCAGCGGTGGTACGTCACAGTCGCTCACTATCTCGGAGAACGACGTGATGACCTATGCACAGTATCGTTGTATCGTCAGTCAGAGTAACGCACAGATTGGTATTGGTACGGCAAACATCATGGATGCCACCGACCCGTTTGTCATCGACCCTGGCGTGATGAGCGGCACGAAGACCATCAATGGCGTGGTCTACACTCTGAAACAGGATGAGACCATAGAGGAAACGACAGATATCGTGGCCTATCAGCCAAAGATTATCAGCCGTGACAGCGGCACTGAGCAGACAACCTTCACCAATCAGGGCTTCTATTTCAATTACAAGGCTGGAGACGGTACCGACCAGACGCCAAGCGGTCTGAAAAATCAGGCCGTCAGCAATTCGTCGAACTATCCGGTCAACTATGCCATCTGTCAATCGTGTGGCGACATCAGTGTAATCATCGAATCTGTAGCGGACCTCAAAGACTATATCTAAGCGTATGGGTGGAGCAATGGTACAGCGGACGGTAAAGTTCCGCCAGAGAGGTGCAACAGGCAATGGTATTAAGAGTGTCAGTCGCACGTATGCCATCAGTGCGCAGGGTACGACGGTCAACGATACTGCAGCACCGGCTATCTATGGTACGTGGTCGTCGTCGAGTCCTGCCGTTACCGAGACATACCCATATCTCTGGGCGAAAGAGATTGTGGTATATACCGACGATTCGTCAACAACCAGGTACTACTGTGTCGGTGGTCGAGGCGCTAACGGTGTGGATGCACAGGATATCGAGTGGGTGTATGTGCGCACAACGGAGAATGTGCAGCCGGTCATTGTTGCAGAATCTGGCAACGGATATCTTTCCGATGATTACAAGCCTTTGGCAAAAGTCACAAGTGGACGTATCAAGGGAGGCTCTGAAGGTAATGCCAATGTAAATGTCCGCTGTACAGATGATCCACAGGGTGTGGACTCTACATGGAAATACGAGTGGGAAATCAAACGTGAGAAAGGCACCGCTGATGCCAACGGCCATCGTGCGTGGGTAGCCTACAGCGGTTCGATGACACTGCATAACAGGTATGTGAAGGATATTACTTCTGCTGACACAATGTTTTGTCTTGGCGACAGCCAGACACAGGCTCCTGGAGATAGTAGCTTTACGGTGACTACGTTCGCAGGGCTTAACATCAGTAGCACGGATGCCAATAAGTTTGTGTGGCAGTGTATCAAGACCACCTACACCTCTGGCAATCCTACCTACAGTGGTAAAGTATGCTTGGGTAAGGTCAGTGATTTTGCGTCTGTCGTAGAACAGTATGCTCTCGGTTCTGCCTCTGCAGCAACAAGTTCTTGGCAGGATAACACACCACCTTCT
>Ga0265298_10004075_pt1 | contig 18893 bp, 17 predicted proteins | sample AusTroGonzalo_MG_3_FD_193486 | JGI IMG/M metagenome (GOLD analysis project Ga0265298, IMG submission 193486) | Bovine rumen microbial communities from tropical cattle in Woodstock, Queensland, Australia - Gonzalo_01 | ecosystem: Host-associated > Mammals > Digestive system > Stomach > Rumen ... | reverse complement strand
CCTCATCTCTCATTTCAATGTTTTCCGGCCACCCACCACGGATAATCAGTTTTGCCAGTTCGTCAAGCTCTACATTTCTGACAAAACCCTCATGTATATTGCCGCTCAGCATATCAAGCAAAGATGCTTCTCCTGAGGAATTACCGGATTCAAATAAACTCATGGGATGCATAAGAAGTGGGGCTATTCTCCCAGTGCCTGTGTGATATATTTTCTTTTCATCATCAGTTTTCTTTAATGATGTTGATCCTGTGAGAATAAACTTTCCTTTCTCGTGGTCTTTGTCACACTCGTTTCTTACAGCATCCCATATTTCAGGAACTATCTGCCATTCATCTATTAGTTGCGGCCGGTCCTTCTTGAAAATATATTTTGGATCAACCATTGCATTCTCGCGAACACTCTTTTCTGTGACCAGGGATACACTGTTTGCATGATTAAGACTTGTCCACGTTTTTCCACACCACTTGGGACCTTCGACCAGAACTGCCCCGAATATTTTGAGATAGCGTGCTATTCGACTATCAATTAAACGGGGTTTGTATCCTTCTTTTGTCAAACTCATATAACTATCTCCGTGCAATCCAATTATGTCACACCGCTTAGCACTTTTCAATCATTTTACTTAGCACTTTTCAGTCAGTTGATTGCTCCGGGAAGGGGTGCAAGGTCAAGGTTGTAGAGAAGGTCGTAGATTCCTTTTTCTATCAGTTTGAAAAAGATAGCCAGGGCAAAGGCTGTCATCTTTGACGGATTGTTCTTGCCGTTGCGCAGCTTTGACAGCGCTGCACCGGAGATGCAACCATGTTGACGGCGGCATCGCCGTCCTTGCCGGTGGATGTGAATTTCTCATTGTTGAAAAAGCTTTTTTAATGGAAAAAATGATAAAGCGGGCAGTCGAATTGTGTCAAATCATCTGAAGGGCTATAATCAGGTGATATGGAAAAAACGGGCAGAAAAAAACTGACAATATTGAAGGGCTTCTCAAAGAACTTCGGGCTTGCCCGGATTCTTCTGTTGTCTGTTGCCCTGGTCATCATGCTTGTGACGATTGTTGTTACAGCAATGAGCAACAATTCTTACAGGAACATGGTCAGAACCCTTTACACAGAACGGTTGGTCGGACTTGCGAAAATAGCCGACGGCATATTCAAGAGGGCCAACGTGGACAAATACCTTGCAGGGGCGCCGATAGACAATGTCTTTACCGACATGGTCGCACAGCTGAAGTACATTGTTGAGTTTACGTCAATCGAGAACATAGCACTGATCCGCAAGGGGCCCAATGGCGATAATCTGTATCTGGTTTCCACTGCCATTGACGAGCCTTTCAGGATTGTGGACGTTACGTGGGCTGCAACCTTTGAGGATTTTGAAGAGGAAGACAAGGACGTGAAGATTGGCGTTGATCCCGACGAGATGCTTGTCAGCCTGACGCGCAACTTCTACGACAGCGAGGGTGAGTACTGCGGCGTTGTCTATCTTTCCACCGACTACGAGGACTTCATGAAGGAGGTTTCGGAGTACCGCAACCGCACCGTCTTTGTTGTCCTGATGACTGTTGTTGCAATCATTGCCCTCTACTCGGTCTATCTTTCAAAGTACCTGATCATGCCCATAAGGGAGATTACCGCCGAGGCCCTGCGCTTTGCCACTGAAAAGAACAGGAAGCCTCAAAAGCTCAAGGCTTCGGACAAGCACGACGAGGTCGGTGTCCTTGCCAAGGCTGTCACCAGGATGGAAACCGACATTCTGAATTACATTGACAGTCTTTCCAAAATCCATGAGGAAAAGAGCCGCGTTCTTGCGGAGCTGAACATTGCCTCTGCCATCCAGCAGGGCATGATGACCGGCGAAACCTTCCCTGACCGCACCGAATTTGAGATTGCAGCTTCAATGACTCCCGCAAGGGCTGTGGGCGGAGACTTCTACGACTACTACCTGATCGACCCCACCCACCTTGCAATTGTCATTGCCGATGTTTCCGGCAAGGGCGTCCCCGCCGCCCTGTTCATGATGGTTTCCCAGATGCTGATCAGGCAGATTCTGATTGACAACCCCAAGAAGAAACCCTCCGAAGTTTTGTACGGTCTTGACCAGCTTTTCAGCCAGAGAAACACCACCGAGCAGTTTGTCACTGTGTGGCTTGGCATCCTGAATCTGAAAACCGGCGAAGTCATTGCCACAAACGCCGGCCACGAGTTCCCCGTTGTCTCACAGGGTGAGAACGGAGAATTCATTGCCATGAAGGACAAGCACAATCCTCCTGTTGCCACTGTTGAGGGTCTTAAGAGAAGTGATTACACATTCACTCTGAGAAAGGGGGACTCCCTTCTCATCTACACCGACGGTGTTCTGGAAGCCACTGACAAGGATAACAACATGTACGGCATGGAAAGGCTTCTGGATGTTCTGAATAAGAAAAAAGAACCCACCGCTGCAGGTACTATTAAAAGTGTCCTGAATTCGGTGAATTCCTTTGTCGGCAAAGCCGAACAGTTTGATGACCTGACTTTGCTGAACATAATCTACAAGGGTTGATTTGGCGCTATATGGCTCTGTATTGTTCTGTGATGTTCTGTGATGTTCTCAGTTCTTCTGTGCGTCCAGATACTTCACAACATCTCCAACAGTCTTGAATGTGACAAGCTCCTGGTCGGGAATTACAATTCCATAGTCCTCTTCGATTGTCATGAGAAGCATCATGATGTTCAGTGAGTCTGCTCCAAGATCTTCAAGGATCCTTGATTCAAGAGTAATCATGTCCTCTGAAATTCTAAGCTGTTTTGCAAGTATCTTTTTTACTTCTTCAAACATTGTTTGTATTCCTTACTAATTAGTTATTTCTTTTTGATTCAATAATTTCCAGTTGCTGTTCAACCTTGTTGTTGAAGTCATTCTTCTGCATAAGATAGACCTGTTCAATACACTTAGTAAGGGCTCTTGCCTTACTGCTTCCATGGCCTTTTACCACGGTTTTTGATGTTCCCAGAAGAACACTTCCGCCGTAGTTCTGGTAGTCCATAAGACTCTTTATTTCCTTGAACATACCCTTAAGAAGAAGACCGCCAAGTTTGTAGATGGTCTTGGAATAAATGCCCTGTTTAAGCTTCATCAGAAGTTCAACTGCAGTACCCTCTGTGGACTTGAGAAGAACGTTTCCTGAAAAGCCGTCACAGACTACAAGATCGTACTTGCCTGAAAGAAGATCACGGCTTTCCATGTTGCCTACAAAGTTGATTCCCTCAGTCTCTGACAGAAGCTTGAAGGCATCCTTTCTCAGGGCGTCACCCTTCTCGGTTTCAGTACCTACGTTCAGAAGAGCAACACGCGGATTCTTTACTCCGTAGACGTTTTCAAGGAAGGTGCTTCCCATGATTGCGTACTGCTGTAAAAAGTCTGCGTTGATATCAACATTGGCTCCGCTGTCACATACACCTACAACGCCACCGTTCATGGTGGGAAGGATGGGACAGAAGGCAGGTCTGATTACGTTTCTGAGTCTTCCTATCCTCAGTACGGCTGCAGCAACAAGGGCACCGGTGGCACCGGTACTGACCATACCTGAAACACTGTCGTCCTCTCTGAGGAGTTTGACAGCAGCCATCATTGAACTGTCACGCTTAAGGCGGATGGCATCAGTGGGTTTGTCCTCTCCGGTAATCACCTGGGGTGCGTGGATGATCTCAAGGCGGTCCTTATCATAGTCCTTGCCTTCAAGGGCCTGTCTGATAAGGGCTTCATCACCTGTGAGAATTACATGAAGGTCATCATGATTCTTCAGTGCCTGAAGGGCACCGTCTGTATTTGCCTGGGGGCTGTGGTCGCCTCCGAAACAGTCAACTGCAACTTTGATCATACAAGTTTTTTCACATAGCTGCGTCTGCGCTTGTGCTTAACCTCCCCAAAACGTTTCCAGAGGTTCTGGATCTGGTGGTTGTCCTCAAGGTTGAGGTTTGTTTCTGCATACTCAATCTTCGGGTCACGGAGAATTCTCTTAAGACCTGCAGCAACAACGGCACTGATACCCATGTTTGCCATGTCAGGATCAACACCTACAAGGGCAAGATCAATTACATGCGGATGCTTGATTGCCCAGAGCAATCTGATGATTCCAAGAGGTGTCAGATGGCCCTTGCATTTCTGTATGGGCTTGGCGATAGACGGGAAACAGAGGCCGAAACAGACAACTTTGTCGTTTTCATCAACAACAACAGCTACATGCTTTAAATCTATGATCAGCTTGAAGTTAGAAACTAATCCACGCTTCATTCCTTCCGTAAACGGAACAGTTCCGTAGATGTTGGCATAGGCCTTGTCCATGATATCAAAGAACTGGTCCTGGTACTTATCAAGCCACTTTCTGATATTGGGTGCTTCACCTACATGAAGGTTGTAACGCTTCATTACGTAGTCGGACATCTTGTCCAGACTGTCATCACCCTCAGGTGGCGGGAAGATCTTGCTTTCTGTCCAGTCAACTTCCTTTTCATAACCCAGATTTGAGATCAGTTTGGGATAGTAGTCGTAGTTGTACTGCTCTTCAAAAGTTGAAAGCTGGTCAAAACCGTCAATCAGAAGGCCTTCTCTTTCAAGGTCTGAGAATCCCAAGGGACCTACAATTGTGTCCATTCCCTTGGAAAGGGCCCACTTTTCAACAGCACCGAAGAGTGCATTAGCAACTTCCTGGTCATCTATACTGTCAAAACGTGTGAATCTTACGCGTTTTTCGTTTCTCTTTTCGTTGCTTGCCTTCTGAAGGATGCCCTGGATTCTTCCTACGGTCTTTCCTTCACGGGATGCAAGGTAGAAGACAGTCTCACATGTTGTGTAGTAGTGATAGTTCTTCTTGAACATCTGAAGTTCATCGCCGTAAAGCGGCGGGACAAAGTAGGGGTTGTCCTTATAGAGCCTCAGGGGGAAGTTGAGAAACTCTCTTATGTCTTTTCTTGTACAGACTTCTCTGATATCTACCATTTTCTTTCTTATCTATGTTTGGCGTGGAAACAGATTCCAATTCCGTTGGGTCCGCAGTGCGCACCTGCTGTGGGATTGGTGATTACCACTTCAATCTTAATATCTTTTCCAAGTTTTTCGTACAGGGCGGCCTTTGCTTCCTCTACAAATTCAGGAGCACTTGTGTGACCTATATAGATGGGGTAATTCTTGAAGTCATCGCAAAGTTCAACAGCCTTGTTTACAAGGGCCTCGATTGCCTTCTTCCTGCCTCTGGCTGTTGTAAGACTTTCCATCTTGCCCTCCGGACTTATCCAGATGACAGGTCTGATGCCAAGGATTGTACCCATTGTGGCGGCAAGACCGCTTACACGGCCGCTTCTCTTGAAGTACTGAAGATCATCAGCGCAGAGGTACATTGCCCAGTGCTGGACTTCATCTTCAATGAACTTCTTAAGCTCTTCAGGTGTGCAGCCTTTCTTGTAAAGCTTTGCAGCTTCAACAAGCTGTGCATAACCGAGAGTTGTGATTCCCTTCATATCTGCCTCATAGAGCTTTCTCTCGGGGTATTTCTCCTGAAGTTCCTTGTAAGCCTGGCGCATGTTCTGGAAAGTCATGGACATGGCTTCTGAGAAGTGGATGTAGAAGATATCATTGCCCTCTGCAAATTCCTTCTCGAAGTATTCCTTGTACTCCTCGACATTCAGTGCGCTTGTTTTTGGAAGAACTCCTTCGTTAAGTCTGCTGTAGAAATGATTTACATCAAAATCTGTCATGCCCTTGTAGGGGTAGAAGTTCTCACCGTCAATGCTGAACGGCATGGAAATTATATTTTTGTAACCCATTCTTCTTGCGCTGTCGGGTGTGATATCGCAATCAGAATCAGCGTAAAGTACGTACATTATATTTCTCCCGTAATAAGTTATTACTCAAGTATCATTATATAATCGTGGGTAGGTTGTCCACCATCTATGGTGAATAATTCTGCCGAACGATATTTCGCTTCAATCCTTTTCTGCAGTTCTTCTGCTTCTTCAGATGATGCATCCTTGCCTTTGATCAGGATGATGATTCCGTAATCATCAGCATCCAGTTTGTCTGCAAGGTCTGTTACAGTCTGTGATCTGTCAGTGCTGACCGAGAGGATGTCATCTCCATGGAAGCCTATATAGTCACCATTGTGCACGGTTACATTGCCGAATTCGGTATCCTTATTGGCCTTGGACACCATTGCAGTAACAACGCCGTCCATTCCTGCCTGGATGATGTTTACAAGCTCTTCAGGCTCTGCATCAGTATCCAGAACACTCATTGCACTGTAGCCAGTACCAATGTCCTTATTTGGAATGACAATGACATTTGCATCCGTGTAGTTCTTTGCAGCCTGGTTTGCAGTAAGAATTACGTTTCCGTTGTTTGGGAAAACAACAATGTTCTCTGCATTGAGGCTTTCAAAGGCTGTGATGAAGTCCCTGACAGACGGGTTCATGCTCTGACCGCCGGGAATTACATAGTCTGCACCAAGGTCCTTGAATGTATTGACTATTCCATCACCTGAGGCAACTGTAACAAAGGCATACTTCTTTCTGAAGGCAAGGGTAGGGATTTCATTCTCCATCTTGTCCTCTGCATGGATGCTCTCGTTGTGCTGAACGTTCATGTTCTCAATCTTCATGGTGAGGAATTCACCCCATTTCTGGCAGTGATTGAGAATCTCTCCGGGAGTCTTTGTATGAACATGGACACGGATCATATTGTTGTTTCTGAAGGCAACAACGGACTCTCCTACGCTGTTCAGGTAGTCAAAGATCTCTTTTTCATCAAAGTCTTCAACCTTGCCGACCTTTGCAGTCATAAGCTGAAGTGCAAACTCAGTGCAGTAACCGAAGGTCAGTTCGCTGTTTTCGTTGAACTTTGTAAGGTCGATCTTCTTTGTTGTTTCAGTGCTCTGTGTCTTTTCAATAACTGCGTTCTTGTCAAAGGCCTTCTGCATACCGCGGAAGATGCAGATAAGTCCTGCTCCGCCACTGTCTACAACACCTGCCTTCTTGAGAACATCAAGCATTGTAGGGGTCTTTTCAAGGCTGCTTCTCATGACAGGAAGCATGTGGTTGAAAAGGTCTTCAAAAGTAGAGAACGGCTTTGAAATGCTCTCTCTTTCGCAGCTTTCAACAGCCTCTCTGTAAACAGTAAGGATTGTTCCTTCAACAGGGTGGGAAACAGAGGCGTAGGCCTCTTTGACACCGGCTCTCATTGCAACAATGAAGGCAGCGGTATCGGCCTCTGTTGTGCCTCTCAGACCCTTGGAAATTCCTGCAAAGATTCTTGAAAGAATTACTCCTGAATTACCCCTTGCTCCCATGAACATTCCGTGGGCGGCAAGCTCTGCCATATGACCCAGTTCATCGGATGCTGATTCAACCTCGTTTGAACCGCCGTTGACGGTCATGAACATGTTGTCTCCTGTATCACCGTCGGGTATAGGGAAGACGTTGAGGTCGTTTATTTCCTGTTTGTGTTTTCCAAGCTCTTCCGAGCCGAATATAATCATGCGCCCGTAGAGCGCACCATCTATATATTTATGCATAATCAGATGCACTATAGTTTTTTTTGACACTTTTAGTCAATGTGTAAAAAACAAAATAAAGGTTTATCTTATTTGAAATTGTATTATTTTAAGTTACGTATCAGGTGATTTTGATGTATATGTAAGTTTTCTGCCTTTCTATTTGTGGATACAGTAATTTTTCAGAAAATTTTTAGTATATGATAAATTATAAGATAATCCATTGATGATTTTACATGTTTTGGGATATAGTTATGTTATAGACAAAATAGGAGATAAATATGGATACAAAAGTTGTCATGTCATCTGATGCTCCGGCTGCCGTCGGACCTTATTCACAGGCTGTTGTAGCAGGTGGTCTGATTTTTGTTTCAGGTCAGCTCCCCATAGATCCCGCCACAGGCGCTTTCCCGTCTGAGGACATTAAGGAACTTACCCGTCAGTCAATGAAGAACCTGGGTGCTATCCTCAAAGAGGCAGGAACTTCAATGGACAAGGTTGTCAAGACAACCATCTATCTCAAAGACCTTGCAGATTTTGCCGCTGTAAATGAAGTCTATGCTTCATTCTTCAAGGGCTCTTATCCTGCACGTTCATGCTTTGAGGTTGCAGGCCTTCCCAAAGGCGCAAAAGTAGAAATCGAGGCAATTGCAGCATTATGATTGAAAACGATTACAAATATTTAATTCACAACCCGTCAGGAAACAGAAAAGGCGCTCAGGAAATGTTCAGCATTGACATTGCCAAGAGAGCCCGTGTTTTTCACAGACAGATTCCCGGCTACAGAATGACAAGACTCTGTGCCCTTCCCGAGCTTGCATCAATGCTCGGAGTAGGTGGAATCTACATCAAGGACGAGGCTCAGCGCCTTATCCTCAACAGCTTCAAGGTTATGGGTGGTTCATTTGCCCTGTACAACTTCCTTAAAAAGAAGCTCGGCAGAACAGAAGACATTGCCTTTGATTACCTGAAGAGCAAAGAGTGCCACGACATTGTCGGTGACATTACATTCGCTTCCGCAACAGACGGAAACCACGGCCGTGGAATTGCATGGGCAAGCCAGCAGCTCGGTTACAAGTGTGTAATTTACGTCCACAATGAGACAAGCCAGCCCAGAATCGACGCTATCCGCAGCTACGGTGCACGTGTAGAAGTTGTAGACGGCAACTACGATGATGCAGTCCGCAAGATTGCCCAGGATGCCAAGAAGTACGGTTGGGAAATCATTTCCGACACTTCATGGGATGGTTACACAGAAATCCCCACATGGATCATGCAGGGTTACACAACAATCCTTCTTGAGGCTCAGGAACAGCTTGCCGGTATGGGCATCTCCAAACCCACCCACGTATTCGTACAGGCCGGAGTAGGTGCTCTTGCAGCAGCAACAGTCGGCTTCTACTCAGCTCTGTTCCCCAACGATCCTCCCAAGTTCGTAGTTGTTGAACCTGACAAGGCTCCGTGCGTATTCGAGAGCATCAAAGCCGGCGACGGTAAGTGCCACAGCATCAAGGGTAGCCTTGATACTATCATGGCCGGTCTTGCCTGCGGTGATCCGTCACCCATTGCCCTGGACATTCTGAACGACAATGCCAACATCTTTGTACAGATGCCTGACTATGTTGCAGCCCGCGGTATGAGAATCCTCTCCTGTCCGCTTACTGGTGACCCGTTTATCATCTCCGGAGAATCCGGTGCCGTAACTCTTGGAGCTCTCTTTACACTGAAGAACCCCAACTGCCCGGAAGACCTGGCAAAGGCTCTTGCTCTGGACGAGCACAGCAACATTCTCATGATCAACACTGAGGGTAACACAGACCCGGTCCAGTTCCGCAAGGTTATCTGGGACGGCCTGGATCCGGTTCCCAAGAAGTTCACAGACATTGACATCAGATAAAAGAGTCATGTCATAAACCAAGAGGCTTTCAAGGATTACCCTGAAAGCCTCTTTTTTGCCTATACGGGCATTTATTTCAGTTCCTTAAGCTTTTCAATTGGAATCTCTGTGGATTGACTGATGATGTTCAGGTCTACGCCTAGTTCCAGCAGTTTCTTGGCAACTTTTTCCTTGGCTTTTCTTTCTTTGGATTCCAAAACAGCTTTTTCGTCATATTCAAATAGAATCATCTTTGCCACTCCCGCTTTGTTTTCCTCTATAAGTTTTCTAACCTCTGAATCTTCATGCAGAGATTTGAGTGCTATCTCTACCGCCTCTTCCATAAAGTATCCCTGCCTTGTTAATTCTCTCACATCAGTTGTAAAAAGTGAATAATCTGAAAGCGGCCTGCAACTGTTTAACAATTTCCTGTTTCTGCCGTAGTTTACGTTGTACATTGTTACCCGTACCTGTATGTCTCCCTTTACTCCTTCTTTAAAAGCTTGGGATAACATGAGTACTTTCCTGTTTGGTTGATACCTGTCTCCATTATAGAAGACAATCAGCTTTGGATAGGGAATTGGGACTATATCGTCATCATAAATGTCATCATTCTGTCCGGATGTCTGCAGATACTTATCGTACAACTGTCCCGCATAGATCAGCATTCTCAGCGGCATGTTTGGATTGTAGGTGGATTGCTGCTCATAGAGATTCATTGAATCGGCAATAATGAATGAAATGTCATTACGCATTCCCATGTAGACTGCATTCTCAATGGTTGTGATTTCAATATCATCAATGCAGTCATAATGTGTATTGTTGATTGCATTGTAAAGACTGAGTGTCAAATTCTTATGCTTCTCATTACCGAAAATGTACTTGAACAGCCTGTCTTTGTACTCTCTGTTAATGGATTCTTTTTTCATAAGGAACCTCCCTTCAGGTGTTATTCACAAAGCCGCAACGCGGCACTGTGTTTTCACCTATATAGTGGTTTTTTGACGGCTTTTTCTTTCATCGGTTTGAAGGGGGTTTTGGGACTGAATTGAAATCTTTTTTTACAAATTGTAACAATCGCGACGTACCGAAACGCACCGCTCAACGGTGAAACGCGTGAAAACGGTGAAAACGGTGAGAACGGTGAAAACGTGTGAAGGATGTTGGGTAAAAATAAGGGTTGCAGTTTTTGTGCTGCAACCCGGTGTTTTGAATAGTGGTTTGGCTGGATCAGAAGGAGTAGGAGACTCCGATTACGACAGGCATGCTGAAGCTGAGTGCAAAGCCAGTGGCCTTGTATGTTTTTACAGTTGTGTCCAGATCATAAGAATTTTTTGAAACGTTGAAGAGTCCAACACGCGGCATGACTTTAAGTGCAACGCCATAGTTTTCTGTGAACTTGTAAGCTACATCTGCATAGCCTGTGATACCGATGTTAACGTATCTTTCGGTATAAGAGACGTCATGATATGTAGAGTTGATAGTTGAATTGGAAGGTTTGGCTGCAGTTACTTTTACATTGATTCTGTCAGCGAAGATACCACCGCCAACTGCTACTTCAACACTTTCTGCAACGGGAAGCTTGAATGCAACACCGGCAGCAAATGACATGTTTGTAACTGAAGTCTTTGCCTTTGCAGCATTGCCAATAAGGGCTTCAGCCTCTTCGGCCAGATCACTGAGGGTATACCATTCATTTGAACCATCAGCCTTTGACTTGATGTCAGAATTGAATGTCATGTTGAAGTCAACCCATGATGTAAGGCCGTTGGCAAGGTCATAGCCGGCTGATACGTCGAATCCGAAGCCTTTTGTGTCATAAAGCCATGCTGAACCAAAAAGATCTTCTTCAGAGAACTTTGCAGTTTTTCCGGAAACAAAGTTGAATGTTCCGCCGACTTTTAGTGTTCCTGTTGCAAACAGAGATGCTGCAATACAAAGAACAACCATTATAGAAATAACTTTTTTCATTATTTTCCTCCGATTTCGATAAAATATAGTGATGTAAAAAGTGTAAATCAATACTTATTTCAGGAATGTTGCATCACCGTAACTGAAGAAACGGTAGCGTTTCTGGACTGCGTGGTTGTAGGCCTTAAGGATGTTCTCGCGGCCGCAGAAGGCACTTACCAGGACAAGAAGGGTTGACTCGGGTGTGTGGAAGTTGGTAACCATCTGGTCCACAACGCGGAATTCAAAGCCCGGGGTTATGAAAAGATCGGTGGCACCGCTTCCGCTTCTTACAAGGCCTGTTGTCCTGTCAACACAGCTTTCAAGGGTTCTGACACTTGTTGTACCAACGGCAACAATTTTGCGGCCGGCTTTCTTTGCGGCGTTGATTGCAGATGCTGCTTCGGCTGTGACGTGGTAGCGCTCTGTGTGCATGTGGTGGTCTTCAAGATTCTCCGTTCTGACGGGGAGGAAGGTCCCCATTCCTACCTGGAGGGTAACGTGGACAATTTCAACACCCTTGGCTTCAAGACGGGAAAGTATTTCCTCTGTCATGTGCAGGCCTGCAGTAGGGGCTGCCATTGAGCCGTAGTCACGGGCATAGATGGTCTGGTAGCGGCTTTCGTCGTTGAAGTCATCCTCGCGCTTGATGTAAGGGGGAAGGGGAACGTGGCCGCATTTGATGAAGAAGTCTTCGTCTATGTCGTGGTCAAAGGTAACTTCCTTCACGCCGTCCTTTTCGGAAGTGATCGTTGCATTTACGTAGAGCTTTCCGTCAGGAAGGTAGAACGAGTACTTCTTTCCCACAAACTGCTTTTTGCTTCTTGAGACCATGGCCTGCCAAACGTTGTCTGAAACAGGTTCTGTAAAGAGAAATTCAACCTTGCCTCCTGTTTCCGAGATGCCGTAGACACGGGCCTTGCGGACCTTGGTGTCGTTTACAACAAGAAGGCTGCCCGGCTCTACAAAGTCCGGGAAGTTTGAAAACATGGAGTCCTGATACCCGCCGGTTTTCCTGTCAACAACAAGAAGACGGTCCTCTCCACGCCGGGCGCTTGGGGTCTGGGCAATGAGTTCTTCAGGCAGTTCAAAGGTGAATTCGCTTATTTTCATGACAGTAGAGGAATATAGCGCAAGAATGATTATTGTTCTATACTTATCAGCAGTTTTATGAAGTACATGCAGACTATTCAGACAATCTCCTCCAAGTTGGGAAATGCCCGCCTCATGGCTGTTAGCAAGACGCGCAGCGTTGAGGAGATTGATGCAGTATACAACTGCGGAGTGAGGCTTTTCGGAGAAAACCACGTCCAGGAGATAGTTCAGAAGTTCACTTCCTACAGACCGGACGGTCTTGAGCTTCATATGATCGGCCACCTTCAGAGCAACAAGGTTTCAAAGGTTGTGCCTCTTGTGGACATGATTGAGAGCGTGGACAGCATCAAGCTTCTCGAAAAGATTGATTCTGAGGCGCTCAAATGCAGAAAAACCATGGATGTGCTTCTTGAGTACAACACAAGCGGAGAAGAGTCAAAAAGCGGTTTCGGATCCAGGGAAGACATGTTCGAGTGCATTGAAAGGGCCTTTGAACTTGACAACGTAAGACTGAGGGGTCTTATGACGGTAGGTCCGCTTGAGCACCCTGAAAACACACAGGATGCCTTCAGATTCCTGAAGAATCTTTTTGAGGAATGCCGTATAAGATACGGAGAAAAGCTTGCCGATTTTGACATTCTTTCCATGGGCATGAGCTCTGACTGGGAGCTTGCTGTCAAAGAGGGTTCAACCCTGGTGCGCATAGGTACAAGCATTTTCGGAGAGAGGCACTATGATTAAGAAAGCCATTGCAGTTGTACTTCTTGTCTGTATCTGTTTTTCCGCCTTCAGCCTTGATATGAAGAATGCTCAGCCGTACTCGGATGACGAGTTCCCCAAATGGAGCCTGGATCTGAGGAGGGGTGAAGTAATCTTTTTCGGAAGCCTGCCCATTGCATACGCAATGACAAGTCTTGTTTCCTCAAAACTGATCAACAAGGATCTGACATTCTGGCAGACCATGGCGATATCGGCCGGCGTCAGTACGGCCATAACGGTTCTGGACTACATTCTGGGGCTTGGTTCGGGCAAATGAGAATAGAGAAGAACTACGCCTTCACAGTTCCTCAGGGCTCTACGGTTCAGCGTGCGGATGCCTTTCTCAGCTCCTGCATCCCCGAGCTTTCACGCTCTGCCCTGACGGGCGAGTTGTGCGAGATCTATGTAAACGGGGTGGAGGCGCGTAAGAGCTCAAAGGTAAGGGCAGGGGACAGCGTTGAACTGTTCTACGCAGCCGAGGTCTTTGAAAACATAGAAAAGCAGGATATTCCCCTGGACATTATCTACGAAGACAAGAGCATGCTTGTGATAAACAAGAAAAGCGGCATGGTGGTTCATCCCGGTGCTGGTAACCCCGACGGAACCGTGGTAAATGCCCTTGCATGGCGCTACGGCGATTCGTTCATCCAGAGCATGGCCGACGAGTGCGACATCACCCGCCCGGGCATTGTGCACCGTCTGGACAAGGACACAAGCGGAGTTCTGGTAATTGCCCTGACTCCCCAGGCTCATGCAGAGCTTGCACGCCAGTTTCAGGAACACTCCAACGAAAAGTACTACTACGCACTTTGCGACGGCATTTTTGAGAAGAGGCACGATAAGATAAGCTGTCTCCTTGGCCGCGACCCCAACAACAGAAAGCTCTTTACCGTGGTACGAAGCGGCGGCAAGGACAGCCTGTCAGAGTACAGCGTTGTGCGCCAGTTTGAAGACTGTGCCCTTGTGAAAGTGCGCATCTACACGGGCAGAACCCACCAGATAAGGGTTCACATGAAGAGCATAGGCCACCCTGTGGTCGGCGATGTTTTATACAATAAAAAAATCTCCCGCTTCCCCGGCTATCCGCTGATGCTTCACAGCTTCAGTCTGGATATCAACCACCCGGAAACGGGAGAACGTATGCACTTCGAAGCAGAGCTTCCTGCTTCTTTTGAAAAATACCTTACAGAATAAGTCCTTCAAGCTGCTCCAGAAGTTTTGTGAACTTGGCAACAGCTGCCTTTACCGGCTCCTGTGTGGACATATCTACGCCGGCTCCCTTCAGTGAGTCGATGGGGAACTTGCTTCCGCCGCTCTTGAGGAAACCAAGGTAGTCATCAAGCTCCTTCTTTCCGCCGTTGAGAACCCTCTCCGACAGTGCAATTGATGCAGAAATTCCTGTTGAGTACTTGTAAACGTAGTAGGCGTTGTAGAAGTGCGGAATCCTCAGACCTTCAAGGTCGGATACATCTTCAAAGACCATCTCAGGTCCGAAGTACTGCTCCAACAGGTTTCTGTAGTTCTTTCTGAGAGCATCCAGTGTCAGCGGCTCTCCGCCTTCCTGCTGGGTGTGGCAGATAAGCTCAAACTCGGCAAACATTGTCTGTCTGAACAGGGTTGCAACAATGTCATCCAGCTGCTTTGCAATGATGTAAGCCCTTGTCTTCTCATCCTTGGCATTGTCGATGAAGTACTTTGCAAGAAGCTGCTCGTTGAAGGTAGAGGCAACTTCGGCTTCAAAGATTGTGTACTCATAGTAGGGGAAGGGGTTGTTGTTCTTGCTGTACCAGCTGTGCATGCTGTGTCCGCCCTCGTGGGCAAGGGTGAAAATGTCGCCAAGAACATCTTCCTTGTAGTTGAGAAGGATGTAAGGTTTTCCGATAAAACCGCCGGATGAGAAGGCTCCGCTTCTCTTACCCTTGTTCTCGTATCTGTCGACCCATCTGTCTGTTGTTATTCCTTTGTAGATGGTATCCACATAGTCTTTTCCAAGCGGGGCGAGTGCCTTTTTGACAATAAGGGCAGCTTCCTCGTACGGGGTATGTTTGACAGGCATCTCAACCATGGGAACGTAAACGTCGTAGTGCCTGAGCTGGTCGAGTTTCAGGACCTTTTTCTTAAGAGAGTAGTACCTGTGAAGGCTGTCAAAACCGCTGTGAACGGCTTCGATCAACCCTGTGTAAACGCTGCGCGGTACGTTGTCCCTGTAAAGCGATGCATCAAGGGCTGTCTCAAAACCTCTTACGCGGGCGTTGAAGATATCCTGTTTTACAGAACCGCTGTACAGAGCTGCAATTGTCTGCTCGTGCTTCCTGTAGGTTTCATATAACTGCTTGTAGGCCTTTTCCCTGATTGAGCGGTCGCGGCTCTGCATGAAGGAACCGTAGGTGCTCTGGCTCAGGTCCTTGCCGTCAATCTTTCCGAAGTCCATGTCGATGTTTGTGAGAACGCTGAATGCACTTCTGGGTGTGTCCTGGAGTTCATCCTGCTTGGCAAGAATTGCCTCTTCCTTCTCTGAAAGGGTATGGGGTCTCTGTCTGAGAAGTTTCTTAAGAGGGATTCTGTAGTCGTCAAAGGCCTTGTCTTCAATCCACTTTTCCAGGTCGGCTATGGCAAGAATCTCCGGATCCATCCAGCTGACTGAAGCCACAAACTGTGAATACAGATGCATCAGAATGCCTTTTCTTTTCTGGTTTTCAGGGCTCTGTGCCTCTGCGCTGCTGTTAAGGGAAGCATAGTTGTAAAGCTTCTCAAGAAGCATCGTGTTTTCATTTGTGAACCTGAGTGCTTTCAGAAGGTTCTCAGGGCTCTTACCGAGTGTTCCCTTGAAGGACTCTACCTGTGAAACGCTCTTTTTGAAGACCTCCAGGTCCTTTTCATAAAGCTCCTCTGTTGCGTAAAGGTCGGAGAGGTCCCACTTGTCGGATTCTTTAATCTGATCACGGGTGGGAATTGCCTTCTCATTCATGCTGTCCAGCTTTTCCTTGAGAAGTTTCACGGCCTTGCCTCTGTGGCTGAAACGGCCCTTGTCCTTTCCCAGGGCAAAGTTTGAGCATCCGGCTTCATTGTTGAAGAATACGGGATCATAACCGAAGCCGCCTACTCCGTCAGGCTCTTCAAGAATTCTGCCTTCGCTTACGCCCTTTACGGTTATTGCCTTTCCTTTTCTGTCCAGGAGGACCAGAACACATACAAATTCGGCCCTGCGCTGGTCACCTTCAAGACCTTTCATGCGTTCGATGAGCAGAAGGTTCTTGGTCTCTGCCGGAAGGATTGTTACCCCGTCAGGGCTACCGAAACGTGCGGTATACACGCCAAGCTCGCCCGGTAGGGCATCTACCAGAAGACCTGAGTCGTCGGCAAGAACCGGCATGTCTGTAAGGCCCTGGCTGTCCTGAATAAGCTTCTGGGCCTTCATCATGGCGTTCTCTTCAAATGTGGTTCCCGTCTCCTCGCAGTCAAAATCAATTCCGAATTCATAGGGAAGATGAAGTGTGTGAGGTGCGAGAAGGGGAGACAGTTCATTAAGTTTATGCTGATTTCCGCTTGCAAGTAAAATATCCATACTGCTTAGGATAATTTATTTTGAGCGCCTAGTGAACAACCTGGTTTCAAATACCTTTGAAGGAACCAGGATAGGAACCTGGTCGTAACGCAGATTCGCCTTCCATCTTCCTTCTGAAAGCTGCCACTCGATTCTGTTGCTTCCGTAAAAGTGCTCTGACTCTCCAGTTACCCACTGGATCAGGCTTCTGGTCTGGAAAACAGCCGTCTCTATGTATCTTATGCTTACGTGCAGTTCTTCGCTCAGCTCTTTGTACGGGACACGTGTGGTGTGACGGTCAATGTCATTGAGTCTGTTGCGGTGATGCAGACGGTTAAGCTGGCGCAGAAACTGAATCTCCGAGTCTTCATACAGTGAGTAATCGCGGCTTGCAGCACTTTCATATTCCAGTTCCAAAACTTTGTTCCAGTAGAAGTTGCACCTGCTTTCAAGCCGTTCTTCCTCCAGAATCTGATCCTGACATTTCTTTCTGAAGTATTCGCATAATAATGCAGTCTCTCTGAAGTCAAACCGGAAGATTCGGCAAATTTCCCTTACCGTATTCCTTCCCATGAAAGGCATGAAGGTAAGGGCGGTTATGAAGAAACGGCGGTGGATTGTGCTGCTGTGCATGAATGCATAAGACAGTTTTCTTCTCCATGTGTCCGGAAGTCTTGCATAATCCGGCGGATCGTAGATTCTGCTCTGCTTTTCGTCGTTCTCAAGCATTTCCTCGTAGTACATGTGGTGCCTCAAGACAGCCTTTTCCTTTCTGATCTGCTTTGACTTGCGGTAGTAGAACTGCTTGGCCCTGTTTTCCAGATAAGACTTCATATAGTTGCTGAAACTTCCCTTTTCAGGCTTGTAGTTACTGATTATGTAGTCAATCTGGCTGTAGATATGAAGGGTGAACTCGCTTGCATCCTCCTCCTTCAGAAAACTGAATTTCTGCGGCAGGAAATAGCAGAGTTTGATAATTTCCCTTTCAATGTCATTTCTAAGCAGAACGGTTTCTTTTCTGCCTGCTTCCTTCGTGTTCAGATAACATCTAATCTTTTCATTAAGGTCCATAGTGGTGCCCCATTGAGGCTTTATACGACCAGAATGGGAAAATCTTTCATGACTTTTTGCATTTTGATATAAACTATTGCTTATAAGTTTGCTAAAAAAATCCCTTTATCGACCAATCACGTGTTGAGTGGGGTAGAAAAAGAAAAAACCGGAAAACAGAGTTTCCCGGTTAATTATAACTGTTGAAAGAATTTTTACCTGCTTGCCTTGATAATATCTGTGGCCTGCTTGGAAAGTTTTGTAATCTTTTCGAAATTTCCTGCGTTGATGTCAGCTTTTGCGCAGATCCAACTGCCGCCTACTGCATGGATGAAGGGGGCTTTTGCAAACTCTGCAAGGTTATCTGCGCTGACTCCACCTGTGGGTATGAACTTTACTCCACCGAAGGGACCGTTAAGGGCTTTCATTGCATTGAGTCCACCGTAAACATTTGCAGGGAAGAACTTCACAATATCAAGGCCCTTCCTGATTGCTGCCATAATCTCTGTGGGTGTGACACAGCCGGGAAGGACTGTAATGCCCCTGTCTATGCAGTAACTTACAATGTTTTCATCAAAACCGGGTGAAACTATGAACTTTGCTCCGTATGTTATGGCAATCTTGCACTGCTCCATTGTAATAACTGTTCCGGCTCCTACTATCATGTCCGGGCAGTTGTCTGCAACGGCCTTGATGCTGTCTGCGGCAGCGGCTGTGCGGAATGTGATTTCCATGAAATTGACACCGCCTGCGAGCAGGGCTTCTGCTGTGGGAACTGCGTTCTTCGCATCTTCAAGTACTACTACCGGCACTATTCCTGTTTTGTAAATTTCTTCTCTGAGTCCCATATTTCCTCCGTATTATACATTCTAAATGCAACGACCTTTCATTTCCAGCAAAATAACTGCACTCTTGGTATTGAAATACCTTTGCCCTTTAATATAATATCTATCCGCACACTTAATTTGACGCGAGGTTTTAATTGGCTGACAAAAGAGAATTCAGAATAAACAGGCAGATTCATGCCAGAGAAGTGTTTGTTCTTGATGAAAACAATCAGAAGAAAGGCGTTATGTCATTCTTTGATGCCCTTTCGC
>Ga0265298_10004074_pt1 | contig 18897 bp, 15 predicted proteins | sample AusTroGonzalo_MG_3_FD_193486 | JGI IMG/M metagenome (GOLD analysis project Ga0265298, IMG submission 193486) | Bovine rumen microbial communities from tropical cattle in Woodstock, Queensland, Australia - Gonzalo_01 | ecosystem: Host-associated > Mammals > Digestive system > Stomach > Rumen ... | reverse complement strand
TATACAAATAATTCTGTCAGGTCTTATTTAATAAATGATGTCGATAAAGAATCTTTAATTAGCTTAATTACCAACTATCATTACGATGCGATTGTTTCTTTCACGAAAGATCAACAGCATTATTATGCTGATAAGTTTAAAACCCTTGAAATGTGTTGTATTGTCTTCATTTTCTTTGCAATAGGATTAGGCATACTTATTGTTTCTTTAATGATGCAAACTTCTTTAGCAGAACAAAAACGCGATTTATGTATTATGAAATCAGTAGGCTTCTCTATGGGTCAAATATCAGGAATTTGGTCCGCTGTTACTATATCTCAATTTATTACATCAATGATATTCTCAATTCCGCTTTCTTTTGTCGCTGTAAAAGTATTCTTATCATTTGCAGCTACTAAGACAACACGAGTCCTTTCACATGCTGGATTCTTACATGTGGTGCTAACTTTACTTATTGTTTCAGGTTTCTTACTTGTTTCTCAATTCTTCTGTATGAGACGAGTAAAGAAGTGGAATATCGCTGAAAATACAAAGAATAGGGAATAACTTAAAAAATCAAAAAAACACGGGAATTTCCGTGTTTTTTCATGAAATAGAAGTACTTTTAGTAAACCATAAATACATCAGAGTTTAAAAAGTCAGGAATAAGCAATATTTCCCACATTGCTTTGTTTGAACTATAACTTAATTGTCTAGTGACATAATAAATGGTAATTGCTGTTTCTTCTAATAAGTAGGCAGCATATGGGACAAGTTCAGATTCTTCTTTATTCCAAAATTCGTTATTTTTAAGAAGCACGACACCTTTATTTGCCATAGCGTTTGTTTTTCCTGTAATAACTTGATCACCAAGATATGAATCAGAAATGCCAACATAATATTTATTGTTTTCAGTAACAACAGTTAAATAGCCAGTCATTTTATAGAAACCACTATACACGTTCACTACATCTGGATATTTTGTTGATGTATCTTCTTGTGATCCATGAACAGCTCTTAATTGAGAAACTGTAAGATTTGTTGAAATGTTTTTGTAGTCAAATGGAATATCTGGTGAGCCTTGAGAAGCTTCAATATAAAATGCAACAATAATTGGTGAAAGATTCTTAAGTGAAATAATGCCAGTTACATTATATGTATTACCTTCAGTTAAGGTATTTAAATTAAATGCATTAAGGCGAATGTTTTTGCTACCATCCGTGAAGTTATAATAACGTACACCTTGTCCATCAGATTCAACGTAATAACATCTTAAATTATTAACTGTAACAACCTCTCCATATCCGTGTCCTGCACAGTTATAGTTAACATTTGTAGCTTTTTCATAGAAAGAAGTTAAATTAATTGTTTCTTCTGAAATAACTTCTGGATTCCAAGAAATATCTAATGTTTGATCCCAGCTAAAATTAATAACTAATAATTCAGGATGACCAAGATATTCTGAGATATAACCAGTGACTGTATATTTTGAAGTTTCTTTACACACGTTGTTATCAATTTTGCCCCAAAGTGTAGTTCCGTCGTTTCCAACTTTTGTTGCAACACCGATAGAACCGGTGGAGTCTGCCATAATAACTTTTCCGTGTTCAGAAACATCTAAACCATATTCAGCTTTTGATTTAATTAAATCGATCTTCGCTAGTGCAAAACCTTTGATAGTGACTTTACAATGTTCATTCACGCCATTACCAAAACTATTTTTCTTTACTGGATTAGCAGCAATATATTCTTTAACTTGAGCAATGGATTTTTCGCCTAAATCAACATCTTCATCAACTGGCTTTGTGCCTTCATACTTAATTAAAAGTGATGCGATTTTATGATGTCCGCTTGTTCCGCCTTCGGTGAAAACAATTTCATTTGCAGAACCTTTCCAAACGCCATTATCATAACCTTCTGGGTTTGAGGTAAATGGATTTGAGCCAGGATCTTTAGTTGCAAAGAAGACATCAACTTCCTTAATAGCACCAGCTGAACTAGTAATTGTCAAAGTGTTGTTTGGATACATTCTGGCACATCTTTGATTATCTTTAGTAACAAGTGCAGGAGCAGTACTACCTTCACCTTTAGCAAATTGAATTGTAATTGCGCTATTTACCTCAATTGGGTCGATAAAACCGCTTTGGTCTTTAGAATAATGGTCAGCGAAAACAAAGTCTTCGCTAATTGTTTCAACTGGTTGAACTTCTTTTTTGACTTCTACGTTAATTGAATCTGAAATATTTCCGTCAACAGCAGTAACAGTAATTGATGCTGTTCCTTCTTTAACTGCGTAAACAAGTCCATTATTAACCGTAGCAATCGAATTATCAGAAGAAGCCCAAGTAACTGCTTTATTTTCTGCGTTCTCTGGAGCAATAGTGTAAGTTAATTGCTCAGACTGGCCTTCTTTAAGAAGTAATGACATTTGATTTAAGGAAATAGAGGTGACGTGTATAGTTCCATCTCCGCTCTTTTGTTCTTCTTCCTCTTGTGTCTGTTCAGTTTCTTTACCTGAAATCTTGTCAATGATGTCATTAAAAGAGCATCCACCCAACACTAAACCCAATAGTGGAAATAATAGTAAACTTCTTTTCATATTTTTTTACTCCAATTCAAAGGCACCAGTATATAACTGGTAATAATAACCTTTTTTAGCAATTAATTCATCGTGAGTGCCACGTTCAATAATTTTTCCTTTTTCCATACACATGATAGCGTTGGAATTTTGAATTGTTGAAAGTCTATGAGCAATCGCGAAAACAGTTCTACCTTTCATTAATTGATCCATACCTTGTTGAACAATTTTCTCAGTACGTGTATCAATTGAAGAGGTAGCTTCATCTAAAATCATGACAGGTGCATCAGCTACTGCAGCGCGTGCAATAGAGAGCAATTGTCTTTGACCTTGTGAAAGATTTGAACCATCTCCAGAAAGCATTGTGTTATAGCCTTCTGGTAAACGGGTAATAAAGTCATGTGCATTTGCAATCTTGGCTGCCTCAATACATTCTTCATCTGTTGCATCAAGTCGACCATAACGAATATTTTCCATGACTGTTCCAGTAAAGAGGTTTACGTCTTGTAAAACGATGCCTAAAGAGCGACGTAAATCGTCTTTTTTAATTTTATTAATGTTAATTCCATCGTAGCGGACTTTACCATCTGCTAATGGATAGAATCTGTTGATTAAGTTTGTGATGGTGGTCTTTCCTGCGCCTGTAGCACCCACAAGAGCGATTTGTTGACCTGGGTGAGCATAGACGCTTACATCTAAAAGAACCATCTTCTTGCCATCATATGAGAAGTCAACATTCAATAATTGAATATCACCTTTAAGCTCAGTATAAGTAACTTCTCCAGTTGATTGATGTGGATGTTTCCAGGCCCATTTATGTGTTCTTTCTTCTGTTTCGACTAATTTTCCGTTTTCTTCTTTAACGTTTACTAAAGTAACGTAACCAGTATCTTCTTCTGGTTTTTCATCTAATAAGTCGAAGCAACGTGATGCACCAGCCATACCCATAACGATAAAGACAACTTGTTGTGAGAAGGTGTTAATGTTGTTTGTGAACATTCTAGACATCATTAAGAATGCAACAACCATGCCCCAGAATGTAGCCATTGAATCGGTGCTACTTGGATCAATAACAGTCTTAACTCCAAGGATGTTAATATTATTAAATCCAGGAATAAGAAGCATCATGAAGCCAATAATTGCAGTTAAAACATACATAAAGTTTCCAATATTTCCGTTAATTGGCATTGTAATATTACCGTGTATATTAGCCTCGGTGGAGAACTCACCTAGCTTGTCATTAAGTTTATTAAAGTCTTCACAAGATTGTTCTTCGTGAGAGAAGACTTTGATTACTTTAAGACCATTAATTGCTTCTTCAATATTACCTTCAACAACACCAACTTGGACTTGTTGCTTCATGAAGTATTTAGCAGAACGTCCTCCAATAAATTTGGTGTTAAGGAACATTGCTAAAGCACATAAAACAGTAACTAAAGTCATCCAAAGCGAGTTAAGAAGCATTGTTGTAAAGACGAAGACAACTGCAAAGAATGCTTGAACTAAGCTTGCTAAAGATTGAGACAAGAATTGTCTAATTGTGTCGATGTCGTTTGTAAATAAGGACATAATTTGTCCATGAGGATGTGTATCAAAATATTTGATTGGTAAGTCTTGTAAATGGTCAAACATCATAATTCTCATTGAGTTCATAAACTTTTGAGTAATGATGGCCATTGATCTATTCCAGAACCACGCTGCAAAAATTCCAACAGCATAAATAATACCCATTGCTATGAGCAATCTTGTAATATTTGTGTTTAAAGTAATATTCATTGCTGTAACATCTTGAGTGTAAGTGAACGGATTTTCACCAAGTGGAGTTTTTGTTAAAGCAGCAGTGATAAAGTTTGCAAAAATTGAAGAACAAAGGTTAGAGAAAACATTGAAAATAATGCAGAAGAAAACAACGATTAAGCGAACTGGATATTGCTTAACGAGCATTTTTAATAAACGCTTTAGTGTGCCTTTTTTAGCACGACCACGTTCTCTAATTCGCGGTGCTGGTGGCATTATTTCGCTCCTCCTACTCTGTTTTGTGAATAATAAACTTCTTGATAAATCTTATTTGATTTAATAAGTTCATCGTGTGTTCCAACGGCATTAATTTCGCCATTGTCCATAATGATAATTTTATCAGCTTCTTCAATAGAAGAAATACGTTGAGCAATAACAATTTTGGTCATTTCTGGAAGTTCTTCCTTGAGACCTTTTCTAATTAACTTATCTGTTCTTGTATCAACAGCACTTGTTGAGTCATCAAGAATAATAACTTTTGGTTTTCTTAAAATAGCTCTAGCAATACAAAGTCTTTGTTTTTGTCCGCCAGAGAAGTTTGCGCCTCCATGTTCAACAACTGAATCAAAACCATTCTCTTTTGCTTTAACAATTTCATAGCATTGAGCAATTTGACATGCTTTAATCATTTCTTCTTCAGTTGCATCTGGATTACCCCATTTCAAATTGGATGCGATGGTGCCGGAGAATAAAACATTTTTCTGGAGTACAACTGAAACGCTGTCTCTAAGAGTTTTTAAGTCATATTCTTTAACATTATGATCACCAACTAAAACCTCGCCATTTGAGACATCATAAAGTCTAGAAATTAGGTTAATAAAACTTGTCTTTCCTGAACCGGTTGAACCTAAAATTCCCACGAATTCCCCGGATTTTATGGAAATATTGAGATTTTGAAGTGCGCATCTTTCAGCAGTTTCCTTGTACTTAAAATCTACGTTTCTAAATTCGATGTCACCATTCTTAACTTCATAAAGTGGATTCTCAGGATTTGTAATTGTTGGTTCTTCACTTAAGACTTCGCTGACACGTTTTATTGCTTCAAGTGAAATTAAGAACATAACAAGGATCATTGAAATCATCATGATGTTCATGAGAATTTGAATACCATAAGTTAAAAGGGCTGAGATTTGACCAATCTTGATTGAGACACCTTTACTCTTATAGTAAATATATGTACCAAGAGCTAAAACTGTGATATTTGAAATATGAATAACAGTGTTAATTAATGGGTTATTCAAAGCGACAATCTTCTCTGCCTTGATAAAATCAAATGATAAATTGTTAGAGGCTTTGTTGAACTTTTCCTTCTCATGTTCTTCACGAACGTAAGATTTAACAACTCTAATTCCTGCAACGTTTTCTTGAACAGATTCATTAAGCTTGTCGTAACGTTTGAAAACGCTGATGAAAATTCTCATCGCGTATTTACCGATTAAGAATAAGCCAAATGCGACTACAGGAATTAAAACAACAAAGATACATGCCATAACGCCGCCTGTAATGAACGCCATAACAGCAGAGAAAATCATCATAAGTGGTGCACGTACAACGATTCTAATGAGCATTTGGAATGACATTTGAATTTGTTGGATGTCTGTTGTTGTTCTTGTAACTAAAGATGATGATGAGAATTTGTCGATATTTGAGAATGAGAATCCCTGGATTTTTTTGAATACATCTGAACGAAGATTTGTTGCAAAACCAACCGATGCTTTTGCACCAAAAATACCGCCCATAATTCCAGAGAAAATCGATAAAATAACAATACCTAAAAGGATTAAAACTAAACCTAAGACTGTGACTGTTAAATTTAAATTTAAGTTTTGGTTAAGATATGGAATTTTAGTGACAAATGTAAGTCCGTTTTCTAAATAAGCTTCAGATTTAACATAACTATCAACTGAGTCGATAAGCATAGACATGGTGAAAGGCATGATACATTCAAGGAATGCTTCAAGTACCATAAAAATAGGAGTAATTAAAGCATACTTCTTATATTGTCTAACGCTTCCTAAAACAAGTTTTATCTTTTGCCAAAGAGACATACAAAAAATATTTTATTGTTTATTTAAATAAAATCAATAAAAACTTATTTATCTAACATATTCAAGAAACTGAGTAACAGTTTCTTCATCGTTATCAAAAAGGAATAAGAAGAATTCATCGCCTAAAGCATTTCTAAAGCTATCTGGATAATATCCATGACTTCTTAGATTATCTTTATATTTATTCATGATGTCTTCGCTTGAATGTTTATAAGTGAGTTGGAACTTTCTATTAATAGAGAAAGAAATCTTGTCTGTTTCGTTATCTAAATGGCAAACATTATCAACAATCATAGAAGCATAGGCTTCATAGTAATCGGTCTTAGCGACTAAATTAAGAAGTTCAGGTGTGTCTCCGCCTGGTGATCTAAGGTTAACTTCAAGAGCAACAATTTCGCCTTTTCTTGCAAATCCTGGTTTGCCTTTATTTAGTTTAAAAAGCTCAATATGGAAACAACGTGTATTGATATTGAATGCTTTTACGATGCGTTCTCCCATCTTTCTATAAGAGGTTGGCATCTTTGACTCTGCATAGTAGAAAACGTCAATATTTTGATTAACTACTTCTGCGATTGGAGTTGGGAATGTTTCTTTGAATGCGACAACAACTTCAGCTTGTCTATTTGCGATGCCATCAAAAGAAACAATACTTCCATCTAAAAACTCTTCCATAATATAAACTTCATTTGGTTTAACTTCGTGGAAGTGTTTAAGCTCTTCTAAATTTCTAATTTTAAATGTATCAGCTGCCCCAACACCTGAATCTGGTTTAGCAAAAACCGGATAACCAACTTGATCAACAAATTTTAATGATTCTTCTAAAGAAGAAACAAGAATATATCTAGCAGTTTTAACTCCAGCAGCATTGAAATATTTCTTCATTCCTGATTTGGATTGCTTATCTGCTAATTCAGCAGGACGGAATCCACCTTCAATATTGAACCATTCACGATATACAGCATCGTTTTTCATCCAATATTCATTGTTTGATTCAATAAAGTCAATTTTGCCGTATTTGTTTTTAAGATATTCGATTGCTTTGATGACCCAGTCTTTATTTTTGAGGTTTGAAACATAGCAATACTCTTTTAAATTTGCTTTAAGTTCATCATTAAGGCATTCAAATCTTTCGTCACCAATACCGAAAACATTAACGCCTCTAGAGTTTAAGGCTCTAACGAACTGAGAATAGATTCTAGGAAAGTTTGGTGAGATAAAAATGTAATTCATATTGCGAAGATTATAGTATTTTAAATTTATATTTCAAATACTTTTGTTTGTGGCATATAATTAAACGAGCTTATGAAAAAGGTTTTGATAGTTATTAATGGCTACGGTTTAGCTGGTGGAATTCAACATCAAGTAGAACGTTTAAAAGAAGAGTTTTCAAAACGAGGTGTTGAAGTTGATCTAATCAAAAATACCCAGGTTTTTGCGTATATTTTTGAAGGAAACATCAAAATTTCTTTACCAAAATATGACTTTGTTTTGTATCTAGATAAAGACCGTTATGTCGCAGAACTTTTAGAGAAGGCAGGTTACAAACTTTATAACTCAATTGATTCAATTATTAAATGTGATGATAAGATGCTCACACATATATGTCTTTCAAATGAAGGAATTAAGATGCCAACATCTATTTCTTCAACTCTCTGTTATACAGATAACGGAAATAGAGATTATCTAAAACCTGTAATTGAGAAAATCGGTTTACCAATGATTGTAAAAGAAAATTATGGATCACTCGGTAAGCAGGTTTATCTTGTAAATGATTATAAGGAATTGCTTGAAATCGAAAATAAATTAATACATGTGCCACATATTTTCCAAGAATATATCGAATGTTCAAAAGGAAAAGATTTTAGAATTATCGTTATTGGTGGAAAAGTTATCGCCTACATGAAACGTGAAAACAAGAATTCATACCTTTCAAATTTGGCAACTGGTGGAACAGCATCAAAAGTTGATCTTCCAAAAGAATATTTAGAAACAGCAGTCAAAGCTGCAAATATTCTTGGTCTTGATTATTGTGGGGTTGATATTCTTGAAGGGCCAAATAAAGAACCAATTATTTCAGAAGTCAATTCAAACGCCTTCTATGAAGGAATAGAAAAAACAACCGGCATTAACGTTGCAGGTTGTTATGTAGATTACCTTCTTAATAAGTAGTTTATTTACAAGTAAGTCCTTTGAGTCCTTCGAGGACTTTTTCTTTAACTTCAGGACCAACTAAATAATCGATAATTTCTAATGCGAAAGGAATGGAATATTGCATAGATCTTGCAGTGATAATGTTGCCATCTCTTTCGACCTCTTTTCCAGTAAAATCCCCGAGAATTCCTGCATTAAATCCTGCAAAACACGTATATTTTTTGTTTTCTAAATAACCGTATTGTCCTAAGACAGATGGTGCAGCGCAGATGGCGCAAATAAGTTTGTTATGAAGCAAGAAATAATCTAGGTATGCTTTTAAAAATTCGCATTGTGCTAAATTTCTTGTTCCTCTACCTCCACCTGGGAGAATAATGAAGTCATAAGGTTCTAAATCAAACATCAGTTTTAAGAGTGCATCTGCTAAAACATGCAAACCAAAACTACTTTCTACTTCTAATCTATCTGTTATAGAGCATGTTTTGACCTCAAAACCCGCTCTTAAAAGAACATCTCTAGTTGTTAAAGCTTCAGTATCTTCAAAGCCATCCGCTAAAATTAGTAATCCTCTCATGCTTTTACCTCACAAAATATGATATACTCATTTTGTATGAAAAAGAATGTTTTACTTATTTTACTCTCTGCAGCCCTTTTAACTGGCTGCGAATTTGACATCACACTCGCTTCACTTGGCAAAAAGAAGGAAAATGAATCTACCCCTACTGAAGAAAAGGAAAATGAGAATACTCCTTCAACTCCAACTACTGAAGAAGATCCACCAAAACCTGAAACACCTACTGAAGAAAGAGAAGATATTAAGGATGAATATACCGCAACAATTTTATTAAGCGGAAATTCATTTGCTCAAGCCACTTCTACAAGGTCTGGATATCAATTAGATGACTCAACATACGCAGAACATGTATCTGCTTTGAAGGAATATTGTGATTCTAATTTAGAATACGAAAACCTTATCACGAAGATTAATTGTACAGATGATAATACAGCTGAACTCTATTCAAAAATTTATTTCTGTGTCGGAACAGGTTATCACGTAAATGGGAAATTCAAACCAGGTACATTTAAATGGACATCTGGCGAAAAGATTTATAGAGTTGAAATTAAAGCATTAGCATATGCTAAAGAATACAATAATACAGTTAATCCAGATACAATTTCCCATGTTTGGATTGATTCAGATGACCATTCATTAGAAACAACATCTGCTCCTGAGGTTCAAACATTCTCAAAAGAATATGGTGATGGAACAAATTCATTCAGCATCAAATCGACCGGATCTAGAGTCCTTCTTGAATCGATAACGATTACATGGAGAGGTTAAAATGAAATTAACCGATGATCAAATTAGATCAATCATGGTAAAAGAAGGCAAATCTAAAACCATATTGGTTGATGAAAAAGAAGAAGAGCATGTAATTGAAAACCACATTAAAGAAGGTTGGAAATTAATTAAAAAAACACAGTTAAACGGCAGAACTAAATTGACTTTTGAAAAATAGTCAAATTAGGACTGTCTTTTTTTCTTTACTATGTCAAGCGAATAATATATATTATTTATGCTCACATTTTAGGAGGATATATTGAATGCAATATACAAAAGATGTCGAAAATATGTGCAAAGTCAATTGTGGCGCCTCTCACGGATGTGCTCCAATTCCTGAAGAAGGAAAATGGGTCTATTCCAGAAAAATCGAAGATATCAGCGGTTTTACTCATGGTATCGGATGGTGTGCTCCACAACAAGGTGCATGTAAAATCACTTTAAACGTCAAAAAAGGAATCATTGAAGAAGCCTTAATTGAAACACTTGGCTGTTCAGGTATGACTCACTCAGCAGCTATGGCTAGCGAGGCTATCGTTGGTAAAACTGTTCTTGAAGCATGTAATACTGACTTAGTTTGTGACGCCATCAACACAGCTATGAGAGAATTATTCTTACAAATCCTTTATGGTAGAACTCAATCCGCTTTCTCAGAAAACGGTTTAGCTATCGGTGCAGGTCTTGAAGACCTTGGTAAAGGACTTCGTTCACAAGTTGGTACACTTTATTCAACCAAAGAAAAAGGTCCACGTTACCTTGAATTAACCGAAGGTTACATTACATCTATGGCATTAGATGAAAACAATGAAGTGTGTGGATATCAATACATTTCACTTGGAAAATTCACTGACTTCTTGAAGAAGGGTGACTCACCAGAAGCCGCTTTAGAAAAAGCTAAAGGACAATATGGTAGATATAACGATGGTGTCAAGTTCATTGACCCACGTAAGGAATAGGAGGTTCTTAAAATGGCTTTATTTGAAGGTTATGAAAGAAGAATCGCTCAAATCAATAAATGCTTAAACGAGAATGGTATTGCCTCTCTTGAAGAAGCAGAAAAGATTTGTAAAGACAAAGGATTAGATGTTTACCAAATGGTAAAAGACATCCAAGTCATTTGTTTCGAAAATGCTTGCTGGGCTTACACAGTTGGTGCCGCCTTGGCAATCAAAAATAACGCAAAGAACGCTGCAGAAGCAGCTAAATGGATTGGTGTTGGCTTACAATCATTCTGTATCCCAGGATCAGTCGCAGACGATAGAAAAGTTGGCTTAGGTCATGGTAACTTAGGCGCAATGTTGCTTTCTGAAGAAACCAAATGTTTCGCATTCTTAGCAGGTCACGAATCATTCGCAGCAGCTGAAGGTGCAATTGGTATTGCAAAGAAAGCAAACAAAGTCCGTAAAGAACCATTAAGAGTTATCTTAAATGGTTTAGGAAAAGACGCAGCTAAGATTATTGCAAGAATCAATGGCTTCACACATGTTGAAACCGAATTTGATTACTTCACTGGCAAAGTCAAAGTTGTTAAAGAAACAAAATATGGTAACAACTCAGACAGATTAGCAGTCCGTTGTTATGGTGCAGATGATGTTCGTGAAGGTGTCGCAATCATGCACATGGAAGGTGTTGATGTTTCTATTACTGGTAACTCAACTAACCCAACAAGATTCCAACACCCAGTCGCAGGTACATACAAGAAAGAATGCGTTGAACAAGGTAAGAAGTATTTCTCAGTTGCATCCGGTGGTGGAACTGGTCGTACACTTCACCCAGACAACATGGCAGCAGGTCCAGCTTCCTATGGTATGACCGATACAATGGGTCGTATGCACTCAGACGCTCAATTCGCAGGTTCAAGCTCAGTTCCAGCACACGTTGAAATGATGGGCTTAATCGGCATGGGCAACAACCCAATGGTTGGTGCAACAGTCGCAGTCGCAGTTTCTGTTAGCCAAGCATTAGCAAAATAATAAATCTTTGATTTATAAGACACTCGAAAGGGTGTCTTTTTTCTTTGCAAATTATTTGTACAACATTTTACCATTTTTATTGATTTTGTTGTACAAGGTAGTATAATATTGTTGAGGATAATTATATGTCTGTTTTAGAAGGTGTATTAAGAGAAGAGCTTGCACGTCTTTCTGCAAATATTTCAGCATATAAAGAGAAATTGAAAAACTTGCCAAAAGGTACAATTTTTATTCGTAAAGATTACAATTCATACTTTGTGTATAGACGAAGAAGAGAAGGATCTAAAATTCTTTCTGAGTATATAGGGCCTTTAGAGAGTTTAAGAGCCCAGGAAGAAATTGATAAATCAAGCGATTATAAAAGAATAAAAAAGAACTTAAAAATTGCAAATGAAGAATATTTAAAACTAAAAAAGGCGGTTAGAGCTTATGACAAATAACGAATCACATTTCTTTGAAATACTTAAAGTTTTAGACAAATCAGGCGTGTTAAAAGATATGGTTCTTATAGGGTCTTGGTGTGAGCTTTTCTATAAACAGGTCTTTTTGGATTTTGAACCTTCGATAAGAACAACAGATTTAGATTTTTATGTTCCTGATGCAAAAAGGGTAATAGAAACGGAAGAAGTTGTTGGTTCACTTAAAGAATTAAATTATGAAATTGTTTATGACTGCTTGACTAATAAGACAAGATTCATTTCTCCAGACGGATTCGAATTAGAATTTCTCACAAAGCTCACCAGAGGAAATTTGAAGTGTATAAAAATAGGAAACACGGGCATTTTCGCCGAAACATTACCTTACGTTGATATTTTCTCAGGAAATTATATTGAAGTTAAAATGAACGGGCTTATGGTGAAAGTCGCTTCTCCTGCTTCATATGTTCTCCAAAAACTTTTAATTAATGAAGAAAGAAGAATCAAGGCTGAAAAAGACATTCAATCAATAAAAAGAATTTTAGTTTTCATTAAAGCGTCGCCAAAATCAATAAAAGAGTTAAATGAATTGTTCGTCTCTTTACCAAAAAGCTGGCAAAGAAAAATTAATAAAGTGTGTGGTAATAATAATATTTCCTTCAATTAAATAATATTTATTTAGCTCTGTTCCAGCACACGTTGAAATGATGGACTTAATCGGTATGGGTAACAATCCAATGGTTGGTGCAACAGTCGCAGTCGCTGTCTCAGTTGCTCAAGCATTAGCAAAATAAGAGAATTAAACTCAAAACAAGGCAATCGCAAACGCGGTTGTCTTTTTTTAAAAAACTTACCCCATATTTATATTAGATATTTATTATTTACTTAGTACATAAAGTATTAATTAAATATAAATATAGGGTAAAAATTTTCACCATAAAATAATGCTTAATTAAACTTTGTTTATTTGCTATTATTGGTCGTGACAAAGCAAAGTCATTAAAACTCGGAACGGAGACCTCGAAAATCCTGGCACAGGAAGCGAGGTGATAGCAATGAAAGACAAACAAGAAGCCTTAAAACTTCTAAAACTTGCCTTGATTTGTCTCCTATTAGGTTTGTTGGTAATTCTAACAAAATAAAAAGAGCCCTTGATGGCTAACTAGCAATAAGTGTCTTCGAGGCTCCGTTCTTCTGCTTATATTATATTAACATTTGTAAACAAAGACAAGTCTATAAAACTTGGAACAGAGAGCCTCGCAAATCCTGACATAGGAAGCGAGGTGATCCGCATTGAAGCAATACAAAGATATAAAAACAATTTTAATCTTAATTGTGATTTGCCTCTTATTGTGCCTTTTGATTAAATTGGCGTAAAAAAAGAGTCCCAAGACTATACCAGTAAAGTGTCTGCGAGGCTCTATTCTGTCTACATTATATAAATATGCATTTTAAAAAACAAGAAAACAAATCAAATATTATAGATGTCAAATATGAAATAGATCGATTACGATGAAAATATAAAAATATTAAAGCAGCAAATGTCTTATAGGTTCCGTTTTATGCTTAGATTGCAAAAATTAGTAAATATGATTACAAGTTTAAGGTTCATTTAAGTTTTCATATGTAAAATGATTCTCGAAAAGGAGGATCATTATGAAAAAAGTTAATAAGTTAATAATGATTCCAGCCATGTTCTTAGGCTTTAGCCTAGTTGGCTGTGATTTCAATTCAATCTCTGATTTTGTTAATCCAAAAAAGGAAGAAAACGAAACTGGTGTAGTTACTGGAGTATCTTTTGAAGAAAAGAATTTATCTTTAAAAGTTGGTGAAACATATGAACTTAAATATGAAGTTTTACCTGCGGACGCTCCTAATAAAGAAGTTTCTTTTACATCAAGTAACTATTCAGTAGTCACTGTAAACGAATCTGGATTAGTTAGCGCTAAAAAGGAAGGAAGTGCATCAATTCAAATCGCAACAATTGATGGAGGTTTTACAGACACGTGTAACGTAGATGTTAGTGAAAACGTTGTATATGTTACAGGAGTAGAACTCAATTTTGAAGAAATGGAAATGACCTTAGGTTCTTCATTATCACTTCAAGCAACAGTTTCACCAAGTAACGCATCGAATAAAAATGTTACTTGGTCAAGTCTAGATGAAAGCGTAGTTAGTGTTGATAATGAAGGAAAACTAACTGCAAATAGTCTTGGTAGTACAACAGTTAAAGTTGTGACTGAAGATGGAAACTATGAAGCATCTTGCTTAGTAAGAGTCTGTGAAGAAACAATTAATGTCACTGGTGTTTCATTAAATTATGATGCATTTAACCTATATGTTGGTAAAAAATACACACTACATGCAACTATTGAACCATATAATGCAACAGAACAAGGCTTAGAGTGGTCTAGCGATGATGAAAGCGTTGTTACTGTTGAAAATGGAACCATTACAGGCGTAAGTGTTGGCAATGCAAATGTTACAGTTTCAACAGTTGATGGAGGCTACTTTGCAAAATGTGCTGTTACTGTTCTTGAGGAAGAAAATGTAGTTCCATATATTCCTGAAGAAAGCGAAGATATTTTCATTATTACTGAAGCTGGAGAATTTAATGTTGATAATGACTATAAACAAATCTACGTTAACGCTCCAGATGATGCTGAAGTTGTGTTAAATTTAAACGGTGTCACTATCGAAAACACCGAGAATTCCCCAATATTTGTTGAAAATTGTGACTCAATTGACATCTCTGCAAAGAAGGGTAAAACCAATAATATTAATGATTTAAGAAGCGCATATACGCAAGATGAAGATGGCCAAGGTAAAGGTGCTATTTATGTTGCAAATGGCGACTTAAAACTTAAAGGAACAGGAACCTTAAATATTACTGCAAATTATTACAACGGCGTTCATTGTAAAGACGATGTTAAAATCCAAAAACAAACTCTTAACATTGATGCAATTCATCATGCAATTAAAGGCAATGATAGTGTCACAGTTACTTCCGGAACTTTAAATTTAAGCTGTGGTGGTGATGGAATTAAAACTGAAAACACTGATATTTCAGAATCAACCGGCAAACAAAGAGGTAACGTAACAATTAATGGTGGCAATATCACAATTAACTCATGGGGTGACGCAATTACGGCAGCCTATGATGCAATAATTGAACAAACCGATGAAACCGTTGATCTTGTCTTAGATATTAAAACAAACAAAAATTCATCTTATAGTGGTGATTTAATTGAAACAAGTGCCTCTAAATTCTACTTAAAGATGAGCTCATCTACCTACTCAAATGGTAGCTATACATACGCAGCGTACATCAATAATCAATGGTATAAAGCCGTTTATGCAGGTACACAAACCACTTCATCTAACCAAGGTGGAATGGGTGGTCCTGGAGGCGGACCTGGCGGAGGAGGCGGTTCTACTACCTACTATATTTACGAAATCGAAAAACCAGCAGATGCAACAAGCTTTAAACTCTATCGTTTTAGTGGAAGTAATGTAACTTCATTCTCCACATCTAACTATAATGCTGTAAGTGATCAAAAAGCTTTCAATGATAGTTATGACATGATTACTATTTCAGTTAGAAGCGGAACAATTAGTATTTCTAGCTGGTCAAATTACGAAGGTGGAGACATTTCTTCAAAAGGCATTAAAGCTGAAAATGAAGTGTACGTGAATAGCGGAACCATCACAATTAACTCATATGATGATGGTATTCACACCAATAATGATGCTGCTTTAGAAAATGGTTCAACACCTCTTGGTAATGTAAATATTTCTGGCGGCAACATCACTATTGCAAGTAACGATGATGGCATACACGCTGATTACACTCTTAACATTTCAGGCGGCACTATTAACATCACAACTTCATACGAAGGTCTAGAAGCAAATTTAGTTCGTATTAGTGGTGGCGAAATCTATGTATTCGCAACTGATGATGGTGTTAATGCTCCAAATGGTAAATCTACCCCAAACATTACAGTAAGTGGTGGTTTATTAGATGTAACCGTTCCATCAAATGGAGATACAGATGGTATCGATTCAAACGGTACGTACACTCAAACTGGTGGTGTAGTTATTACAAAAGGACCAGGAAGTGCAAGCGGTGGTGGCGGAGGAGGATCATTTGCTCTTGATGCCGAAACCACAATTACAATCTCTAGCGGAACATTAATTGTATTTGGTGGACTTGAAAGAACGCCATCTTCCTCAGGAACTACAAGAACATTATGTTCTTCATCAACAGTATCTGCAGGAAGCCATACCGTTTCATTCTCAAGCGCAAGTTATTCAACTACACTTAAATATTCAACCTATGGATGTCTCGTTTATAGCTCACTAGGAAGTGCTACATTAAAATAAAAATAAATTACATTAAAGGGTCTATTATATTAGGCCCTTTTTCTTTATTAACAAAAAAATGCGAGATTTATTATAAATATTGTTATAATGAATAAAATGTTAATTTATTAATCACTCAGGGAGAATCTAATATGAAGAAAATTTTTACATCTGTTGTTGCATGGATTAAAGCTCATATTGCAGCATCTGTTGCAATTGCTGCAGGTCTAGTTGCAGCAATTACAGTGGCAATCGTTGTACCAATTGCTGTTTCTAATAAGAAAAAGGATGCTTCTAAAGACGCACAAGAAACAATACCAACATTATCATACGAATATGTTAAAGGTGTTGTTAATGACTACAAAACAAAGGGAAACTACACAATCGAAAGTAAAGAAGCTGATGCTTCAGCAGGAATTAAAATAGATATTGATGGCAATAAATATAGATTTAGTGAAGGTACGCTTCTGGAAAACGGTGCTGATATTGCCAATACATTTCTCTATTCTGAGTATTATGGCGATTGGTTAAAGCAAAACGTCGCAGATGCATTTCCAGGACTCGCTATGTTAGTTTTTGCATTTATGGTTGCGCCTACAAGTGTTATTCCTAATGTTACAGATTTTCTTGATAAAACAGGAACCGAAACTGTTGGCATCCATTCATATGTTTACCAAACAGATACTGAGCAATATTATTTTACATTTGATGACAAGAATTCAGATATTTCTGAAATTAAACATTCAAAGCGTGAAGATATAACCGAATCCTTTACATTAAAAACTGTTTCGAAATTAACAAACCGTAACAAACATCAAATTACACTTCCATCTAAATTAATAAATTTTAATGATAGCGAAATTACAATGTATGAAATGAAACGCTTCACTTCAAATACAATAAATGAACTAAATAAAAAATCACAATTCACAATTACTGGCGAAGCTTATTTTGATGCTTCCCACTCATCATTAGGAGAAATTGAAATTAACTGTGATAGAACGGATGATAAAACAATCGTATTAACTTCTGGTTCTAATATTAGAAAGATTGAAAAAGAAGGTAATGCTAATAAATACTACGTGCACGAAAGCTCTACATTCGTTGAAATGGATGATGAAGATGTTGAAGATGATGGTATTATTCAAACATATCTCCAAGTTTTTGATACTTTAGATGAATTTGTCGATATATCTGTTCCGAGGGTTGCCAATGATGTCTTGTCTACTAATGGTTCAACAACTTCGTATGAAATTCCTGGTAAATGCAAATATGAAGCTAAGTTTGATAAAGACAATTCAAATGATGGCGGAAAATACTTCACTAAGTTTACTTACATTGAACATGGTGAAAATGCAGGCGCTCCTACAACAACAGAATTAAAACTTTCAGTTGCAAAACTTCCAACTGATTACGAATAATCTTAATTATTTAAGTTGGTTGCCGATTTTAAAAGCATCGCCAACTTCATCTGCAACTAAGCGATATTTATGATTGATTGGATCATAAACAATAATTTCTAATGCTTTAGTATCTACTTTTCCGTCTTTGATATATTTTTCATCGACGCTAACATTAATAACTTCACCAATAAGAATTCCTGCTTCTTCATCAAAGTTATCGACCTTACATTCCATAACAAGCGGGAATTCTTCAAAAAGTGGTGCATCAATCTTATCTGATTTTACTGCAGTTAAACCTGCTTTTTTCATTTTATCCGGATCGTTATCTTGAGAGACAATTCCGACAAAATCACTAGGAATTACCGTGGATTTTGTGCCAAAACACACAGAAAATGCTTTGTGAATTTTTAAGTTTTCGGTTGATTTATGTTTACTTAAAGAAATAACAATTTTATCAAAATCATATGTGCCGCCCCATGCAGCATTCATGGCATTAGGTTTAAAGTCTTTATCATATGTTCCAATAATTAGAACTGGTTGTGGAAATAACCACGGTTTTGATCCAAAATCTTTTCTCATATTTTTATCCTCTTACTTATATTCTATATTTATTTTAAAAATCACGTAAGTTCAAAATCGCATAGGTGTTATAATGATTTTAAGAGGTGACAAATATGTTTATATTTTGGGGAACTGGCTCAGAGGAAGCAAAAGAGCTAGTTGAGAAGATCCGTGTTCGTTGGACGGGTAATTTTAACTGGACCTTTATTTTCATCTTAGCCGTTGTATTTTATGTTTATTGGAGCGAAATCCATAAAAAGAATTATGAGGCTGTTAGAGCAGGTCTA
>Ga0265298_10004073_pt1 | contig 18901 bp, 21 predicted proteins | sample AusTroGonzalo_MG_3_FD_193486 | JGI IMG/M metagenome (GOLD analysis project Ga0265298, IMG submission 193486) | Bovine rumen microbial communities from tropical cattle in Woodstock, Queensland, Australia - Gonzalo_01 | ecosystem: Host-associated > Mammals > Digestive system > Stomach > Rumen ... | reverse complement strand
TTTACGTTGCAATTCTCTTTAATCTCCAACTCCCGGTTTTCAAAGATCGCGTGCGCCCTTTCGGGGCGAACGAGTGCATAGTATACCATTTCGGCGCCCCTCCGCGCAAGGGGGTATGGAAAGATTTTTGATCTTTCTTGCATAAGCGCGGAAAAATGCGGCTCAGACGCCGCAAACAGCATCAAATGCAATCGCCTTCGAAATCGAAACCGCGCGACTTCCTCAGCCGGACATCTATGAACTCGCCGACAGGCGCATCACCGGAGACGAAAACAACGCCGTCCACATCGGGCGCCTGGCTTTCCATGCGGGCGACTCCCGGCGCGACGACAAGGGCGCGATGGACACCGCCCAGCATGCGAGCGGACTTTACCTTCCAGAGCGCGGCGGCCTGCTCCATGACGAGCCGTTCGCGTTCCTCCGCGACCTTGCGGGACGGCCTTCCGCCGAGCTTCGCACCTTTGGTTCCTTCCTCTGGAGAATATGCGAAGGCGCCTAGATGGTCGAACTGCATGCGTGCGAGGTCGGCGAGCATCCGCTTGAAGCGCGCCTCCGTCTCGCCGGGGAAACCCGTGAGTATCGTCGTGCGCAGCGTCACGTCGGGCACTATCGCGCGCAGCACGTCCGCCGCATTGCGCGACGCGTCTATGGCCGCCTTGCGGTTCATGTTCGCGAGAACCGTCGGATCGGTATGTTGGATCGGCACGTCTATGTACCTTGCCGCGTGCTTAGACGAGAGCATCCACAGCAGGAACTCGTCCGTTATCTCGCTGGGATACGAGTATAATACGCGTATCCAGAAGTCGCCCTTTATCCTGTCCAGGCGGTTCAGCAGATCGACAAGACCGGGCCCGCCGTCCTTGCGCCACTCAAGCCCGTAGAGCATCGGATCCTGGGCGATTATGTTAAGCTCGCGGCATCCGCTTTTTATGAGCGCGCGGGCCTCGCGGATTATGCTCTCCATCGGGCGGCTGCGGAACCTGCCGCGGATTGCGGGTATCGTGCAATATGCGCACCGATGTGCACAGCCCTCGGCGATCTTGAGATAGGCGAAAGCCTTGCCGGTCAGTCGCATGCCGGGAATCTTTGGCTCGACCCAGTCCTTTGGCACCCCGCGCCACTCGTCCACGCCCGGAAACTTTGCGGCGGCCTTGGGGTAGCGCTGCGGATAGCAGCCGGACACGACGACGCGCCCGTAGTTGCCCTTGGCCTTGAGCGCCAGGGCCCGCGTAATCTCCGCCTCTGCCTCTTCGCGCGCCGCGGCTATGAATGCGCATGTGTTGACTATCACCGTGTCGGCACGGTCGGGGTCCGGCGAAAGGCGGCAGCCCGCCTTCAGCAGGTTTCCGGCGGCGACCTGCAGATCGACTGCATTCTTTGCGCAGCCGAGAGAGACCAGCGCTATCGATTCACCTTGCTTCATAGTAGGAATCCATTTCTGGCTTTAAGTTGGCTAGAAACTCCCCGAACGGCGCATTCTTGGCCGACGGCGAAAAGTCGATTGCGGGCGGGTAGCCTATGCTGCGGGCGACATGGCCGTACGCGAAGTGCTCGAGCGTCCGCCCCATGGCCCGGCAGCTCATGACGAAATCGGTGATGCGGCGCGATTCGAGATCGACCACGACATAGCATACGAGCCCCTGTTCACCGAACCTGTCGGACGTGGAGAACACGAAGACACGCTTCGACCGGTCCGAAAGGAGCCTGGCGAAATCCTCGCCGCTGCGGCGGATCGTGGTCGCGTTGAACTGGTTCGTCTTGCCGGCCATCTGCGCAAGGCGGGGAATGTCCCCGTCTTCGGCCAGGCGCGGCGAAACGCGCAGGTCGAGGGACTTCAGATAGTCGCCGACGGTCGAAAACGAAGCGCGCGTCTCGCGGGCTGCTGCCTCCGCCCTGTAGCTAGATGCGCGGATTCGGTCTTCGGCTGTCTTGCCGACGTCCGAAAAGAAATACTCGCGAAGCCGCCTGAGGAGCGCCCTTGCTTCACACGGCAACCTGGACACGTCTTCGCCCCAACCGTTCCATGGCACGACAACCACCTCAGGCAGGTGCGCCGCCATCTGGGCGCGTTCGTGCGGATTGTCGTCGACGAACACGACGCTGTCGAGCCCGACGTTGAGTTCACGACACGCCTCGATGAGGTTCCCGGCCTTGGGAGCCCAGTTGATCCTGCGCACCGCGAAGTCGGCGTCGGAGAGCGGCATGTCGCCGCGGATGAAAGAGTCCGACGGATCGTTCTTGGTCAGCAACACCAGAATCACGCCTTCGTCACGCAACGCCTTGAGCCCGCGCTGGAATTCGACGCACGGCGAAAGCGCGTCCCTGCCGTCCTCGCTCAAGATGCCGCGCCAAAGCGTGTTGTCCGCATCCACCGCAAGCACCTTCTTCGGGGCCGCGCGCCGGAAGAACTCGAACTCGTCGACGATGGCCTTTATTCCGGCGAGCGAATACGGCATTGACGCGAGGCGTCGCATCCTCTCGTCGAAGAAGCCGTCCACCTCCTCCGAAAGCGCCTTGTCGTGGGCCGTGACATCGAAGATGAAATCGGGCGCAAAGCGGCGAAGACCGGACGAACTGTCCAGAAGCTCCTGCCTCCATGTGCCGAAGCCTGCCGGAACGTAGACCTCGAAGCCCGCCTCCCTAAAATACGGGGCGAGCAGGTCGAGCGCCACATCTCCCGCAAGCGCGACCTTCATCGCTTCACATTGCGTCGGCAAGCGCCGCGCCGAACTCCGAGCATTTCACTTCGGTCGCGCCTTCCATCTGGCGTGCGAAGTCGTAGGTAACGGTCTTTGCCGCGATCACCCTGTCCATGGCGGCGATTATCCTGTCCGCCGCCTCGGTCCACCCCATGTAGCGGAGCATCATTTCTCCGGAAAGGATCAGCGAGCCCGGATTGACCTTGTCGAGCCCGGCGTATTTCGGGGCCGTGCCGTGCGTAGCCTCGAAGACGGCCACGCCCGTCTGGTAGTTTATGTTCGCGCCGGGCGCGATTCCGATTCCTCCGACTGTCGCCGCGAGAGCGTCGGACACGTAGTCGCCGTTCAGGTTCAATGTCGCGATGACGTCGTATTCCGCAGGGCGCGTCAATATCTGCTGAAGGAACGCGTCGCAGATGCAGTCCTTCACGACGATCTTGCGTCCCGTCCTCGGGTTGGCGAACTCGCACCACGGTCCTTCGCCGATCGGCTTCGCGCCATACTCGCGCATTGCCAGGCTGTAGCCCCAATCGCGGAACGCGCCCTCGGTGAACTTCTGGATGTTGCCCTTGTGCACGAGCGTCACCGACTTGCGGTCGTTTGCGATGGCATAGTCCAGCGCAGCCCTGACGAGGCGCTCCGTGCCCTCAAGGCTGACAGGCTTTATGCCTATCGAGGACGTCTTCGGAAAGCGTATCTTCGAGACGCCCATCTCGCCCAGCAGGAAGGCCTTCACCTTCTCAACCTCCGGCGTGCCGTTCATCCACTCGATTCCGGCATATATGTCTTCGGTGTTCTCGCGGAAGATCACCATGTCCGTCAGTTCGGGACGCTTCACAGGAGAGGGAACGCCCTTGAAATAGCGTACCGGCCTGAGGCATACGTACAGGTCGAGTTCCTGGCGCATGGCGACGTTTATTGAGCGGATGCCCCCGCCGACCGGCGTTGTCAGCGGACCCTTTATGCTGACAAGGCATTCGCGGCACGCGTCAAGCGTAGCCTTCGGCAGCCATTCGCCGGTAGCCTTGAAGGCCTTCTCTCCGGCAAGGACTTCGCGCCATTCGATCTTTCTTGAGCCGCCGTAGGCCTTCTCGACCGCAGCGTTCCACACGACCATCGCGGCGCGTGTTATGTCGGGTCCAGTGCCATCGCCTTCGACAAACGGTATTTCGGGATTGTCGGGAACGCTGAGCGCTCCGCCGGCAAGAGTTATCCTTTCGCTCATGGCTCGCCTCGCATCAGACGTTGATGCGCAGTGTGGTCTCGCGGGCCGGTCCGACCGAGAGGACGCCAAGCTTGCCGCCGATGAGGTCCAGTATCCTGTTTATGTAGGCCTTGGCGTTCTCGGGCAACGCGGCGTAGTCGGTTATCTTCGACGTCTCGCACTGCCAGCCGGGCATCTCCTCGTACACAGGTTCGCAGTCCTTAAGGGCCTCGAGGTCAGCCGGGAACGTCTGGTAGACGAAGCCGTCCTTGCGCCTGTAGCCTGTGCATATCTTAACCACAGGGAAAGTATCGAGCACGTCGAGCTTGGTCATCGCCCAGAAGTCGACTCCGTTCACGCGCTGCGCATAGCGGGCGACCACGGCGTCAAACCAGCCGCAGCGCCTCGGACGGCCGGTGGTCGCACCGAACTCGCCGCCGCGAGAACGCAGCGTCTCGCCGTCGGCGTCGAAAAGCTCGGTCGGGAAAGGCCCCTCGCCCACGCGGGTCGTGTAGAGCTTGAGGACGCCGATGACACGGTCTATCGCACGCGGCGACACGCCGGAGCCTGTGCATGCGCCGCCCGCAGTCGGGTTCGACGAAGTCACGAACGGGTATGTTCCGAAATCTATGTCGAGCATCGTCGCCTGGGCGCCCTCGAAAAGGATCGACTTCTTGGCGTCGAGGCTCTCGTGCAGGAATTGGATGGTGTCGGTCACATAAGGCATGAGCGCAGGCACCATTGGCGCATAGAGCTTCACCATGTCATCCGCATCCAGCTCGTGCGCACCGAGCGCCTTGAGCTTGATGTTGGCGTCCTCGACCTGCGAGCGCACCATATCGAGGAAGTCCGGCTTAAGTATGTCGCCAACGCGCATTCCGTAACGCCCTACCTTTGCGGCGTAGGCTGGGCCGATTCCGCGTCCGGTTGTTCCGATCTTCTTGCCAGCCGGACGAACGGCCTCCTCTGCGCGGTCGAGGGCCCTGTGCCACTGCATGACCATCTGGGCGCGCTCTGAGATATGGAAGCGTCCCTTCAGCTCGAAGCCCCAGCTTTCGACCTGCTCCAGCTCTTTCATGAGGTCGAAGGGATCCATCACAACGCCATTGCCGATCACGCAATGCTTGCCGTCGTGCAGCACGCCGCTCGGCACCAGATGCAGAACATACTTCTTGTCGCCCACAACCACTGTATGCCCCGCGTTGGAGCCACCCTGAAAACGGACAACGACATCCGACTCTTCGGTCAGGAAATCGATTACCTTGCCTTTGCCCTCGTCGCCCCACTGGGCGCCAACCAATACGGTGTTCATTCTTCGTCAGTTCCTTGGATGTGTTTTATGGTATCCACAACGCAGGCTATTATACCAAATCTGGGTGCCGCCTGTCATCTTACGCATCCGAAAATTGGGGGATTGTGCGACGCAAGGAAAATATGATATACTATGCCCGTTTTGCGGACCCGTAGCTCAGTCGGTCAGAGCAGGTGACTCATAATCTCCGGGTCGTGGGTTCAAGTCCCGCCGGGTCCACCAACACTAAAACGCATTTCGCCCAATGAAATCAAGGGTCAAATGCGTTTTTGCTTTTCTGGGCGCATTCCCCTGCATACCCCTATTTTCCCCTATAAATCCGGTGCGGTTGTCCCCCATTAGCCACCACGCATAGCAACTTACTGTGTCGGGAAGCCGGTTGGTGTGCCGGGGAGGAATGCCGGTCATCTTCAATAAAGGCGGAATGATACCGGCAGGCGGACTTTCATGCCTACAGGCCTTCCGCCAGATTTGGCAGGCGTGAAGCGGGCGCCGAGCGCGGCCTTCAGCGCCGCAGCGTCGAGCTCTGGATATCCGCTGGACTCTATGACATCGGCGCTTTCCGCAAGACCAGCCGCGCCTACAAAAATCTCGATCAGGACATCGCCCTCCTCTTTGCGCATGCGGGACGCCTTGGGATATTCCGGCCGGATTGCGCTCTTCAGTTCCGGCGGCTCGCCGTCTATTCTCGCCTGCGCCGGCGCAGCGACCGCAGGAGTCTCCATCCGCTCGACCGGCTCGTCCGGCGGCTCGGGCAGTGTCGGCGAATCAGCTTCAGGCGGAACGGTCATGCCGGCCTCGTCGCGAATCTCGGGCATGGTCTCGTCCTTGGGCTCCGGCCCGCTCTCGCCCGGAGCAGACGTCGGCATGGGCGACGGCGGAGCCGCTTCGCTCGGCTCGTCCGAAAACGAAAGCTCGACAGTGGTCAGATCGAGCCGCGCTATTTCGACATGAGGCGCATTGTCCACCAAGAACGCAAGGCCGATCGCGACCATGGCATGGATCGCAATCGAGACTGCGAGCGCGTTGGCGAACGAAGTCATTGCCCTTTCTCGCCGCCGACCTGAAAGCTCACCTTCTCGACCCCAGCCGCCTTCAGTTCGGCGAGCAGCCCTATCCCCGCGCCGAGCGATGAGCTGCGGTCGCCCGAGATTATCACCCTCGATTCCGTGCCCGCGCCACAAAGCGCCTTGACCTTGCGCACGATCTCGTCGCACGTCGCAAACGATCCGTTAAGCTGCATGGTGTCGTCGGCAAGTATCGTGACCACGATGCGCTCGCCCTTCTCCTCGACGCCCGCCGCTGGCGGAAGATCGACCTTCACGCCGCGATGCACCGTCATGTCGAATATGCAGTATATGAAGAATACGAGCACCAGAAACATGACGTCCATGAGCGACGTCATCTCAAGCCTGGCCCCTGTCCGTCTGCGGCGGCTCACGATTCCACCTTGGCGTCCAGCACGTTGTACGGAAACAGCAATATCAGCGACGCGACGAGCCCCGCCGCCGTCGTGGTCAGCGCTTCGCCGATCCCCGCTGTCGCAGAAAGCGGATTCGCGCTCGCGCCGGCCGCATTCAGCGCACTGAAGGTATGCATGATGCCCGTCACCGTCCCGAGTATGCCCAGCATCGGCTCGGCCGTTATTATCGTCGACACGACGACAAGCCCGCGTGCGTCCCTGCGCCCTGCCTTGAACTCGAACGCCTTCCATACGAGAATCGCGAGGCCGACGACCGAAAGGCCGAGTATCGGCCACATCACCGGGCCGCCCGCGACGAACATCTCAATCAACCTGATCATGCTTTGGACTCCTCATGACATGAAAAAGACGCGGACCCACCGAAGGACCCGCGTCCGCATCTCAAGATGCCACCCTCGATCAACCGAGAACGGCGTCCTTGGCGGCCTTGGCCACGCGGAATTTCACCTTCGTGCGAGCCGGGATCTTGATGGGTTCGCCAGTGCTGGGATTGCGGCCGGTGCGGGCCTTGCTCTTCGCCTTGATGAGCTTGCCGAGACCCGGGAGTACGATGCCCTTCGGGGTCTTCGCGCCAGCGTAGGCGATCGCGAGGAGCTTGTCATAGGCGGCGACCGCCTGCTTCTTGCTGATGCCAGCGGCCTCAGCGACAGCAGCCATGATCGCGGACTTGGTTGTCGGAACCTGGACTTTCTTAGCCATTAGTTTGATCCTTTTGTTTCGCACGCAAGAACCACTCTCGCGTGTTCACCGCATAATTTACCAAGTTTTCCGCAACATTGCAAGGGGGTAAATGAAAAAAGTTCAATAAAATCAAGCACCACATTCCCCGACCCTCGCGAAACCCCCGATTTATCGGCACGAAACCGCTTTCGTCGCGCACCTCGCGGCTTGCGGAATTGTGCCTGCCCGCGACCGCGAAACACTACTTGTAGTGTCCGCCGTACATGAAAACGCCCCGTCGAGCCACATCAAGTGGACAGCCGACAGGGCGCATGCCACAACATCTTGAGGCGGACTACTTGGCCGAGAAGCGGAACTCGGTGGTCGTGCGATACGTCTCGCCAGGCTTGACGAAAGTCGTCGGCCACTTCGGCTTGTTCGGCGAGTCGGGCGCGTGCTGCGTCTCTAGCGCAACGCCGCAACGGAACGACAGATGCTCGCCGCCCTTCGCGGTCTGGTCGTAGCTCGCCCAGTTCGCGGTGTAGACCTGCAGGCACGGCTCGGTCGTGTAGACCTTAACGGAGCGGCCGTTAAGCGGGCAGCTGAGCTCGCCCGCGAAGTTCAGCTTGCCCTTCGCAGCCTTGCCGAGCGCCATCTCGCCCTTGTCGAGAACCCAGTTGTGGTCGTAGCCCTTGCCGATCTCGAGCTGCTCGTTCTTCTCGTTGATCCTCTCGCCGATTCGCATGCCCTTCCTGAAGTCGAAGGGAGTGCCGTCGACCTTCGCGAGCTTTCCGGTCGGAATCTGGCCCGGGTCGGTCGGAGTCACCTTGGACGCCGCGATCTTGAGGATATGGTCCTCGATAGTTCCGCCAGATTCGCCCTTGAAGTTGAAGTAGACGTGCTGCGTCATGTTGATCGGCGTCTTCTTGTCGGTGACGGCCTCGTAGTCGACGCGCCACACGTTCTTCGCCGTAAGCGTGTACGTGACCTTGACGTCGACCTTGCCGGGGAAGCCCTCGTCGCCGTCAGGCGAGGTGTGGGTGAAGACGACGCCGACCGAGTCGCCCTTGACGAAGGGCTCTGCGCCCCACACGTACGCATCCCATCCGCGCGCGCCGCCGTGCAGGTTGCAGCCGATTCCTGCGGGCGCGTTGTTGAGCGCGGGCAGCTTGTACTCGACGCCGTCCATCGTGAAGCGCCCCGCTGCAATGCGGTTGCCGTAGCGCCCGATGATGCAACCCCAGTAGGGGTCGCCGTTGTCCCAGCCGGCAGGAGAGTCGAAGCCGACGACGACGTCCTTGAGCTTGCCCTTCCTGTCGGGCGTGAAGAGCCTTACGACCTTGCCGCCGTAGTCGCTCACCTCTAGCACGACCCCGCCCGCGCCGTTGAGCGTGAACTTGCGGGCCTTCTCGCCGTACTTTGTCGTACCGAAATCAGCTACAGTGTAGCTTGGCTTTTTCATTTGTCCGACCTCCTTTGGTTTTACTGCTTTCTTCTTCTGCTTGTGACTTCTATGACGTTGACCTGGTTGCGCAGCTGCAGCATTATCTGCTCGATGACCCTCGACGTGCCGGCCACGTCGATCTTCATGCGCGACACCGTGCCGTCCTCGGTAGGGCCGACGTTGAGCGTCTGTATGTTGTAGCCGCGCCCCGAGATGAGACCGACTATCCTGGCGAGCACGCCGGGCTTGTTCTCCACGTAGCAGTTCAGCCTGTGTATCTGTTGTCCTTCAGCCATGTCCGCACCCTCAGTCGAAAACCATCTCGCTCACCGGCTTGCCGGCAGGAATCATCGGATAGACGTTCGCCCTCGGCTCGACGATGACCTCCACAACCGAAGTCCGTCCGGACGACACCGCCTTTGCGATCGTGGAGTCGAGCTTCGCAGGATCTATCACCCGGTACGCCTCTGCGCCGTGCGCCTCGGCGAGCTTCACGAAGTCCGGCAGGTAGTCGTACTTGAGATCCTGGTCGAGACGCTCGTTCCCCGGACGCCCCCTCACCGTCAGTATCGAGCCGGAATAGTTCCTGTTGTAGAACAGCTCCTGCCACTGGCGCACCATTCCAAGACACCCGTTGTTTATTATGACGAACGTCACGGGAAGCTTGTGCTCGACGGCGCACACGACCTCCTCGAACGTCATCTGCGCACCGCCGTCGCCGCATATCGCGACCGTCTTGTGGTCGGGCCGCGCGATCGCCGCTCCTATCGCCGCGGGAATCCCGAAGCCCATCGTACCCATTCCGCCCGAAGTCAGGAAGTGGCGCGGAATCGAATAGCGGAAATGCTGCGCCGCCCACATCTGGTGCTGGCCCACGTCGGTGACTATCACGGCGCGTCCCTTCGTCGCCTTGTCGACGGACTCCATCACGGCCTGCGGCATGATCACGCCCGGATGCTGCTGCTTCCACGAGACGGGATGCGACTTCTTCCAGCCGTCGATCTTCGCAAGCCACTCGGGATGTGTCGCGGCCTTCACGCGCGAACCGACGGTCGTGAGCACGTCCTTGACGTCGGCGACGATGCCGAGCGCGACGGCGACGTTCTTTCCGATGGACGCCGGGTCGCAGTCCACATGCGCGATCTTCGCCTGCGGCGCGTACTTCGATATCTTGCCTGTGACGCGGTCGGAGAACCTCACGCCCAGCGCGATTATCAGGTCGGCCTCGTTCATCGCCCAGTTGGCTGCCGGCGTGCCGTGCATTCCGGCGAGCCTGAGCGAAAGCGGATCGCGCTCGTCGAAGGAGCCAAGCCCCATCAGCGTCGTCGCCACGGGTATCTGCGCCTTGCGGGCGAGCGTGGCGACATCGGCCGCCGCTCCGCTCGCGATCACTCCGCCGCCAGCGTATATCACGGGGCGCTTGGCCTCGTTGATCATCTTCGCCAGCCTGTTCAGCTGCGCAGCGGTCGCCGCGCTCTCGGGATGGTACGCCCTGAGCGACACGCGCTCTGGATACTGCGCCGAGGTCAGCGCCTGCTGGCAGTTCTTCGGTATGTCGATCACGACCGGACCCGGCTTGCCGTGCGTCGCGATGTAGAACGCCTGCGCCACGATCTCGGGAATCTCGTCTGCGGAATGCACGAGGAAGTTGTGCTTCGAGACGGCGCGCGTCACGCCCGTCGTGTCGGCCTCCTGGAACGCATCCGTCCCGATCAGCGCCATCGGCACCTGGCCTGTTATCACGATCAGCGGAATGCCGTCGATGTTCGCCGTCGCGAGTCCCGTGACCGTGTTTGTCGCGCCGGGCCCCGACGTCACAAGGCAGACGCCCGGCTTGCCTGTCGAGCGCGCATAGCCGTCGGCCATATGCACGCAACCCTGCTCGTGGCGTCCGAGCACAAACGGGAACTTCGCATCCGTAAGACAGTTGAATATGTCAAGCGCCTGTCCGCCAGGGTAGCCGAACAGCACCTCGGTGCCGGCCTTCGCAAGCGAATCCACGAGAGACCGGGCGCCAGTCCTCTTTTCATTCAGGTTCATTGTGCCGGATATTATATCAAAAAATCTGTCTGCGCACTATTCCCTCGCGCGGCTCTGCCTCGGGAGGAATCGTCAACGGCTCAAGCAGGGAATCGTCGCCGTCAAGCGACCGCCACGCCGCGGAGTATATCGGCAGCCCCTGCTCGCGGAACATCGTCTCGAACTCCGTCCAGACCTCCTTCGGCCGCGCCATCGGCTCTACGCGTTCGAACCTCGCGTCGCCCGCGAAGCATTCGCAGACCGTCTCGAAATACTCTTTGTGGTCGGTGGCGAACTCCAGCCTGCCGCCGATCTCAAGCCGCTTCCACAACGCGTTGAGGAACAGCGGCCCGAACAGCCTGTGCGAATGATGCTTCTTCTTCGGCCACGGATCGGGAAAGAACACGTAGACGGTCCTCGCATGATGCGCCGGCAGCAGGTAGTGGAACGTGTACAGCGCCTCCAGCCTGAGCACGCGGGCGTTGTCGATGGACCCTCTGCGGCACTTGCCGTCGAAGAGCCTCACGCGCTCGAGCATGCGCTCGATGCCCAGAAAGTCGCAGTCGGGATTCGCGGCGGCCCGCGCAGTCAGAAACTTGCCCTTTCCGCAGCCCACCTCTATCTCAAGGGGTCGGGACAGGTCGAACTCCAGCGGCTTGCACGGATCGGAAATTCTTATTATATGGTCGATCATAGATAAACCCTCATGTCTTCCGGCGGAGGCGCCTCGAACTCCATCTGCCTGTTCTCGACCGGGTGCCAAAGCTTAAGCCTCCACGCATGGAGCATCTGGCGCGAGGGCACGACATCCAGCCGCCTGTCGAGCGCGGACTTGCCGTAGACCGCGTCGCCTATCACCGGACAGCCCAGCGAAGCCATGTGCACCCTTATCTGGTGGGTGCGCCCCGTTTCGATGCGGCACTCGATGACCGACAGCCCGCCGTCCGTCTTTACGACGCGCCAATTGGTGACGGCGCGCTTGCCGTTGCGCTCCACGATCGCCATGCGCTTTCGGTCTACAGGATGGCGGCCTATCAGATTCTCGATTCGCCCGGAGTCCAGACGCGGCCTTCCGTGGCACACGGCCAGATACGTCTTCTCCAAATGCTCGTGGCTGGCGAACGCGCACGCGAGCCCTGACAGGGCCTTCTGGGATTTCGCGACGACCATGACGCCGCTCGTGTACTGGTCGAGCCTGTGCACTATTCCCGGGCGCGCGACTCCGCCAATACCCGACAGCCCCGGACAATGCCAAAGCAGCGCGTTGACGAGCGTTCCCGTGGAATGTCCCGGCGCAGGATGGACGACCATCCCCGGCGCCTTGTTCAGCACAAGCATGTCTTCGTCTTCGAAGATCACGTCCAGCGGAATGTCCTCGGCTTCAGGTATCGCGGGAACCGGCGGCGGAATCTCGACCTCTATCTCGTCCTCTTCGGACACCTTCATTCCGGCCTTTTCCGCGACCGCGCCGTTCACGGTGACGAACCCGGCCTTGATCAGACCCTCGATGCGCGAACGCGAGAAGTCCGGGTGCCGCTGAAGCAGAAGCTTGTCGAGTCTCTGCAGCTCAGCCATTTGCGGCTCGCCTCGCAGATTCCAACGTGTTCCAGAGAAGCATGGTTATGGTCATCGGACCGACGCCGCCAGGCACCGGCGTTATCGCGCCCGCGACCTCTGCGCAGCTGTCGAAGTCCGCGTCGCCGACCAGCCGGAAGCCCTTCGCTTTCGTCTCGTCGGGAATCCTGTTGACGCCCACGTCGATGATAACCGCGCCCGGCTTGAGCATGTCGCCCGTAAGCGTGTTCGGATGCCCGGCCGCGACCACGACGATGTCGGCGTCCTTCGTGAAATGGGCGATGTCGGGAGTGCCGGTATGGCATACCGTGACCGTCGCGTTCGTCTCGCGCCGGGCAAGCAGCGCCGCAACAGGCTTTCCGACGATGTTGCTGCGCCCGATGACGACCGCATGCTTGCCGCGTATGTCCATTCCGGAAAACTCTATGAGCTTGATTATGCCGTGCGGAGTGCAAGGCAGGAAGCATTCCTCGCCGATCATCATCCTGCCGACATTGACCGGAGTGAAGCCGTCGACGTCCTTTTCAGGGGCTATGGCGTCTATCACGGCCTTTTCGCCGATGTGCCTGGGCAAAGGCAGCTGCACAAGTATGCCGTGCATGGACGGGTCGGCGTTGAGTTCGCGCACGAGCGCGACGAGTTCGGCCTCGGTCGTCTCGGCGGGCAGGCGTATCTCGCGTGAGAGCATGCCGGCCTCGCGGCAGGCCTTCTCCTTGGCGGTCACATAGCTGACGCTCGCCGGATTTTCGCCGACCAGAATCACGGCGAGGCCCGGAGCGACACCCTTCTCCGCCTTGAGTTTCGCGGTCCCCTCGGCAATTTCCGCACGCAGGTTTGCGGCCAGCATCTTTCCGTCTATGATCTTGGCTTTCACAGCATACTCCTCCTTGGTCGTGTATTATAGCAAAAAATGCGCTCGGCCCTTTATGCTGACGGGCGGAACGCATTCTCGAATGGTGGAGAAGAAGAGATTCGAACTCTCGACCCCCACGTTGCGAACGTGATGCTCTACCAACTGAGCTACTTCCCCATTCCGTGAAAACGGGGGATAGTATAGCATATTCCCCCTCTCCGCGCAAGGGGCCATTTCGTGATTTTTCACTGCTTCAGCAGCGGCGACCAGCAGGGGTTTCGGCCCACGGGCAAAAACGATTTGGCCCTACGGCTTTTTTCGTATGATGTGCGGCTTACTTCGGGCTTGGCGAAAGCACCTCGCAACCTGTCTCCGTTATCACCACAAGGTCCTCTATCCTGACGCCGAGGTTGCCTTCGAGGTAAACGCCGGGCTCGATCGTCACCAGCATTCCGGGCTTGAGAACGGTCTTGTCGCCCTTGCGCACCGACGGCGCCTCGTGGATCTCGATGCCTACTCCGTGTCCGAGCGAATGTCCGAAGCTCTTGCCGAATCCTGCGTCCTCGATTATCTTGCGCGCGACACGGTCCAGCTTGCCGCAGGTCATGCCCGGCTTCGCGGCGGCTATCGCGGCCATGTTGGCCTTCAGCACAAGGTCGTATATCTTGCGGTAGAGCGGCGCGGGACGCTTTGGCACGATGTTGCGCGTCATGTCAGAGCAATAGCCGTCGAGCTTGACGCCCATATCCACCAGGACAGGGGCCTTGCCGTCCCACACAGTTCCGTCAGGCACGTGGTGGCATTCGGCGGCGTTCGCCCCGACGCAAACGATTGTCTCGAAAGCCTCGCCCTCGCCCTTCTCTATCATGAGGTGGCGTATCGTGCGCGCCATCTGCAGTTCACTCATCCCCGGCTTGAACTGCGCCTGCGCCTCGGCCCATATCTCGCTGTTGAGCGCCTCGGCCGCGCGCAGCTTCGCGATCTCGTCCGCAGTCTTGACGGAGCGGAGCGCTTTCACGGCATCGTCCACATCGACAAATTCCGTCTTGGGATGGGCCTTCTGGAGCTTGAGGAACCTTGCATGCGGCATCGTCGGCTCGTAGCCCACACGATCGCCGGCGAACTTGAGGCGCTTGAGGTCCACCACCTTGAGCTGGGGCGCGACGCGATGCACCATCGGCACATAGCGGAAGTCCGTGTAGAACCTCACGTCCGGCCTGCCCTTGCGGAACTCGACGACGAGCGCGGCGTTGTCGCAGTCTATGCCTGTGAGCGAGCGTATGTTGGCCTGGTTGTACACGATCGCCGCATCGAGCTTGCGTTCGCGCACGGTTTCGACAAAGTCGTCCAGCCGACTCTGATATGGATTGCATGTCTTTTTCATCTCAGTATCTCCGTTGAGGGCATTACCGCCCTTTCGCTTATTGTAAGTGTCTTGGTTCCAGTAAAGAACCTCTCGGCGAACTCCCCGGCCTCGACAGGCTCGGCGTATTCCGGCGACGAGCTTCTGGCGGTGTTCTGCACCCGCAGGCTGCGCGCGATGTACACGGCGAACACGCAAAGGGCGCTCGTCACCAGCGTGATCGCGAACATGCCGAGCATGAGCTCGACAAACGCCTGGCCCCGCCTAGTGGCCATGTTGGGCCCCTCCAACGCCGCCAAGGCCTCCGCCGGGCCGCATGCACATGCCGGAATTGAGCTTCAGCCACCGCCTGCCCTGCGCACGGAACGACGCGCTCTCCCAGCGGCGCAGCTGTTCGCAGTAGAAGCAGCCGGCGCCGACCAAGAACGGTCCCGTGGCCAGGTATTTCGGAAGGTGTTCGCGCACATGCGTGATCCATTCGTAGTCCGCCGTAGAGAGGCTTGATCCGCCGACGGAATCTATCGGCACGAGCCTGGTGGCCGTGAAAGCCGGCGTCACGAGACGCGCGAGGGCGGTGACCACGGCCGTCTCGCCGGCAAGATCCTCCACGGTGCCGAAAGGCTTTGCGGCGGCGGTCCAGCTGGCCACTTCGCTACGGTTGTCGACAAGGTCCTCGAATCCGTTCTCGACCCTGCATATCGCCGCGCATCCCCGCACATCGTACTCCGGCTTGACCTTGCCCGCCGCGGGGAAGCCGTCGCCGCCCAACGGATCGATCTCGAACCAGCGGTGCCACATGCCGTCGAAAAAGGCCCACTCCTGGGAAGGGTCGCCGAGCAGCGTGGAGGCGTGTTTCAGCTCGTCCGCCGTGCATCCCGTCAGCATCATCACGATCTGGCGCATCATTGGATCGTTCAGCGAAGGCAAGGGCCCGAAGGTCAGGTGAAGGGAATACACCTCGCTGTTGAAGTTAGGGGCCGGGTCCTCGAAGTCCGGGCGCGGCATGCTGTTGGAGTCCCTGTCGAAAAGCCATTCGCCGTTGAAGTGGAACCAGCACCAGTCTCGCCCGGCGATCGCCTCGTAGAACATCCTGTCGACGAGAGGGAAGCACATCCAGGCGTCCGCGAACTCCACATTGTCGGGGCCGACGATCATGTCGCCGCCCATGTTCGCGATGGCCAGTTCAAGCCTGTCGGCGTATTCGCCCCACGCGCCGTCCCAAGGCTCGGGATACACTTCGGGGTTCGTCATGAAGACGCCACGAATCTCGCCGACATGGCGTTTCAGTATCCTGGCCATGTTGCCGCCCGCGTCGCGGTCGACGCCGTTGGCGCCCGCCGCCTCGTTGCCGATCCTTAGGCCCTCAAGCGGATCGAGAAAGCACATACGCTTCTGGCGCTCCATTATCTCGTCGCATTCCGCGAGGTCGCCTCTTATCGCCGCCTTGAGATGGCGGATATTGTCCTCGCCTATAGCATTCAGCAGCTCGCCCTGGTACTTCGCCACCGCAAGCGCGGCAGCGTCACCGGCGTTCATGGCGCGGTTCTTGGAGCGCACAGCCAGAAAGACGCTCACGTTCATCAATATGAGCACAACGACGGCCAGCACGACCGCGACCAGATATATCGCTATCTGTCCTCGCCGCGCAGTCATGTCACAGCCCCAAGTCGTCCATGAACAGTTCGAAGTTGCGGTCGAACGAAGCGCTGCCGGTCATGGAGAACCAGTCGTCCGACATGTGCACCTCGGTGTCCGTTCCGTCTCCGGGCTCGACCTGCAGACGGCCCCAGCCGGAATACTCCAGTATGCCGCCCGCGACCGCCGAGTTCGGCGACGCAATGTATATGCGGGTTCTGGACCTCTCCATGTCGTAGTCGAACTCGTCGCCCTCCGGCCAGAGGCGCCTGCCGGAGACGGGAATGGACGCGACGCGGGCGACCTTGAGGCACATGAAGTCGTTCATTCCGACTGCCCTGGCGCGTGCGACGCGCATGGCCGCATGCTCGGCGAGGATCTTGCCTGTCAGGGCGCGGGAAAGCCTGAAGAGGCACAAGAAGGCGAACGTGACGACCACTGCCGCCAGCAGCGTCTCAAGCATCGCCTGACCATTGCGCCCGCGCACAGCGGATGCCGCCGCTCAGTCGAGTTCCTTCAGCTTGCCGGAACCAGAACCCATCTGGTCGACGACACTCTTGGCGCTGTCGCCGTCTTCCTGGGAGAGCGCAGTCGTCGCGTCGGCGGTTCTTCTGCCGATGGCCTTGCCGAAATACGCAAACACGCCTATCAGCGCGATCGCCACGAGGCTGATTATGATGATGTACTCGACCATCGTCTGACCCTTGCGGAATCTTTTCTGCATTTGCATGGCTCCTTGTTGCTTTACGTTCACGGACAGTCCGCGCCGACGAGCGCTTCCGTACGGTGCGCAGACTTGTGCGCCGCCGACACGAGATACCCCATCACGCCGACAACGGCCAAAAGCGCGGCGACGGCCAGTATGTATTCAACCGCCGCCTGTCCGCTTCTGGCTGTATTGCCCATGAAGGAATTATACCATATTTCTCCGTCTCCGGCACGCGCTAGATCAGGGAGAGGTACAGCTTGGCGATCTCCTTCACGGAGCATTCGCGCGGATTGCCCGGGCGGCATGCGTCGGCGTAGGCGGACTCAGCGAGGAACTGCACGTCCTCCTTCTTCAGGACACCCTTGAGGTCGGCGGGAATGCCGACGTCCTTGGCGAGCTTCTCCACCGTGGCGATCGCCGCCTTGCGGTATTCGACCACGGACATCTTGTCCACATCCTTTACGCCCATCGCGCGGGCGATCTCACGGTACTTGGAGCCGCTCTTCGAAGCGTTGAACTTCATGGCGACAGGCAACAGAATCGCGCAGGCCTTGCCGTGCGGCATGTCGTAAAGCGCGGAGAGGCCGTGCGCCATAGCATGGTCTACGCCGAGTCCTACGTTCGAGAACCCCATGCCGGCGATGTACTGTCCGAGAGCCATTCCCTCGCGTCCGCTCGGCTTGTTGGCGACGGCATCGCGCAGGGACTGCGAAATCAGGCGTATCGCCTCAAGGTGCAGCATGTCGGTCATGCGGCAGGCGCCCTTTGTTATGTAGCCCTCGATCGCATGGGTAAGCGCGTCCATTCCCGTGAAAGCGGTAAGGCCTTTGGGCATCGACGACATCATGTCAGGATCGACAAACGCGACCACGGGGATGTCGTGCGGATCGACGCAAACGAACTTGCGCTTCTTCTCCACATCGGTTATCACGTAGTTGATCGTGACCTCCGCCGCAGTTCCGGCAGTCGTCGGGACGGCGAGGATCGGCTTCGACGGCTTCGCGGTCGGGGCGACGCCCTCAAGCGAACGAACGTCGGCGAACTTCGGATTCGCCATGATTATGCCGACGGCCTTCGCGGTATCCATGGACGAGCCGCCGCCGATCGCTATTATCGCATCGGCCTTGGCCTTCTTGAAAGCCTTTACGCCGTTCTTCACGTTCTCGATGGTCGGGTTGGCCTTGATGTCCGAGTAGAGCGCATAGGAGACCTTCGCCTTGTCGAGCAGATCGGTGACCTTCTTCGAGACGCCGAACTTTATAAGATCCGGATCGGTGAAGACGATCGGCTTCTTGAGTCCGCGTGCGGCAAGCTCCGGCACGATCGCCTCAATGGCGCCAGCGCCGTGATAGGATGTTTCATTCAGGATTATGCGGTTTACCATGATGACCTCCTTTGCATGTTTATGGAATATTAAAGGCTTTGAATGGTGGTGGGGCAAGGATTCGAACCTTGGAAGGCGTAAGCCAGCAGATTTACAGTCTGCCCTCGTTGACCGCTTGAGTATCCCACCTGAGAGTGCCTGAGAATCGGATTGGTGGAGGTAGTCGGATTCGAACCGGCGACATTCTGCTTGCAAAGCAGACACTCTACCAACTGAGTTATACCCCCTTGTGCCCTTTGGGGCGTGAATGGTGGGCCAGACAAGAATCGAACTTGTGACCTCGTCCTTATCAGGGACGCGCTCTAACCAACTGAGCTACTAGCCCATTCTCAAATTCGGAAGGGAAACGGAACATTCAAGGACGTTTGCGGAGATGTCCTGATCAGTAGGATCCGTCCCTTTCGGGACGGTTTCACCATTGGAAGGCTTAAAGTCCTTCCTGACTCCTTAGAAAGGAGGTGATCCAACCGCTGGTTCCCCAACGGTTACCTTGTTACGACTTCATCCCAATCACCACCCACACCTTAGGCCGACGAATGCCGGACTTCGGGTGCAGACGGC
>Ga0265298_10004072_pt1 | contig 18903 bp, 9 predicted proteins | sample AusTroGonzalo_MG_3_FD_193486 | JGI IMG/M metagenome (GOLD analysis project Ga0265298, IMG submission 193486) | Bovine rumen microbial communities from tropical cattle in Woodstock, Queensland, Australia - Gonzalo_01 | ecosystem: Host-associated > Mammals > Digestive system > Stomach > Rumen ... | reverse complement strand
CATTTACGACACCATTCCGAGTTTCAGTTGCACGGACTCGGTGTTCACAGTATTCTGGGACTACACCTTCACGGCGCAGGTATATAACCCCTACAGTTACGAGGTGAAGTACCGTTGGTACCGTCCCGGCGACCCAGAGGAAGACCCGTATTTCGAAGTGATAGACGGCGAATGGGAGAAGAGCAGTCTGAAGCTTTTCTTTATCCGTCCGATGGAGGAAGCGAAGATTGGTCTGCGTGTCATTATGAACGGCGACACGACGAATATCGAGAAGGGTTATTTCGTATCGGACCGCAAGACGAACTCGATGCTGTTCCGTACGCCGGAGGGCGACTACCGTCAGCGTATCTTCGAGACCCGCGCCGAGCGGTATCAGTTGACAGCGGACTCGGAGTTGCTGGACGAAGAGCAAGACACGGCGCAGGTGTATAACGGTTACCTGTTCACCCTCTCGGAGTTACAAACGGTGTTCCCTGAATTGGAGGGCTTTAAGATAGCCAGCCGTAAGATTTACTTCCGCGCGCACGGTCTTTGGGTAGCGAATATCGACGGCGCGTATATCGTGCCGATAGACGAGCGTCCGTGTGCCGCGATGACCTTGGATACCAAAGACAGCCGTATCTACTGGGCGAACGAAGAGGGCGTATGGGTAATGCCGTTCGTGGGTTCGGACAACAATAAGTTCGTCACCGTTCCCCAGCAGCTGAATGATTTGCAAAACGTAACCAAAATAGCCGCAGACGCGGAACCAAAATAATGCAACCGGATTATATTTTTGAGACAAGTTGGGAAGTATGCAACCGCGTAGGCGGTATCTATGCCGTGCTCAGTACGCGTGCGGCGAGTATGCAAGCCGAGCACCCGGACAAGGTCTTTTTCTTCGGACCGGACTTCGGGGCGCATAGCGATATCTATTTCCGTGAAGACAAGAGTCTGTTGACGGGTTGGAATGCCCCTGCGGAGATTCCCGTGCGGGTAGGCCGATGGGATGTGCCGGGTAAGCCGATAGCGATACTGCTTAAGTTCGACGCGCTGTGGGACCGTAAGGACTCCATCTACGCGTGGGCGTGGGCGATGTTCCAAGTGCAGAGTCACGCCGCCTACGGCGACTACGACGAGAGTTGTCTTTTCGGCTACGCCGCCGGCATGGTGATGGAGAGTCTGAAGAAATTTATAGTTGGAAGTTCAACGTCGAAAGAGCCTTTGTTCTGCGCCCATGCCAACGAGTGGCAGACGGCTTTCGCTATTTTCTACCTGCGTGACCATTGTCCGGAGATAGCCACTCTGTTCACCACCCACGCTACAGGCATCGGCCGTTCGATAGCCGGCAACGGCAAGCCGTTGTATGACTATTTCGAAGGCTATAACGGCGACCAGATGGCGCAGGAGTTGAACATGGTGAGCAAGCACTCCGTGGAGAAACAGGCGGCACATACAGCGGACTGCTTCACGACCGTCAGTTATATCACGGCACGGGAGTGTGCGCAACTCTTAGACAAGAAAGTGGATATAGAGACGCCGAACGGCTTTGAGTCCACTTTCGTACCAAAGGCAGAGGATTTCGACGAGAAACGCGCCGTCGCACGCGAGGCGTTACGGAGAGTGGCGGGTGAGCAGTTAGGCGGCGTGGTGCCGCAAAACGCACTCTTTGTATGCATCTCCGGCCGTCAGGAATGGAAGAACAAGGGTATTGACGTGTTCGCCAGCGCATTGGACAAGTTGGCGCAGAAAATATACCACAGCGATCAACCCGAACGCGAAGTGATTGCATTTGTGATGATTCCGTATCTGGACCGTGCACCATCCCGGAAAGGCAAAGTGAGTGCGGTCTTTGTGCCATATTATTTAGATGGCCACGACCCGCTGTTCGGCATGACTTATTACGACCTGCTCATCGGCATGGATATCACGGTGTTCCCGAGTTATTATGAGCCGTGGGGTTATACGCCGTTGGAGAGTTGTGCCTTCCATGTTCCGACTATCACGACCAGTCTGGCCGGTTTCGGGGAATGGGCGGCAAGGCAGAAAGAGCAAGGCGGCGTAACGGTTATCGAGCGTAATGACAGCAATTTCGATGAAGTGGCGGAGAAAATCGCAGACACCCTGTTGCAGTTTGACCGCCTCTCGAAGACAGAGAAAGCCGAAGTACGCAAGAAGGCGGCGGCGATTGCGAAGAAAGCCGACTGGAAACATTTCTTCCAATACTACCGCAAAGCCTACGACATCGCACTTAAGAAAGCAGCCAAAAGAAAAAAGATATGAAAAAGATTATGATAATTGCGGCTATTGCCGCTTTGACACTTCCGATGGAAGTGATGAGTTGTACCAATTTTTTGGTAGGTAAAGACGCGTCGGCAGACGGTAGTACGATGGTTTCGTACGCTGCGGACTCGTACGGTATGTTCGGTTTCCTGCATTTCTCTCCGGCCGCCGACTGGCCTGAAGGAGCGATGCGGGAAGTGAGAGACTGGGACACGGGTCGTCCGCAGGGACAGATACCGCAGGTGGCACATACCTATTCGGTGGTAGGAAACATGAACGAACACCAAGTAGCTATCGGTGAGACCACTTGGGGCGGACGCGAGGAGTTATGGGACACCGTGGGCGTAGATTACGGTAGTCTGATATACATTGCGTTGGAGCGCAGTAAGACGGCGCGTGAGGCGATGGAGTGGTTCATTACCCTCGTCAACGAATACGGATATGCGTCCGAAGGCGAGACTTTCTCGTTCGGCGACCCCAACGAGGTTTGGATGATGGATCTTATCGGTAAGGGCAAAGGACAGAAAGGTGCCAACTGGGTAGCCGTTCGTATTCCCGACAACGCCATCAGCGGCCATGCCAACCAGTCGCGTATCACGACGCTGCCGCTCAACGAGAAGCATAAACTGACCAAAGAGGAGAAGCGTCTGCAAAAGAAGTTGAACTGCGTATGCAAAGGCGACTGGATGTGGGACAAGAATGTGATTGCCTTCGCCCGTGAGAAAGGTTATTTCTCCGGCAAAGATGCCGATTTCTCTTTCCAAGCGGCGTATAACCCGTTCGACTTCAGCGGCTTGTATGCCTGCGAGGCACGTGTATGGTCGTTCTTCAACCATTTCAGCACGGAGATGGACCCTTATCTCGACTATGTGACGGGTAAGACCTTCCGCGAGACGGGTGGCAAATACGAAGGCAAACATATGCCGTTGTGGATTATACCGAACAAGAAAGTGAGTGTGCAGGACCTGAAGGAGTGTATGCGCGACGAATACCAAGGTACGCCGATGGATATCACGCAGGGCACCGACGCGGGTCCGTGGAACAGCAAGTTACGTTTCGGCGGACTGGGTTTCAAACTCCAAGACGAACAGGACACGACGAAGGTGACGCAGTACTGGTACGAGCGTCCGATAGCCACGCAACAGACGGCATGGTCGTTTGTGGCGCAGATGCGTTCGTTCAACCGCTACGGTATCTTCTGGTTCGGCGTCGATGATGCGGCGTGCTCGTGCTACGCACCGATGTACTGCTGTATCAAACATGTGCCGGAGTGCTTCGAGGAAGGCAACGGCGACAGTTATACCTTCAGTCCGACGAGTGCGTGGTGGACCTTTAACCTTGTAGCCAACTGGGCATACACGAAATACAGCCGTATGTATCCGCATATCCGCGAGACGCAAGCTATCTGGGACGATAAGTTCAACACCCAGATACCGGGTGTTGATGCCCAAGCCGCTTCGCTCAATGACGAGGAAGCGCGTGTGTTCCTGACGAACTACTCCTGCTCGCAGGCAGACAACATGGTGGCCGACTGGCAACGACTGTATATATATCTGGTGACGAAGTTCATTGACGGACAGGAGCGCAAAGAAGAGAACGGTCAGTTCAAACGCAACGCCTACGGCAACAGTTGCGGTCCGCACCGCTTGGCGCTGCCGGAAGAGCATTTGCGCAAGATAGCCCCGGAAATCAATCACGAATAATCAACCATGAGAAGAATACGCATTTTTATCCTTTTCGCCTTATGCACGCGTCTGCTCTGCGCTGCGCCGTGGAACGGGAGTACGACCGTGCCCGCCAATGACGGCACGACATACACCGTCACGACTGCCGAAGAGTTGGCGTGGATAGCGGTGCAGAGTCAGACGAACGACTTTGCCGGAAAGGTGATAGTCCTCGCCAATGACTTGGACTTGGGCGGCACATTGGATACACCGCCCAGTTGGCAACCTATCGGTAACGAGACGAAACCTTTCCAAGGTCAGTTGGACGGTGCGAACCACGTGCTGTACAACCTGTATATTATGAGTTCGCTTTTCCCGAAAGGTGCAGGTCTGTTTGCCGAGACCGGTGCGAACGCCGTCATTCATCATTTGGGCATCGCGCAGGGACAGATTATGACAGACGCAACGAATAATGTAGGTTGTTTCGTTGGTATCCACCGCGGTACGATTCACCACTGTTTTAACATGGCGCAGATAATCGCCCATAACGGTGACCGCATTGGTGGTTTGGTAGGCGCCAACTACGGAACGATTAACTATGCGTACAACACCGGTATCATCACCGACGCACGGGATTTCGTGGGCGGACTGGTAGGTTATAACTACGCGTCGGCACGTCTCAACGAGTGCTATAACACGGGCTACTGCATCGGTGCATCGAGTGTAGGTGCGTTGTTCGGCAAGAACGAAGCCGTCGAAGCGCAGGTGTTGAAGACCTATTTTGACCAGCAGATGACCCGTATGTTCGCTACGGGCGACGAAGGCAAAGACGAACTGCTGGATAACACCAAGCATGCCGTGGAGAAGACCACCACGTTCACGTCCGAAGACAACCCCTTCAACGGGCTGGCCGAATGGGAGGTGATGCGTGACAGTTATTACCGTTACCCGCGTCTCAGATGTTTCGGCGACCACGAGGCATCGATGGTATCGACCGACCTCATCATCCTCGATGCAGAGAACTTACCCAAAGAGCGCGCGGAAGGAGTAGGTACACCTAAAGAAGGTAACAAACCCCGTAAGGAGTTTCAACTGGTCGGCGTACCCAGTGCAGAATGGGTGTCGCCCAGCGAGGATGTCATCAAGATAATGGATAACGGAAAGGCAGAGGTACATCGTCCCTGTAGTAACCAGCCTGTTGTCCTGACTGTCACCGAAGGCACGAGTACCAAGCAGATATACATCATCGTAAAGGGTTACGATAACTTCGACCCGGGTATCGTCGATGGCTCGGCGTCTATCTGCTGGGGACAAGCGGATGTGCGATTTATCTCTGCCAATCGAGGCAAAGAACCTACCGGCGGTAAGGACGACGAACAGGATAATCCGGATTACTGCTACCAGTATATGATTATCCGCGACACCGTCACGGGACACGATGCGGCAGGTAACCCGATAAGTTTTGAACCGATAGACACATTCTATCTGTCGCAAGAGCTATACAAAAACTGGTGTCTGCCGACGGATATCCCGGGCGAGTACTCGTTCCGCCGCTATGTGCACGACACGCAGTGTAAGACCATGTGGACGGCTTCGAAAAACAAAGACAACACAACGGTCGGACGACTTTCCCTCATCGTGCGCAGTAAGTTTGAACCCGGTGAGTTATACGAGAAACCCGATACCCTCTACGGTGAACTGCCGCAGATTTTGACCATCAAGAGTAAGGTAGATGCCTCCGGAGGTGACGGCAATTTCCATTACCTCTGGCAGTTGGAATACAGCAAATGGAACGCACAGAGCGGTTCGTGGGTGCCTGACCCGCAAGGCAGTCAGAACCCTGTTTTTATCAACGGCGTGGTGGTAAGTACACCTTCCATCGAGAACTATGTCTTTGCCAACCCCGGCAAATATACCTTCTCGCGCCGCGTGAGCGAAGAGAGTTGTGGTGGTACGCCGCAAGAAGCGAAGAACCCGCACTCGGTATATGTCTTCGGACCAATAAACGCGGGTAAGATAGAGTCGTTCGAACATGCGTTCTGTACACCTGTCTGCACGGATACTATCCATGAGTTAGACTCCGTAAGCGGCGGTGACGGCAAATATACTTTCCGCTGGTTGTGCAACAACAACCCGATAGCCGACAGCGACACGCGGGAGTTCCTCTTGGAGTATTTCCCCATGAGCCTCGGTAACACCTATGTCTTCCAGCGTCAGGTCAAAGATGGTCTCACGGGTTGGCAGACCTCCGAAGGCGCGGTGACTATCATCATCTACCGCGAGTACGACGCCGGTGCTATCCGTACCATCGATGAGCACACCTGTACCGAGACGGCGATAGACGAGATAGATATGGATATCAGTGAACAACGTGCGGCAGACGGCGACAAGGGTAGTGAGTTCGCCTATTGCTGGCTGCTCTTCCGTGGAGGCAAAGACACCGTGCTCGTGGATACTATCCATCATAACGAGCCGACACTCACCACGACCGTCAAACTGAGCGACTACAACCTGAAAGCACCCGTGACGGTTTTCGTCAAGCGTGCGGTGAAGAACATCGTATGCGAGACGGACTGGAAGCATTCCGACAATTCCGCTGCATGGTATCTCGGGCTCGACATCGAGAAGACCATTCCCGTGAAAGTGTGTGAGTTGCCATATACCTATACGTACACTTATACGGACGGACACACGATGACCTATCGCTTCACTTCTATCAATGAGACGACGGTGATGCATGACAAAACCGAATACGGCTGTCCGATGGAAGTGACGCTAAGGTGTGAGTTGATGGCGTTTCCTATTGTGGACGTAGCCCCCGTCGGTTCGCTCTGCGAGACAGCCGACTCGTTGGCTATCTCCTACACCGTACGGCAAGGAACACCCGACCATTTCGACCTGACCTTCTCCAAGAAGGCCCAAGAGGTCGGTTTTAAAGACACGCTCAACGGCCTGATGCCTGCGTCGCATGTCATCACCCTTCCGCTGCCTCGCCCGTTGCCATTCGAGGTATATAGTTTCAGCATCGCATTCTTTTCGGAAAACACCATTTCCAATGAGTGCAAACGCAGCGAGACATATACACAGACTTTCACCATCGGTATCGACGGTTTCGTGCACCGCAAAGACAACGAAGTGATTTTCGTGGATAATAGCGGTAAGCACAGCGAAGAAGGCATTACCTTCCAGACGTACCAGTGGTACCGCAACGGCGAGATACTGAAAGGCGAAACCGGACAGTTCTATTACGAATACAACGGTCTGAACGGTTTCTATCAGGCTGTGATGACCGGTGAGGACGGACAGATTTACCATAGTTGTATCTATGAGTTCCGACCCATGACACCCGTAGAAAATATCTCCGATGGCAAGCGTGGCAAGAAAGTGCTGCGGGACGGCAGACTGCTGATTATCGTCGGAGACAAGACCTATAACATCTTAGGACAGGAGGAGAGATGATGAGAAAGATATTTGTTATAGGGCTGGCCTTGGTGATGGCAGCAGGTATGTGTGCCCAAACGACCACGAAGAAGAAACGGATACGGGAAAAACCGGTCAAGCATTATATCGATGTCTATGCCGGTGGAGGTGTCAGTAGCTTCGGTTACTCGCTGGAAGGCGGCAATGCCGGCATCGGCGGTTCGTTCACACTCGGTGCCGGATACACCTATTTCTTCAGACCGTATATCGGTGTGCAAGCAGGCTTGCAACTCTCGCGCGTAGCTACTACGGCACGACTGACCCAACCGATAGAATGGACCACATGGCAGGACGGTACGCCGCTGACCGACTACACCGGCGAGCAGTACACCCATCGTACGACTTTCGCCAACTGGAAAGAGAAAGAACTGGCGTACCTGTTCCAGATACCCGTCGGTTTGCGGTTCCGTTATTTCAAGGACCGCGACAGCCGTGTCGGATTACATGCCGCCGTGGGTCTGAACCTCTCTTTCCCGATGCTGTCCCGCTATGTACATACTTCCGGCGATGTGACGCATACCGGCTGGTACCCGCAGTGGCAGTTGGAGTTACACGACCTGCCCGGACGCTTCGAGACCGAACCCTTCGTCACCGAACAGGAGGAGACGCTGAAGAAAAAACTGAACAAGGTCAACGCAGAGATGTATGCAGAGTTAGGTACCTCCATCCGTCTCAACGTGCGCACGGAATTGTTCATCGCTGCGTACATGCAGTATATGCTCAATGATTTCTCGTCCGTCAAACGCGACGCACGTATTCCGTTGGGTTTCGCGAACAACCATAACCACTATGCCTTCATGTCCGAATACCGCGGACTTATCGGCACCGACAAAGTAGGAGCATTGCATCCGTGGGTAGTAGGCCTCAAAGTGGGCGTGAGTGTGAGTCCTATCAAGACCGAGCGAGAGAAAAGGAAAGAACTGAAGAAACTGGCGAGACAGTACCCGGATGTGCTCGAGCCGATGTTGGTACACGACACCATTTATGTGTTCGACACCATTTACATGTACAAGCACGACACGGTACAGCAAATCATCACGGACACCGTCCAGACGGAGCGTATCATCCGCGACACCATTATGATTATTCAAGAGCAGAAAGCCGTGGAGGCCATCGATTCGATGCTCTCGGAGTCGGTCATTTGGTTTAACCTCAACGAGTACGAGCCTATCCTCGAACCGGCGTATATCATTGACTCGATTGCTGCCGTGATGAAGCAGCATCCGAACATACGCCTGCATGTGAACGGTCATGCCTGCCGTTTGGGTTCCGACGCCTACAACCAGCGTCTGGCACTCCAACGCGCACAGGCTGTCGCCAAACTATTGCGCGAGAAAGGTGTCAGCGGTGAACGACTGCAGATTCGTTCGTACAGTTCGTCGTATCCCTACCGCTACAACAACGAACACCAGCTGTCGAAAGACCGCCGCGTGGAAATCATTCCCGAAACAGACCATAAAAAAATAAAAACGGAAGAAATAGAAGATGAAGATTTTTAACGAGTACAAGCAGTTGAACCTCCCGCAGTTGAGCCAGGAAATCTTGGCAAAGTGGGAAGCTGAGGATTTATTTGGTAAGAGTGTCTCGACGCGCGAAGGACACCCGCAGTTTCTGTTCTTCGAAGGACCGCCTTCGGCGAACGGCAAGCCGGGTATTCACCATGTGATGGCGCGAACGATTAAGGACACTTTCTGTCGTTTCAAGACGATGCAGGGTTTCCAAGTGCGTCGTAAAGCCGGTTGGGACACGCATGGTCTGCCGGTGGAGTTGGGCGTGGAGAAAATGCTCGGTATCACCAAAGAGGACATCGGTAAGAAGATTAGCGTCGATGAATACAACGCTGCGTGTCGCCGCGAGGTGATGAAATACACCGCCGAATGGACTGATTTGACGAAGAAAATGGGTTATTGGGTGGACCTTGACAACCCGTATATTACCTACGACAACAAGTATATCGAGACGCTGTGGTACCTGCTCAAGGAGTTGTACAAGAAAGGTTACCTCTACAAGGGTTACACCATTCAACCTTACTCGCCGGCAGCGGGAACAGGTCTGTCGAGCCACGAGTTGAACCAACCCGGTTGTTACCGTGATGTCAAAGACCTCACCTGTACGGCGAAGTTCCATTTGAAGGACGGACGGTATATTATCGCGTGGACCACGACGCCGTGGACACTGCCTTCCAACACCGCCCTCTGCGTAGGACCGAAAATAGATTATGTGGAGATTGCGCTCGAGAACGGCGAACATATTATTCTCGCAGAAGCCCGTCTCTCCGCGTATTTCGAAAACGCCGAAATCATAGCCCGTTACAAAGGTGCGGACCTCGTAGGTTTGGAGTACGACCCGCTCTTCCCGTGGGTAAACCCGGGCGAGGGTGCTTATCGCGTCATTCCGGGTGATTATGTGACGACCGAAGACGGTACAGGTATCGTACACATCGCACCTACTTTCGGTGCGGACGACAAGAAAGTAGGAGACGCAGCCGGTGTGCCGGGACTGTATATGCAGACCAAGAATTACGGCCCGCGTCCGATGGTCGATTTCACCGGAAAGTACTGGAAGATAGAAGACCTTGACCCGGAATGGGTAAAATCCAATGTCAACACAGAGCTGTACGGCAAGTATGCCGGACGGTTCGTGAAGAACGCGTACGACCCGAACCTGACGGAAAAAGACGAGAGTCTGGACCTGCACCTCTGTCTCGAGATGAAAGCGGACGGTCGTCTGCTTAAGACCGAGAAACATGTGCACTCCTACCCGCACTGCTGGCGTACCGACAAACCGGTCATCTACTACCCGCTCGACTCGTGGTTCATTCAATCGACGAAAGCGCGCGACGAGATGATTGCGCTCAATAACACCATTCATTGGCAACCGGAGAGCACGGGTACAGGTCGTTTTGGTCAGTGGCTCAATAACCTCAACGACTGGAACCTCAGCCGCAGCCGTTACTGGGGTACGCCGCTGCCTATCTGGCGTACCGAAGACGGACAAGAAGAGATTTGTATCGGTTCTATCGCCGAACTCTTCGCAGAGATTGACAAGTCGGTCAAAGCGGGCTTTATGAAAGCGAACCCGTGGCCGAAACATAAGGTGGGCGACTACTCCAAAGCGAACTACGACCCGTCCGTCATTGACCTTCACCGGCCGTATGTCGATGCGGTTGTCCTCGTCTCGCCGAGCGGCAAACCCATGAAGCGCGAACTCGACCTTATTGATGTTTGGTTCGACTCGGGCGCCATGCCGTACGCACAGAACCACTATCCCTTCGAGAACGCCGATGCACCGCGCACCGCAGACTTCATCTCCGAAGGAGTGGACCAGACACGCGGATGGTTCTTCACCCTCCACGCTATCCACACGATGATAGAAAGCAACGTGGCATACAAAAATGTCATCTCCACCGGACTTGTACTTGATAAGAACGGCAATAAGATGTCCAAACGTCTCGGCAACGCTGTGGACCCCTTCCACGCACTCGAGACTTACGGACCCGACGCCGTGCGCTGGTATATGCTGACGAACTCTGCACCGTGGGAGAACCTCAAATTTGACGCCGAAGGCGTGGACGAGGTGCGCCGTAAATTCTTCGGCACGCTCTATAACACCTACGGTTTCTTTGCCCTCTACGCGAATGTAGATAGCTGGCAACCTGCAACAAGCACCGACGGTCAACCGACGGTCAACCGACAGTTACAGCCGACGTCAAGCCTATGTCGTACCGAGATTGACCGTTGGATTCTTTCCAAACTGAACTCGCTCGTTAAGGAAGTCACCGAGGCTTACGAAGCCTACGAACCAACCAAAGCCGGTCGTGCTATCAGCGATTTTGTACAAGACGACCTCTCGAACTGGTATGTACGTCTGAACCGTAAGCGTTTCTGGGGTGGTGAGATGAATGCCGACAAACAGGCGGCATACGAGACGCTCTACACTTGTCTAAAGACCGTGGCCCAACTGATGGCACCGAACGCACCGTTCTATGCCGACCGTCTGTACCGTGACCTTACCGGTGAGACAGTGCACCTCAGCGATTGGCCCAAAGCCGACGAAGTACTTATCGACACCAACCTCGAGCGACAAATGTTCTTGGCGCAACAGGCTACGAGTATGATTCTGAGTCTGCGCAAACGCGCCGAGAAGAATGTGCGTCAGCCGCTGCAGAAAGCCGTCATTCCGACACCCGACCAAGAGACCACCGATGCGTTGCTGCATGTGGCCGAACTGATAAAGAGCGAGGTGAATGTGAAGGAACTCGTCGTTGTTCCTGCTGAGCAATCGGAGATACGCTTGGTGAAGAAAATCAAGCCGCAGTTCAAAGTGCTCGGTAAGAAAGTAGGTGCGAACATGAAAGCCGTAGCGGCAGAAATCGCCGCCATGACCCAAGACCAAATCGCGCAGATGGAGCAAAATGGCAATTACCAATTACAAATGACCGATTACCAATTGCTCCCCGAGGATGTCGAGATTATTACCGAAGACATGCCCGGATGGCTCGTGGCGAACAACGGCATTTTGACGATTGCGTTGGATATCGAACTGACGGATGAACTGATTGAAGAAGGTATCGCCCGTGAGTTGATTAACCGCATTCAGAACCTGCGCAAGTCGAGTGGTTTGGAGATTACAGACCGCATTGCTATCGTTTTGGAAGACCTTCCGGAGATACACAACGCCGTGCTGCACTGCAAAGACTACATCGCAAGTCAGGTACTGGCAAAACGTCTGGAGTTGGCAGCCGATGTACAAGGCGACAGTCTGGAGATGGACGGATACAATGTGAAGATAAACATACAAAAAGCATAAGCTGCTATGAAGAAAATCTTTTTATGGATGCTGATAGCCCTCGTGGGAATCGCATTCAGCAGTTGTGAAGGTTTCAACAAGAAACAGACCGAGTTCTTCCTCAAAGACCTGCAAGGATATTGGTTGGAGGACGGCACACAAGTGCACGCACGCTACACCACCGAGTCCGCCGGTATCATCAAAGACCTGGCTTATCTATGGGGCTACTCGTGGGACGAGGCGGACGATGTGTACGAAGCGGATGTTATTGCAGACAAGTACGGTAACGGATGGTTCAAGTACCATCTGACTTTTGATGGTCAGTTATTGCGCATCGAGCAGATGAATGGTCAATGGTCCGACATTCCAAAGCCTTATACCATGACCGTTCTGACCGGTTCGAAGATGACCTATCATCCGAAAGAGTACCCGAAAGAGAAAACTAACTGGACCAAACAACTGAAGTGATGAAACGCGCATTGAAAATCATTGGTTGGACGCTGTTAGGCATCGTGTTGACAGTAGTGGCAGTCGCTTGCATTGCCATCTATATCGTCTTCACGCCTGCCCGTCTGACACCTGTTGCCCGTCAAGCTGCAGCGAAATATATCACCTGCCAGCACGAGATAGGAGAAGTGGACCTCACTTTCTTCTCCACCTTCCCTCGTTTTGGCCTGCAAGCCGACGGACTGTTACTCATCAACCCGAAAGCCGGTGCGCAGAACGACACCGTAGTAGCCGCTCCACGCTTCGTGGCGACCGTGGACCTGGTGGCTTTTCTCAAGCAGAAAAACCTCATTGTACACGAAGCCCGTCTGGATGACGCGTCGGTGAATTTCTTCATTGCGCCGGATGGCACAACGAACCTGACGGATGTCTTTGTCACTTCGCCGGACACGACGGACACCACCGCTTTCTCCTTGCCGTTCAACGACCTTCGCGTAGATGGTCTGCGTATCAAAGCAAAATCTATCACTTTCGTCGATGCCAAAGATACCATTGACGCGTCGTTGGGAGAGACTGAACTGTCGGCAAAAGCCGAGAATTGGGACGACATGCTCATTGCGTTGGATGCCCAACAGGTGTGCGCCAAACTCAAGAACGAGACATACGCCGACGGCCTGCATGTAGAACTCATCAGTCCCTTGGCGATGAACCTTGACTCGATGCTGTTCGTGGTGAACGGTGCGCGTCTGGCGGTTAATGACTTTAACCTGCGTCTCGTGGCCATCGTAGCGTTAGGCGACAGCATGCCTATCAACGCACAGGTGGAGACCGACCAATGGCCTGTCAAACCGCTCTTGGCGTTGGTGCCCGAGAAATTCAAGCAGTCGCTCGCTGACCTTGATGTAGATGGTAAAATCCAATTGGAAGCATCCGTCAGCGACTATTACAGCGCTTCGCACATGCCGCACATAGAAGCGCAACTGACGCTGGACGACGGCGAAGGAAGTTACAAACCGTTGCCTTATACGCTCCGCGATGTGGCACTGGAGGCAGACGCAGACTTGCGTTTGAACGAAGGCGAGCGCTCGAAAGTGACGCTGAACAAGCTGCAAGCCAAGACGAAGAAGAGTTCCGTGAGCGCCAAAGGTACGATTGACGACCTGCTCGGTAACATATTGTTGGACCTCCATTTGAACCTCGATGCGAATATTCCGGACTTCGACTATTTCCTGCCCAAGACCATGACTCTCGAAGGCCGCGCGAAAGGCAAAGCGGACACACGAATCCGCTTGAATGACCTCACGGCGATGAAGTTGGAGAAAGGTCGCATCGATGCCGATTTGGACCTGACGGGTATCCGTTATGCGACCGATAGCATGGAAGCAAAAATGCCGAAGACGCACGCACGCATTCAGTTGCCGAACGCCAAACCCTCCAAACCCAAAGTCAACTGGGCACGCATAGACCTCGAGACAGACAAAGTGGACTTCACGATGGCTACGCCGCTGAAAGCAGCCCTCAAAGCGTCCGCTATCCAGTTGGAAGCAAGTAATGTGCTGTCCAAAGACCCGATGCTGTATGCCACCGTAGGCTTGCAGTCAGAACGACCTATTGAGGTGGAGATGGATTCCATGGGTGGTTTCGTAGATGCACCCAAACTCACCGCGTATGTGGAGTATAACACCAAAGACACGGCGGGTCTGACGAGTGCTCAAGCCAGCCTCAATTTCGATGAACTCGACGGTTTCTTCAAGGATATCAAAGCGGACCTGAAAGCTTCGCAGTTAAGTGCCAATGTCAAAGGCGGTCGTTCGCTGAGTGCCAAACTCAACACCCGCGGTCTCAAAGCAAAGATGGGCGAAGAGTTGGATGCCCGAACAGGTACGCTGGCGCTGGAAGCGTCTGCGCGGTATAACAGCAAAGGCGAGAATGCGCTCCTCAAATGGAATCCGCGTCTGAAAATCAACCTCAAAGACGGCGAGATGAACCTGCCGGAACGATTGCCGGAGAAAGTGTATATCCCGTCGATTGACTTCAGTTACTCCAACCGCGAGATGAATATCAACGACTCGCGAATCGAGTTGGGCAACTCCGATTTGAACCTCAAAGGACAGGTGAAGAATATCGGTCGCTGGTTCCGGCATAAAGCTATCTTGGAGGGACAACTGGATATCGTCTCCGACCACTGTGATGCCAACCAACTGCTCGCATGGTTCAGTGCCGACGAAGGTAGCGAAGAAAGTCCTGCTGCAGAGCAGTCCAATGAACCAATCACCAATGACCAATCAGCAACTACTGGTACTTCCGACCCCTTCCTCGTGCCCACCGATGTCGATTTGGCGCTCAGCACGCACATGCGTGAAGTGGAGATATTCAACCAGGTGGCGAAAGACCTGAAAGGAGGCTTGTATATCAAGGACGGAAAGATGATTCTGGACGAGATGGGCTTTGTATGCCGTGCCGCCAAACTGCAGCTTACGGCTATCTACCGCACGCCGCGTAAGAACCACTTGTATGTAGGTTTTGACTATCACATGATTGATGTCGATATCGACGAGTTGCTGTCGATGATACCGAACCTTGAACAAATGGTACCTATGCTCAGTTCGTTCAAAGGCGCTGCGCAGTTCCATGTAGCTGCCGAGACTTATCTCACCAGCCAATATCAGCCGAAGATGAGTACGCTCCGCGGAGCCGCTTCGTTGACCGGTAAAGACCTTGTGGTCATGGACGGCGAGACTTTCTCGAAGATAAGCAAGTTGCTGATGTTCAAGAAGAAGACGGAGAACAAGATTGACTCCATTAATGCCGAATTGACCGTTTATAAGAACGAGATAGATGTATATCCGCTTTGCGTGCAAATGGATAATTACATGGTGGCGCTCGGCGGGCGGCACAAGACCGACATGACCTTCGACTACGACATCAATGTGCTCAGTCCTATCTACCTCGGCGTACATGTCGGCGGTAGCATGGACAACCTCAAAATCAAGTTGGCGAAATGTAAGTATGCCAAGGATTTCAAGCCGCACTGGTATCAGAAAGCCGACACCCAGTCGCTGGAGTTACGGCAGATGATAAAGCAGTCGATGGAGAAAAACGTACGAATACAATAACCAAAACACAAATAACAAATGACAAATCACAAATTATTCCTTTTGGGAGTTATGGCTATGAGTTTAGTAGCATGTAACAAGACGAACCCGTTATTGGAGCAGCCGAACACCCCGTTTGGTGTACCGGCGTTTGACCAAGTGAAAATCGAGCATTACCTGCCTGCTTTTGAAGAAGCTATCAAGCAGAACAAAGCGGAGGTTGATGCTATCGTGAACAACGAAGCGGAACCTACTTTCGAGAACACTATCGTGGCGCTCGACCGTACGGGTCTGCTGCTTGACCGCGTAGTAGGTGTCTTCTTCAATGTCCTCGAAGCCGACGGCAACGATGAGATGAATGAGATTGCAGAGAAAGTGAGCCCGATGTTGAGCGAACTCAACGACGGTATCATCCTCAACGACAAACTCTTCCAGCGCGTGAAAGCCGTCTATGACGAGCGCGAGCAGTTGGGTCTCAACCCCGAGCAAATGCGTCTCATCACGCAGACTTACAAGGCCTTTGCGGATAACGGTGCCAACCTGCCGGAAGACAAGAAAGAGCGTCTCAAAGAGATTAACCAAGAGTTGGGTCTGCTCTCCCTTAAGTTCGGTAACAATGTGGTAGCAGAGACCAATGCCTGCCAGCGTTTCATCACCGACGAGGCAGAACTGAAAGGTCTTCCTGAGTCTGCGAAAGCCGCAGCTGCCGAAGAAGCCGAAGCAGCCGGTCATCCGGGCGAGTGGCTCTTCACGCCCAAGCGTACCTCTTTCACGCCGGTACTCCAGTACTGCGAAAACCGCGCGCTGCGCGAGCAACTGCTCATGGACTACACCACCCGTGCGAACCACGACAACGAGAACGACAACAAAGCCGTCATCGTTCGTGAGATGGAATTGCGCATTGAGAAAGCCAAACTCTTCGGTTATGACAATCCTGCCGATTATATCCTTGCGGACTGCATGGCTAAGAATCATCATACAGTGGACGCTTTCCTGCAATCGGTGTGGGTTCCGTCCTTGGCTGCCGCTAAACGCGAAGCCGCTGCTTTACAAGCCGTTATGGACATGGAGAAAGCGGCGCAGAACCCGCATACCGACGAGCAAGTGTTGCTCCAACCTTGGGACTGGTGGTTCTATGCCGAGAAACTGCGTAAGGCCAAATACGACCTCGACGAAGAGGAAGTAAAGCCCTATTTCGAATTGGATAACGTACGCAAAGGTGCGTTCGGCGTAGCGAACAAACTCTATGGCCTGCAGTTCGAGAAACTGGAGAACATGCCGGTCTATAACCCTGATGTAGAGGTCTTCAAAGTGACCGAAGCTGACGGTTCGTTGGTTGGTATCCTTTATACCGATTATTTCCCACGCGCCGGCAAACGCCCGGGTGCGTGGATGAACCAAATTCTGCCGCAGTATATCGATGCCGAAGGCGTGGACCATCGTCCCGTCATTATCAATGTGGGTAACTTCAACAAACCCACGGCAGGCAATCCGTCCCTTCTCTCGATGGACGATGTTGAGACGCTCTTCCATGAGTTCGGCCACGCCCTGCACGGACTGCTCTCAAAGGCGCATTATAAGAGCTTGAGCGGTACGAATACACCGCGTGATTTCGTGGAGCTGCCCTCGCAGTTTATGGAGAACTACGCGTATGAACCGGAGGTACTCAAGACATATGCGTTCCATTACCAGACAGGTGAAGTTATTCCCGATGAACTCATCGCGAAGATTAACGCGGCCGGTAAGTTCAACCAAGGTTTTGTAACCACGGAGTTACTCTCCGCGTCTATCCTCGACATGGACTTCCATGAGTTGACGAGTGCCGAAGGACTGGATGTCAATGCCTTCGAGAAACAGAGCCTCGAGAAGATGGGAATGATTCCGCAAATCATCGTGCGCTATCGTCCGACATTCTACAACCACATCTTCACAACGGGTTACGAAGCCGGTTATTACAGTTATACATGGGCAGCCGTGCTCGATGCAGACGCTTTTGCAGCCTTCAAAGAGACGGGTAATCTCTTCGATGAGGCTACCGCAGCCCGTTTCCGTCATTTGCTCGAGCAAGGCGGTACACGCGACGCGCAGGAATTGTATCTGGAGTTTCGTGGCAAAGAAGCGGACCCGAACAACCTCCTTCGCCGCAAAGGTTTCATTGACTAAATACGGAAACCTTTGAAACGCCATACACAAGAGATATTATACCACCTGTTACCGGCAGTCTTCTGGCTGCTGGCAATAGGTGGTAGTCTTGTGCCGGTGTTGCTCCCTTTCCACTCTACACTTTCCACTTTCAACTACTACAGCGGCTACATCGTTGCCGCGATTGTGTTGCTCGTCATCGTCATTATCGGGCGTATCCAGCGGCATAGTTCTTCCATCGAGCAGTGCTTCCAGATGGCGTTGCTGTTCAGCGTAGCCTCCTATTGGTTGCCTACCGTCGTCTTTCTCACCCTTCCCGTTTGGGGATACCTCATCTTTAAGAACCTCTTTAGTTGGCGCTCTTTCCTTGCCACGCTTATCGGCTATGCGGTCGTCGCCATATGGGCAGCCGGCTTCATGCTCATGGGATGGATAACTAACCCATGGGCTGACTTCTTTGCACAAGAAAACGCCCTCGGGTGGATACCCTTGGGCGCTATCCTGATAGCGTGGCTCGCCTCTACCATCACCCGCAACATCTTACGCGTGCGGTGATAGCGTGCTTTTGCCGTCTATTCTTACTTCAGTTCTGCTAAGTACTTAATCGTACGAACCATCTGGCTGGTGTAGCTGTTCTCGTTGTCGTACCAGCTAACAACCTGTACCTGGAAGGTCTCCTCGTCAATCTTAGCAACCATCGTCTGGGTAGCATCGAAGAGCGAACCGAACTTCATACCGATAACATCGCTGGAAACGATTTCATCCTCGGTGTAACCGAAGGACTCGGTCTGAGCAGCCTTCATAGCAGCGTTGATACCCTCTTTGGTGATGTCTTTGCCCTTAACAACAGCAACCAAGATAGTGGTCGAACCGGTCGGCGTCGGAACACGCTGTGCGCTACCGATAAGTTTGCCGTTCAGCTCAGGAATAACGAGACCGATAGCCTTTGCAGCACCGGTGCTGTTCGGAACGATGTTCTGTGCACCTGCACGGCTACGACGGAGGTCACCCTTACGTTGCGGACC
>Ga0265298_10004071_pt1 | contig 18903 bp, 16 predicted proteins | sample AusTroGonzalo_MG_3_FD_193486 | JGI IMG/M metagenome (GOLD analysis project Ga0265298, IMG submission 193486) | Bovine rumen microbial communities from tropical cattle in Woodstock, Queensland, Australia - Gonzalo_01 | ecosystem: Host-associated > Mammals > Digestive system > Stomach > Rumen ... | reverse complement strand
GTACTCAACAATTGATTCGCCTTCGCTACCAAGAAAGCCTCGGCATGATTACGGGCAACGGTCATATCCTCGTCAAGGTCGAGTTTTACGTAATTCATGCCCTTTTTGACCTTGTTTGGGAAACATTTCAGAGCCTCGTTGCGACCTTTCATGCTGCAATAGCGTTGGTAAATCTCCGGCCACACGTCAGGCTGGCCCGTAGCTTTCAAGGCTTGGATGCGCTCATGGTCGGCTTGATTGGCCTTGTGATAAGATGCCGCCACATAATTAATGTCTTTGGAGTTCAAGTCGCCGGCACAAATGTCAGGTGCAAGTTGTTGAATCACTTGGTCATACTCTTGGGCTTCATAAAGTTTCTTGGTCGTGTTGCAGGCAGTGAGCATTGCGCCGAGCAATAATACGGGAATCAGTCGGAGGTATTTCATGACTTCAAATTTGACGGTTAAAACAGCATAAAAACTACAAATTTCGCTCCAAAATTGTACGGAGCAGAATAAATCTTTACTTTTGTGGGCACAAAAATCGATCCTCATGGAAAAAATCAAGCAACTGCAACAGGATTTCGCCGATTTCATGGCAAAAACCGACTTCAACGGACAACCGAAAGAACTATACGAACCCATTGCCTACACCATCCTGCAAAGCGGCAAACGCCTCCGCCCGATGCTATGCCTTTTGGCCAACGAAATGTTTGGCGGCGAGGAACAAGAAGCCCTTTGGCCTGCCTTGGCCTTGGAAACTTTCCACAATTTTACGCTCATCCACGACGACATCATGGATAAAGCTCCGCTCAGGCGCGGCAAAGAGACCGTCTACCAAAAATGGAACTCCGACATTGCCATCCTCTCCGGCGACGCCATGTTGGCCATGGCTTTCCAATTTGCACTGAAACCGCAGAAAGGCGCCGAACTCGCGAAACAATTGGGCAAAGTGGCCATCGAGATTTGCGAGGGACAGCAAATGGACCTCAATTTCGAGACCTGCGGTCACGTGACGATTGACGAGTATCTGGAGATGATTCGGCTGAAAACTGCCGTCCTTTTGGCCACTGCCTTAGAGATGGGTGCCACTGTTGCAGGCGCAAAAGAAGCTGACATTCAGCGGCTTTACGACTTCGGTATTTATATCGGGATGAGTTTCCAATTGCAGGACGACATCCTCGACCTCTACAGCGATGTGCAGGTCTTCGGCAAGAAACACGGCGGCGACATTGCGGACAACAAGAAGACCTACCTCTACCTGAAAGCCTTGGAAATGGCCTCGGAAAAAGACCGAAAACGCCTTGAACACCTGTTCACCCTCCGCATGGACCACGATGAAGAGGAAAAAATCGAGGAAGTGAAGGCCATTTACGACCGCCTCAACGTGAAGGAAGCCGTGGAACAGGTCATGCTCGACTACGACCGCAAGGCCTTCAAAGCCTTGGAAGCCATCGACTTGCCTGAAGAGCGAAAAATCCATCTGAAGACCTACGCCGAATTGCTTTCGGGGAGGAAGAAATAAAAAAAATCGGGAGCCGCTTGACTCCCGATTTTTTGTGCTAGCCTAAAACTTATTTCGTAACAAGGTTGTATGTATCCTGTGCGATGACAAATTCCTCATCGGTGGGGTACACGACCACGGTGATTTTCGAGTCGGGCGTGGAGATAACGCCAGCGTCGCCGATGGTTTCCTTGTTCATCTTGGAGTCGAGGACGATGCCGAGGCCTTCCATGTTCTCAAGGATGGCTTCACGCATGAACCAAGCATTCTCGCCAATGCCGCCGGTCATCACGATGACGTCAGCACCGTTCATCACAGCCATGTAAGCTCCGATGTATTTCTTCACGCGGTGGGCAAACATGTTGAAGGCGTAGGTGCAACGCTCGTCGCCTTCTTCCTTGGCAGCACGCACGTCGCGCATGTCCTGCTTGCCTCCCGTGATGCCCACGAGGCCAGACTTCTTATTAACTATAGTGTTCATCTCCTTGGTGCTAAGGCCTTCCTTGTCCATGATGTACATGAAGGCACCCACGTCGAGGTCGCCAGTGCGGCTACCCATGACGAGACCTTCAACGGGAGTAAAGCCCATTGAAGTCTCCACCGACTTGCCATATTGCACGGCGGCGATGGAAGCACCGCTGCCCAAATGGCAGGTCACAATCTTCGACTGTTTCCAGTCCTTGCCAACGAAAGCAGCAGCCTTCTCGGCCACGTACTTGTGGCTGGTGCCGTGGAAGCCGTAACGACGGATGCGGTACTTCTCATAATATTCGTAAGGCAGGGCATAGAGGTAAGCCTCGGCGGGCATGGTGCTATGGAACGAGGTATCGAACACAGCCGCCATCGGGATGCCGGGAAGCACCGCCTCCATGGCCGCAATGCCTTGCAAAGCACCCGGGTTATGCAGCGGGGCAAGGTCGCAGAGTTCCTTAATCAGGTTGATGACCGTGTCATCAATGAGAACACTATGGGAGAATTTCTCACCACCGTGGGCCACGCGGTGACCGACGGCGTTGATTTCCTTCAAATCCTTGATGACACCCATCTTCGGGTCGACTAAAGCCTTGAGCACCAGCTTAATGCCTTCGGTGTGGTTCGGAATGGGAAGCTGTTCGTAATATTTCTCACCATTGTATTTGTGGGTGAATTCGCCCATTTCGAGGCCAATGCGTTCCAAAAGGCCCTTGGCCAACAGGCGCGATGAATTGGCGTTTTCCATCTCCAACAATTGGTATTTGATGGAGGAACTGCCACAGTTTAATACGAGGATTTTCATGTGTTTATTTGTTGAATTGTTTAATCGTTGAATTGTGGGTCTGTAGGGATGCATCGCATGCGTCCGCTATTATTTTCGTTGCGGACACACGCGGTGTGTCCCTACAAACGATTATTTCTTTTGTGCGATTGCTTGGTTGCAGGTGATGGCCACCAATTTATAAACATCGTCGATAGAACATCCACGGCTGAGGTCGTTGCAGGGCTTGGCGAGGCCTTGCAGCACGGGACCCACGGCTTCGGCACCGGCCAGACGTTGGACGAGTTTGTAGGCTATATTGCCAACTTCGAGGCAGGGGAACACGAGGGTGTTGGCCTTGCCAGCAACGGGGCTGCCTGGAGCCTTGCTCGAACCGACGGACGGCACGATGGCGGCATCGGCTTGCAGTTCGCCGTCGAGGACGAGGTCGGGACGACGCTCCTTGGCGATGCGGGTGGCTTCGATAACCTTGTCGACGACTTCATGCTTGGCGCTGCCCTTGGTGGAGAAGCTCAGGATAGCGGTGATGGGGTCGATTTTGGCGATGGCCTTGGCAGTGTCGGCAGTGCAGATGGCGATTTCGGCCAACTGCTCGGCTGTCGGCATGGGCGTGACGGCACAGTCGGCGAAGACCATGCGGCCATTGGTGCCGTAAGGACATCCTTCGGGCAGGAACATCGTGAAAGCGCCGCTGACGCAGGTCACACCAGGAACGGTCTTGATGATTTGCAGTGCGGGACGAAGCATGTCGCCAGTGGTGCTACGGGCGCCACTGACGAGACCGTCGGCCTCACCAGCCTTGACCATGAGAATGCCAAGGTACATGAAGTTCTGGGCCAGCTCGTCAGCTTGCTCGGGTGTCATGCCTTTGCTCTTGCGCAGTTCAAAGAGCAGGTCGGCGTACTTTTGCTTGTCGGGGTTGTTTTTCGGGTCGATGATGCGGGCCTTGACGATGTTTTTCAGACCAAATTCTGCGGTCATTTCCTTGATTTTCTCGGCGGGACCGATAAGGATGATGTCAGCCACTCCATCTGCCAAAAGGCGGTCGGCGGCTTTCAAGGTGCGGGGTTCGTCGCCCTCGGGGAGCACAATGCGCTGCTTGTTGGCTTGCGCGTTGGCAATAATTTCTTGCATTAAGTCCATGATTATTAGTTTGAAGTTGTTTAGTTGTCAGTTACTGGTTATTTTGAAATCATTGGATTGTAGGACTGTCACACCGTGGCAGCCATACTATTTCGGTTGCAAAGTTAGAAAGTTTTTGACTCGGTTTTGCAAATATGATTTATTTTTGCAGCCTGAAAACGACAAACACCCATGCCGGAACACCCTTTCATCGATTACGGAGTGCCTTTCAACACCAACATTCAAGCCATTGACACGGTGACTTCGGACAGCGTGGTGTCGAGTTTCCTCACGCAAGGTTTCGGGCGCGTCGTCACGCCGTTGCCGAGGGTGACCTATGACGTGCTTCAAGGCTGGGATTTGGCCCTTATCGCCCTTGTGTTGCTCCTCATCGTGATTGACAAGCACTTGTATCCGAGACAGTTCCGTCAGGTACTGAGTGTGCCAGGCGGCGTTGCCCACACCAACCAACTGCTGCGTGAATGGAACCCCGTCGGGAGTTTTTTGGGCACCTCCTGTTTCATAGCCTACATCATCATTATGTCGCTTTTCGTGCAGAAAAGTTGCGTCATCCTGTCGCGCGATGTGCTACAATACAATAGCCTAAACATGTTCGGAATCATTGTGGCGTGCGTCACGGGATGGGTCGTGCTGCGAATGGCCATGCTGTATTTCATGAATTGGCTTTTCGGGACCAAGGAAACCGTCGACCGGCAGATGGCGGTGCATCTTTCCATCTCGGCCTACAGCCTCTTCGGAATGCTTCTTTTGGTCATCGTATTGCTTTACAATCCCATCACTTTGTTCGTTTGGACTGGCTTCGGCATCATCGTGGTTGCGGCTTTGGTACGCCTCATTGTAAGCATCATTGAAACGAGAATTTCAACAAAAATTCCACCGTTTTACATTTTTTCGTATCTTTGCGCCCTCGAAATCGCACCGGTTGCGTCGCTCCTTACAGCAGGCTTGCGCTATTTTGGTCACGGCTCTGTGTTTTAACGAGTTAAACATCCAGGAGAGAGAAGAAATAGAGTTATCAGGACACACTAAAATCAAAAAAGTAGAATGAAGATTAAGTCCATTTTGGTGTCACAACCCAAACCTGCCGACATTTCGAAGACCCCTTTTGCTGACATGGTGAAAAAATACGGAGTCAGCTTCACTTTCGAGAAATTCATCAAGCTCGACGACGTCACCGCGAGCGAACTCCGGCAAGAGCACATCAAGCTTCCGGAATATACGGGCATCATCCTGACCAGCCGCAATTCCATCGACCATTTCTTCCGAGTAGCCAAGGAAATGCGCTACGCCGTGCCCGAAACTTTGAAGTATTTCTGCATCAACGAGTCGACCGCGCTCTATTTGCAACGCTACGTGCAATACAGGAAACGCAAGATTTTCTTCGGCAACCAGACGCTGAACGACCTGATTGACATCATGAAGAAACACAAGGACGAGAAATACCTCTATTGCTGCTCCGACATCAGCTCCGACGCGACCATCGACCTGCTCACTGCGGCCAAGCTCAACTTCACCAAGGCTGTGATGTTCCGTACCGTGCCCGCCGACTTGAGAGAGACCATCAAAATCGACGATTACGACATGCTGGTGTTCTTCAGCCCGATGGGCATCCAGTCGCTGAAAGTCAACTTCCCCGACTTCAAGCAAGACGGCAAAGTGGCCATCGGCGGCTTCGGCGAGGCCACCTGCCAAGCCATCATCGATGCTGGCTATGAGCTGAACGTCAAGGCACCCACCGAGACCGCCCACTCCATGACGATGGCCATCGAGGAATTTCTTGCCGCCGAAGCGAAGAAAAGCAAGAAGAAATAACGCTTCCACCCTATCATGACTGCGCAGGAAGGCTTCCCGAAATACGAACGCATCTGCAAGGAAAACGATATCAAAACACTCTTCGACAAAGGCGAGGGCGTTTCGGTGTATCCTTTTCGTGTCATTTTCCGTTTCTACAGCGATGAAAGCCGTCCCGTGACCTGCCGCCTGCTCATCTCCGTCTCCAAAAAACGCTTCCACCACGCCATCAAGCGCAACCGCGTCAAGCGCCTGACGCGCGAAGCCTGGCGCAAAAACAAGTCCGAGCTTTACAAAATCTGCCTTCGGGATAATATTTCTGTCGACGTGGCGTTAGTTTATACTGCAACCGTCATCCACTCCTACGAGGAGATGATGAACAAGACTCGGAAAGTCGTGCTTGAGATTGTCAAAAGATACGAAAAGATTGCCACGCTTCGCTCCCAATGACCACTAAGACGAAAATAGCAAACATTCCGGCCAAGTTCCTGATTCTGCTCATTCGGCTTTATCAAGTGACATTGTCGCCTTGGCTCGGAAAAAGCTGCCGCTACGTGCCGACCTGCTCCAACTATGGCATCGAGGCCATCACGAAATACGGCTTCTTCAAGGGTGGCTGGCTCACTTTCAAGCGCGTCCTGTCGTGCAATCCCTGGGGTGGTAGCGGATACGACCCAGTACCTTAGCCAGCCCCGTAGGGGCGAAACTTTATTAACCCGATGCAAGCGTAGCGCAGCGTCGGGACAAACGAAAAAACCTCAACAAAATGAAGAATATACACACCCTCATCCTCGCATTCCTGCTCCCCATCGGCCTCATCGCCCAAGAGAAGCAGAACAACTTCGAAATCGCCAAGAGCCTTGACATTTACAACAGCCTCCTGCGTGAACTGAACCTCAACTATGTCGATGAAATCAACCCGGGTGAGCTGAACGAAGCCGCCATCAAAGCCATGCTTGACGGCCTCGACCCTTATACGGTCTTCATTCCCGAGTCCGACATCGAGAACGCCAAGTTCATGACCACAGGCGAATACGGCGGCATCGGCGCACTGATTCAGTATGACGGCGAACATGTGCGCATTTCGGAGCCTTACTACGGCTGGCCTGCGCAAAAGTCGGGACTGATTGCCGGCGACGCCATCCTTGAGGTGAACGGCGTGGACTGCCACAAGAAAAACACAGCCCAAGTGAGCGAACTGCTGAAAGGTCAGCCGGGCACCGAAGTGAAGCTGAAAATCAAGCGTTACGGTCAAGAAAAGCCCATCGAAAAGACCTTGAAGCGCGAAAAAGTCAAGATTGACAACATACCTTATTATAAGGTGTTCGACAACGGCGTGGCCTACCTCTCGCTGAGCGGCTTCACCCGCGACGCGGCCAAGGAGATGAAGGACAAATTCCTTGAAATGCGTAGAGACCGCGAGTTGAAAGGCTTTGTCCTCGACCTGCGCGGCAACGGCGGCGGCCTGATGAACGAGGCTGTCGACATCGTCAACCTGTTCATTCCCAAGGGAAAGCCCGTCGTTTCAATGAGAGGAAAATCGGCCTCGTCCAACAGCCTGCACAGCACCACCAATGAGCCAGTGGACTTGGAGATTCCCTTGGCCGTCTTGGTGGACGGCAATAGTGCATCGGCCAGCGAAATCGTGGCAGGTGCCATCCAAGACTATGACCGTGGTGTCATCATCGGACAAAGGACTTTCGGCAAAGGCTTGGTACAGAACATCTTGCCGTTGAGCTACAACACACAGATGAAGGTCACGGTGGCGCATTACTACATTCCCAGCGGACGTTGCATCCAGGAAATCGACTACTCGCACAAGAAAGACACGACGCAAAAAACCACCGACTCACTTGGCAAGCCCTTCAAGACGATGGCTGGTCGCACCGTATACGAAGGCCACGGTATCATGCCCGACGTGAAAATCAGCCGCAACCCCTACTCCACCGCTACAGCCTACCTCTACGGAAAAAGCTATATCTTCGACTACGCCAACAAGTTCTATAGCGAACACCCCAGCATCGATTCCGCCGACCGCTTCAAAATCGACGAGGCCACCTATCAAGATTTCATGAAATTCGTGAAAGACAAGGGCTTCACCTACACCACCGAAAGCGAAAAAGCCATCGAGAAGCTGAAGAAAGTCGCCAAGGAGGAAGGCTATTTGGAGCAAATCCAGCCCCAAATCGACCTGTTGGAGAAAAACCTCGCTGCCGACAAGGCCAACGACTTGTTGAAGAACCGCGCGGACATTGAGGAACTATTGGTGTCGGAGATTGTGAGCCGCTACTATTACCAAAAGGGCAGTATCGTCGCCGCTTTGCAGAACGACCCTGACCTTGAACGCGCCTTTGAGATTCTGCTCAACACCAACGGAAAAGACGAATACCACAGCATTTTGGGCGGCAAGTGATGACCAAACAGGCTTCCATAAGGCCTTATTTGAGCCAAGCCTACCTCTTGGGCTTGCTGATGATGGCCGTAGGCCTCACCCTGTCGCCTTTCCTGATGGGCATGGCTCAGTTTTGGCTCGTCATCGTGTGGATTGCGGACGGCATCGTCGGCGAGGATTTCAACACCAAATGGAGCCGTTTTGCACACAATAAAGTTGCCATTCTTTTGGCGGCTTTCTACTTATTGCATGTCTTAGGACTCCTCTACACATCTGATTTCCAATATGCTTTGAAGGATTTACGCGTCAAGCTGCCCATCCTCATCCTACCCTTCATCATGTCCTCAATGCCGCCTTTGGACCGCAAGCGCTTCGATTTGCTCCTCAATGTGTATGTGCTTTCGGCTTTCGTGGCCACTTGGTTCAGTTTTGCAGCCTACGTAAAGCATGATTATGAGGATGTTAGGGAGATTTCGCACTTCATTAGCCACATCCGTTTCTGCCTACACATCGTCTTTTGCATGGCGATTGTCGGCTGGTATCTTGTCACTCAAAAAGCACCCCTGTGGAGCAAAGCCATTCAAATTTTTCTACTGCTATGGTTTGGCTATCAGATATTTATCTATGAATCGCTATCAGGCTACGTGATTTTGGCAGCAGTCGTTATTGTTTCTCTCGTTTATGCGTTTCTGCAATGGAAAACGGGAAAAGGCTGGCGCATTGCCTTTGCTGTTTCCGCTGTGTCCGTTTTGATGGTAGGAGCCATCATTTTGGTGCACCAAATCCGACCCTTGATAAAGGTTGAGGCGGTGGATTTCAGCACGTTGGACAAAAAAACCACTCTCGGCAACGATTATTGGCACGACACGGTATATAACCCCGTCGAAGACGGCAAATACGTGGGTCTATACTACTGCAAGCAGGAAATGCAACAAGCCTGGTCGCAACGCAGCAACCTGCCTTTCGACGGCACGACTACAAACGGCGAAAACCTTGAGGCGACATTGGCCCGCTACATCACTTCCAAGGACTTGAGAAAAGATGCCGAAGGCGTTTCTGCCCTGACAGATGAAGACATTTGCAACATCGAAAACGGTGTGGCCAACTACAACAACTGGCAACATCCTGGCTTGCGGGCGCGACTTTCGGCGACGCTATTTGAGTACAACATGTACCGCAGGTCTGGCAACCCCAACGGCGGCTCGCTGTCGCAACGGATTGAGTTCACACGAGCATCGCTGCACATCATCAAGCAGCATCCCTGGTTCGGTGTGGGCACAGGTGATGTACCGCAGGCGTTCCGCGAGGCCTACGACGAGATTCAATCACCCTTGAGCGAAGAATTCCGCTTCCGCGCCCACAACCAGTATCTGGCCATCGCGGTGGCCTTCGGTCTCATCGGATTGGCGTTTTTCCTCGTCGTGATACTTTATCCGTGGTGTTCATCAAAAACGCGCCATTCTTATCTATACACGATGTTCCTTTGCATCATGTTACTTTCCATGCTGCCCGAAGACACTTTGGAGACCCAGGCCGGCGCGTCGATGTTCGCGTTTTTCGAGGCTTTGTTGCTGACGGCCCGCCATGAGTGAATTGGAAAACTTTCTTTTTTTCACTTTTTCTTGATTTTTTTCAACTTCATCGCTTTTTTTATTATCTTTGCACCCAAATTTATACGGTCTAACTCATAAAAGTTGTATTTGCAAATCTCTAACTTAAACACAAATTAATATGAAGAAAGGATTCTTACATCAGGAAAGAGCGACTCGATTTGCTCTCATCGCTTTGTTACTCAGCGTAATCGGAACGATGCAACTCTCAGCCCAAAACGCTCCTGAGGGAGCTATCAACGGCTTGTTCACTACCGATGCCGAAGGCGGGAAAGTCTACTTCTCGCAAGGCAATTTGCAGTATCAGGCTTCGACTGACACTTGGCGTTTCGCCGAAAACCAGTACGATTTCGTCGGCCAAGCCAACATGTACATTTCTGAAACCAACGAGGGTTGGATTGACCTGTTCGGATGGGCCACGAGCGGCCATGCCCACGGCGGCATCTGCTACCAACCTTGGTCGACAGGCATGGTAGGTACGCAGTATCAGGCGTATGGCTCTGCTACCGCCAACCTCGAAGACCAAACAGGAGAAGCCGACTGGGGCTGCAATCCCATCAGCAATGGCGGCAACGAAGCCAACCTTTGGCGCACACTGACCAAGGACGAATGGGTCTATGTCTTCAATACGCGTTATACCGCCTCTGGCATCCGCTATGCCAAAGCCACAGTCAATGACGTGAAGGGCGTTATCCTTCTGCCCAACAGTTGGGACGCTTCCATCTACACCCTGAACGGTGCCAACACTTTCACCACCACCTATGGTGCCAATGTGATTTCCGAAAGCGATTGGAGCACTTTGGAAGCCGCTGGTGTAGTCTTCTTGCCCGCAGCAGGCCAACGTGAAGGGCAAAGTCCCACCGCATACAGCCAGACGAATTCAACAAACGGTAAAGGTCGCTATTGGTCATCCACGTGCCACGATCCCGATGATGCCTATTTCGTGAGCATCATTGATGCCAGCCTTAATCCGAAATCCTTGCAAAGCCGCCATGTGGGTCATTCCGTGCGTTTGGTCAAGACCACCTACACCGTCACCTACAACATCGAAGCGGAACCGAATCCGGAAACAGGCGGCACCGTGCAAGGCGACGGCGTCTATGACGGAGGCGACCTCTGCACATTGACCGCTACGGCCAACGAGGGTTACACTTTCGTCAACTGGACGGAAAACGGCGAGGAAGTTTCCACTTCCGAGACATACAGCTTCACCGTTACAGGAGATGCTTCATTTGTCGCCAACTTCCAGCTTAACAGCTATGAAATCACCGCCACGGCCAATCCAGAAGTGGGTGGCACCGTCAGCGGCATGGGCATTTACAACCATTTCGACACCTGCACTCTCGTCGCCACGGCCAACGAAGGCTACGACTTCGCTTTCTGGATGGAGAACGGTGTCACGGTCTCCTATTCCGACACTTACACCTTCACCGTCACGGGAGAAAGCAACTTTGTTGCCTTCTTCGTGCTGAAGAGCTATGAAATCAACGTCTCGGCCAATCCTCTGATGGGCGGCATCGTGAGCGGCGATGGCACATACAGCCACGGCGACATCGTGACGCTGACCGCCACTCCTAACAACGGCTATGGCTTCGTCAACTGGACGAAAGGCGGCACTGTGGTTTCCACCGACGCGACCTACACCTTCACAGCCACTGAAGATGCTGATTTCGTCGCCAACTTCCAATTCACCAGCTACATCATCACCGCGAGAGCTAACCCGAACGTGGGCGGTGTTGTTACTGGCGACGGCATCTACGAAGAAGGCGACCTCTGCACATTGACCGCCACGGCCAATGAGAACTACACCTTTGTCAAATGGACGAAGAACGGAACCCTCGTTTCGACTGAACCGACCTTGACCTTCAACGTGACTGAAAGCGCTTTCTATATTGCCAGTTTCACATACGACCTTGGCATTGTGCAATCCTCCGAGTTCCCCACGGGCTGGAACTGGTGGAGTACCTACGTTGAGACCGAAAACGACTATGTGCTCAACCAACTTGAGACAGGTTTTGGCAACAACGGCATCACCATCAAGTCAGCCAACGGCTATGTGAGCTACATAGAATACGGCGAGTTTTCCATCTGGTACGGAAGTCCCGGCTTCACCATCAACAACGAAACCTCTTACAAGATACAAGTTGCCGCTGATTGCCATGTGGACATCACAGGCAACCCCATCGACCCCGCCGATTACCCCATCTCCTTGAGCTACGGCTGGAACTGGATTGGCTACCCATGCAACTACACAATGGACGTCACCACTGCCTTCTCAGGCTTCACGCCCACCAATGGTGACCAAGTGAAATCCGGAAACGTGTATGCCAATTACATCGAATATGGTGGAACTGGAATCTGGTACGGCTCGTTAGACACCATCAGACCCGGCATGGGCATGATGTACAACTCCAAGAGCGGTACGCCCATCACCTTTGTCTATCCTGAAGTGTTGCGCTCCACGAAGGCCACCAAAGCCGTCCAAGAAAGCAGCTACTGGCAACCCAACTTATATGCCTATCCCGACAACATGACTGTCACGGCGGTTGTCGAACTCGACGGCGAAGAAGTCAATACCGACAACTACGAGCTGGCCGTCTTCGCCAATGGCGAATGCCGTGGCACCGCCAAGCTGGTGTATGTGGAACCCGTCGACCGCTACATGGCCTTCCTGACCGTCCACGGTGAGGATGTCGTCGACCTCAGCTTCGGCCTCTATGACAGCAGATACGGCGTGGAACGCTACGACGCTGACAACTTCCTCGTCTACTCCACCAACGCCATCGTGGGCAGCCTGACCGAGCCTTACGTCATCCGCTTCCGTGGTGTGACCGGCATCGACGAATGCGACAACAGCCTGCATGTCTTCCCGAACCCCGTGAGCCGTGGCGAAAGCCTCAGCCTCGGCATGATGGACAATGGCCGTGAAGTCCTTGTGGAGACCATCAACGCCCTTGGTGCCGTCATCTCCACCGAGACTTTGACCAAGCTGCCCGTGAACGTCATGGCTCCGAGCACTCCTGGCATCTACACCCTCCGCATCACCGTGGAAGGCAAGGGAACCTATTACAGGAAGTTAGTGGTCAGATGATAAAACAATTGTAGAGACGTAGCGCGCTACGTCTCTACGGCAAAACGCTGAAAGCCCGTGGGATTTTCCTGCGGGCTTTCTTGTTTTTACTGGATTCTGATGATTTTTCATTATCTTTGCCCCGTCAAAATGAAAGTCTTATGAGAAAAGAACAATTCATTTGTCCCTACACCGTGTACGATTCCATCGACGAGCTGGAACCTCAAGATGCTGAGTTGGTGCGCAAAGCGCATGAAGCCACACACAATTCCTACGCGCCTTATTCCAAGTTCCATGTCGGTGCGGCGGTGCGCATGGCCAACGGCGAAATCGTCACGGGCAACAACATCGAGAATGCGGCCTATCCCAGCGGCTTGTGCGCCGAGCGCGTCGCATTGTTTGCAGCTCAGGCCCAATATCCAGGCATGGCCGTTGAAACCTTGGCGGTGGTGGCCCATTCCGAAACGAAACTGATTGTAGAGCCTGCCGCCCCTTGCGGGGCTTGCCGCCAAGTGATGGTGGAGGTGGAGCAAATCTCGAAACGCCCCTTGCGCGTCATCTGCCAAGGCGAGACGGGACCCATCATGGTCTTCGACGGCATCGAAAGCCTCGTGCCGTTTGTCTTTCGGAACACTTTGTTGTAATGTGTCACTGGGAGGCATGAAGCAATCCAGAGAAAAAGCTTGTTCTATAGATTGCTTCACTTCGTTCGCAATGACGATACCATCAAGCAAACGTAAACAATAGGTTCCCAAAGAAATTCCACAAGGTGGATGCACCCACGGCAAACACTTTGCTGAGATAGAAATTCCATTTCAATTTCCCGTTGAGCACATACACCGTCAGCGTGTCGATGCCCAAGCCGACCAAGGAAATGACGAAATACTTCACGTATTCCGTCCCGATTTGCGGGTTGGTGCTTTGGAAGGTCCACAGGCGGTTAAGGATGTAATTCGTCGTGGCGGCAAAAACGAAGCCAAGGATGTTGCTCAGGTATTTGTTCAGCTTCAGCCATTCCTTGCAGGCGTACGTCACGCCAAAATTGACGAAAACGCCCGAAAAGCCCACCGCACCGAATTTCATGAACTTCAACAGAAATTCGCGCGTCAGTTCTATCTTCAACAGCAAAGGATTCATTGTTTCCCGTTTGGCTTGCAAAATTAGTTGTTTTTGGCATCACTTCCAACAAAAAGTATTACCTTTGCCGCCGTATAACCAAATCAACGGAAGTTATGGAAGCATCAATGGTAGGAACCCGTAAAGCAAGACACGAACAAAGAGACATAACCGTAGAAGAAGCCTACGAGTTGGTCTGCAAAGATTTGAAAGCCATTTACGATATCGCAGATGCAATATAATTATGTAATAAAGCCCAGGGCTTTTCAGAAAATAAGGACATTCTACAACAATGTGGCCCGTAAATATAGGCACGCTTATTCCTATGAAGACATGGTGCGGAATGTCCATGACGCTTTCTTTTCCATCTATGCCATTGAACGTACACTTCCCCGTCGAAAGCCGACACTTGCCAGATGGTCGGGCTATTATATGGCAAACACAGACAGATGGTATTACGCTTACAGAATAGAGGGCGACACCATTACAGTGGTGGATGCCTGTCATGTGCAGAACATGCACGATTAGATACTTTCCCCTATGACCACGGTAAAAAGCATCTCCATTGAAGCCTACGACTATCCCCTGCCTGACGACCGCATCGCGAAATACCCTTTGCCGGAGCGCGATGCCTCGAAACTCTTAGTGCTGAAAAACAACGAAATCAGCGAGTCGCAATTCAAGCACATTGGTGATTTTCTACCCAAGGACACTTTATTGGTATTCAACGAGACGAAGGTCATCCGGGCACGGCTGCAATTCCACAAGGCGACCGGCTCGCGCATAGAAATTTTCTGCCTTGAGCCAGAAAAGGATTACCAAGTCGCTTTTGCTGCCACCTCGCCTGTAAGATGGAAATGCTTGATTGGCAACGCGAAACGCTGGAAGGAGGGAAAACTGGCCATGCCTTTGTCGGTGAACGGAAACGAGGTCATCCTACAAGCGGAACGCCTCGCGCAAAACGACCAGTACGCTGAAATCGAGTTCTCGTGGACGCCTGAAACACTTTCTTTTGCCTCCGTACTTGAAGCTGCCGGCGAGATTCCCCTTCCGCCCTACCTGCACCGCGACGCCGAGCCTGACGACCGCGACCGCTACCAAACGGTTTTTGCCCGTTACGACGGCTCCGTGGCGGCACCCACGGCGGGACTGCATTTCACCCAGCCGCTCATCGCCGCCCTGCGCGAAAAAGGCTTCTCGTTCGACGAGGTCACGCTGCATGTGGGGGCGGGCACCTTCCGTCCCGTGGCCACCGAAACCATCGGCGAACACAACATGCACTCGGAAACCGTCATTGTGCGCAAGTCGCTGATTGAAAACCTTATAGCCCATCAAGGCAAGCCCATCATCCCCGTGGGGACGACCAGCACGCGCACCTTGGAAAGCCTCTATTGGATAGGCGTCATGCTTCAGGAACAAGGCTTGGCCTTGCGCCCGCTCCATGTGGAGCAATGGTTTCCTTACGAAAACCATGACCCGCTCAGCGTGACGCAAGCCTTACAGCTTATCCTCGACTACCTCGACCGCCACGGCCTCACCCGCCTCGAAGCCAGCACCTCGCTGATGATTGCGCCGTCCTACCGAATGCGCGTCATCACGGGCCTCATCACCAATTTCCACCAGCCGAAAAGCACCCTGCTCCTTTTGGTCTCCGCCCTCATAGGCGAGCGCTGGATAGACTGCTACCGTTTCGCCCTCGACCACGGTTTCCGCTTCCTCAGCTACGGCGACAGCTGCCTGTTTTTGCCCTCAATCTGACCCCGCCATACCGAAAAAAAACATCATTTTTTTTCGTTTTTTTTGTTTTCGTGTCGATTTTATCGTAATTTTGCGCGTTTAAATAGGTATGGCATTGACCTTATTGCGAAAGGAACAGGCTTGACCACCAAACAAATTGAGATACTATAAACCAATGCAAGCGGCATGAGAATAATTTCAAAAACAGCGATAAGAGACTATTACCTGAGGAACCCTCAAGCGAAGGCGGCATTGCTCAACTGGGTGGAGAAAACCGAAGCGGCTCAATGGCATAGCTTCGCCGACATCAGGAGCACGTTCAATTCCGTCGACAGCGTAGGCAACCAACGGTATGTGTTCAATATCAAGGGAAACGACTACCGTTTAGTGGTCGTCGTCAAGTTCACGCCGCAGAACGTCCTTATCCGCTTCATCGGAACGCACGCAGAATACGACAGAATCAAGGACATAAAAAACATTTGAGACATGGCACTGATTAAGACAGAAAAAGAATTAAGGGCAGCATTGGCCCGCATTGACGAACTCGTACCGCTTACGGGCGAAGACGTTGCCGAAGACGACCCCAAGAACCTTGAGCTGAACCTGCTCTGCGAGCTTGTGGCCGAATACGAGGACGAACACGTCATTCTTGAAGCATCCCCTTCAGAGGAAATGCACGATGCCGTCTTCGCTTAGCCATAAATAATAGAAAATCAACGAAATAAACCAAACACTTAACACAACTAACTAATTTATTAACCTAAACCTAAATCATCATGAAAAGTAAAAGATTACTTCTGATGTTGCTGCTCGCACTACTTGTGCCGTGGGCAGCGAACGCACAGGAAACTGTGACGATTGGAGAAGGTACTGTTACAAGCAACACCAACCCAATCGGTACGTACTACAACTACTCCATCACCGAGCAGCTCTACACTGCCGATGAGATTGGAATGGCGGGAACCATTAGTAGCATTCGCTTCTATTACAGGGGTACTGCTGCAAAAGAACTCCCGATTACCGTATACATGAAACACGTTGACGAAGAAAATCTGGCCTCAGCAGGCATCAGTCTTGCCGATGCCGATGAGGTCTTCAGCGGAACGCTTTCCGTTACCACAACAGAGGGTTGGGTGACCATCGACCTCGACACCCCGTTTGCCTACGACGGAACGTCGAACCTGCTGATTGGTTGCATCAAGGATTATCTCTATTACTTCAACGGCCAAACATGGCAAGGCACGGCTACGACCGCTACCATGGCCCGCTACACCCAAAACGACTACGATGCTTACACTACCAGTCAGGTACCTAGCACCGCGCAAGCCAACCGCCCGAACATCCAGATGGTCATCACTGCTGGCGGCGGCCCAACCTGCCCCAAACCTAGAAACCTGCAGGCTACGCTGACCCAAGGCAACGGTAGCATTGCCACCCTGAGCTGGACCGAGAGCGGCACAGCCACCAACTGGGTGCTGGAATACGGCACGGCTGACGACTTCACGGGCGCCACTTCGGTGAACGTGAGCGGCACGCCCTCCAAAGACCTCACCGGCCTCGTTGCCGAAACCACCTACTACGCCCGCGTGAAGGCCGACTGCGGCGGCGGCGACGAAAGCGACTGGAGCGCCACCTGCGAGTTTAAGCCCACCAATGCGCTGACTATTGAAATTTTGGGAGCAACTGCCTCAACATCCTACTACCTTCCCTCATACACCAATTATGACTACTCCTACACTCAGCAGATTTACACCGCTACGGAAATGGGAGGATTCGACTGCATACTCCAATCCATCGCTTTCAAGGGCAACAAAGCTCCCGTTTGCACTTTAGACATCTATCTGGCCAACACCGAGAAGTCATCGTTCTCAGGAACCTCTGACTACATCGCCATCAGCGAGGCCGAACTCGTCTTCAGCGGTGAGGTGACCTTCACAGCCAACGACTGGACGACCATCGTTTTTGACAATGAATTCGAATACGAAGGAGGCAACCTCGCCGTCATCGTTGACGACAACTCAGGCAACTATAGCTATGGTTCCACAACCTGGCAAGCTTTCAGTGCCACAGGACAATCGCTGTATTTCTATCAGGACAACAATGACGTCAATCCCTCAGCACCAAGTGCAAATTCTAGTAACATTTCGGACGTTAAGAACCAGGTCATGTTCGACTATACACTCCCCACACCTTATAAGAAACCCAAGAACCTGACCGTGAGCAATCTGACCAACGAAAGCGCCACCGTTGCTTGGGAAGCCCCCGCCGATGCCACCCCGACTGGCTACATGTACAAGTACATGGCCGCCGGCGGCACCTGGACCGACCTGGCCACCGCCACCGGCCTCTCCGCCAACCTGACCGGCCTCACCGCCAACACCGACTACACCTTCCAGGTGCAGGCCATCTACAGCGACGGCGAGAGCGATTTCGTTACCACCACCTTCACCACCCTCTGCGACGCCTTCCCGATTCCTTATACATACGGCTTCGAGGATGCCGCCGACATGGCCTGCTGGGATATACAAGGTGATGCCGGCATCTATACGAACCAAACGGACCAGGAATATGCGAGAACTGGCGAAAAGTGCTTCATGTTCAACTACACGGAAACACCTCCGCAATACCTCATTTCCCCTGAACTGACGGGCATCACCACTGGCCTGCACTTGGAGTTCTACTACCGCCAATACGAGAGCGGCGAGGAGACCTTCAAAGTGGGCTATTCCACCACCGACAGAAACCTTAGCAGCTTCACTTGGAGCGACGAAATGACCGCCACGACAACCTACCAGCGCTTCTCGGCCAACTATCTGGGCCAAGTCAAATACGTGGCCATCCAACACACTTCCGACGACCAGTACTACCTCTTCCTGGATGACTTCACCTTCGAGGAAGTGCCAAGCTGCCTTGAACCCACCAACGTTCAGGCTTCCAACATCACCACCACGGGTGCCACCATCACCTGGACACCTGGCGGCGAAGAAGAACAATGGGGTATCTATGTCACCACCGACATCAACGATGTGCCTGACGACGCCACCGTGCCCACCGTCACGCCCATCACCACCACTTCCTACGACCTGACGACCCTCACGCCGGCCACCATATATTATGTATATGTGCAAGCCGACTGCCGCGGCACCAGCGCCTGGAGCAGCCCCGTCACCTTCCACACCGAGTGCGAGGCCATGCCGCTGCCCTTCAGCTACGGCTTTGAGGACGATGCCTTGCCGGTATGCTGGACCACCATCATCACCAACACCTCCTACACCGGCATTAACATTGCTACCTCCAATGCACACGG
>Ga0265298_10004070_pt1 | contig 18906 bp, 17 predicted proteins | sample AusTroGonzalo_MG_3_FD_193486 | JGI IMG/M metagenome (GOLD analysis project Ga0265298, IMG submission 193486) | Bovine rumen microbial communities from tropical cattle in Woodstock, Queensland, Australia - Gonzalo_01 | ecosystem: Host-associated > Mammals > Digestive system > Stomach > Rumen ... | reverse complement strand
CATCTGGTAGGAGCCTGCCTCCTCATGGTGGCGGGAGTACTCAGAGGGTAGGGTAGCCTCAACGCTGCCCGTTCTCTGTCCCGTGAGAGGCTTTCCGCTGCCTGCCCTGGTAAGCACCTACCTCCAGAGGGATAGAGCCTCCTACGGCTTTCTGTATCTGCTGAGGCTACCCCCGTAAGGATCTGGCAGGAGGTAGCCCGCTGCCCGGTGCTGCTGCCCCATCTGGTAGCCTGCTCTATACCTCGCACCAAATTTCCCAGAAATACGTATTACTATATTCCTGGTGTTACGATATTGCTATAGGTCTGGAGCCTGCCCGCTGCTGCCCCATCTGGGAGAGCCTGCCCCTCATGGTGGGAGTATTACCCAGAGGGTAGGGTAGCCTCAACGCTGCCCGTTCTTTGCCCCGTGAGAGGCTTTCCGCTGCCTACCCTAGTAAGTACCCATCCCCAGAGGGATAGAGGCTCCTACGGCTCTCTGTGAGCTGCTGAGGCTACCCTCCGTAGGATAGTGGCAGGAGGTAGCCCGCTGCCCGGTGCTGCTGCCCCATCTGGTAGCCTGCTCTATACCTCGCACCAAATTTCCCAGAAACACGTATTACTGTGTTTCCGTGTTTCTATATTACTGTATTATTTTCGCTATAGTGTTACGATATATCCAGAGGGTAGGGTAGCCTCAACGCTGCCCGCTGCTGTCCTATCCCTGCCTATAATAGCTTGCTATCCTTTAGGGAATATAGGAGCCTCCTTTGTGGCATTTGCCCCAGAGGTGGGTAGTAGGCTACCCCTATTGTGGCATAGAGCGTATAACTGTCGGCTGCTGCCCCTCATGGTGGGAGTATTACCCAGAGGGTAGGGTAGCCTCAACGCTGCCCGTTCTCTGCCCCGTGAGAGCCTTTCTCCTGCCTGCCCTGGTAAGTACCTACCTCCAGAGGGATAGAGCCTCCTACGGCTTTCTGTGAGCTGCTGAGGCTACCCTCCGTAGGATAGTGGCAGGAGGTAGCCCGCTGCCTCATCCCCCTAGAGCCTGCCCGCTGCCCGGAGTAGTGAGAGCTTTACCTATTAAGCCCGCACCAAATTTCCCAGAAATGCGTATTACTGTGTTTTTGTGTTTCCGTATTATCGTATTATTTTATTCCTGGTATTACGATATTGCTATAGGTCTGGAGCCTGCCCGCTGCCCCATCTGGGAGAGCCTGCCCCTCATGGTGGGAGTATTACCCAGAGGGTAGGGGAGCCTCAACGCTGCCCGTTCTTTGCCCCGTGAGAGGCTTTCCGCTGCCTACCCTGGTAAGTACCCATCCTCAGAGGGATAGAGGCTCCTACGGCTCTCTGTAGGTGCTGAGGCTACCCTCCGTAGGTTCTGGCAGGAGGTAGCCTGCTGCCTGCCTCTACTTTTGCTCTATACTTAGCATATCCTCCGCAGGCTCCCCAGATAGTACCGTAGTTCTTTGTACGGTTGCAAAGTGTATGTTAAAGACAAATATAGCTCTATTGTTCTCTTTGTCTATCCTGCTGCCCTTCTCTATTATCCCGTATATCTTTAGGGCTTTAATAGAGTTCTCTAGATCTCTGTTAAAGTCCTTTTCCCTTTTGTGGTGGCTATAGTTCGCTGAGGTACTTTTCTTTATATCCTCAAAGGAGATAGTATATATTAATCCCTTTTGGGCTGCTGCCTCTATAGCCTTTTTCCTTTCCTTATAGTTCTTAATGCTCCTATACTCCTCCTCTGCCTTTTGCTTTGCCTGGTTATATCCTACTGTTACAAATCTCCATCTTTCAGCGTGTAATAGGCTCGCAAGGCTCCAGAATAACTCGGAGTTATTTATTATCTTTCCCTTTTCGTCTCTTATTACAAGTATAGAAGGGAGTATAGGGGTAAATTTATCCGTGAGGTTCTGAAAGAATATCCTGCTAAAGGTAATTTGCACTATTCTAACTACCTCTCCCGTATTTTTGTCTTGTATCTTTATAATGCTGCCTATACTGCCTAGTATCGGCTCCTCGATATCTAGGATAGTGTTATAAGCCCCGTCCTCATCATCGTATTTTTTGCCCCTAAAAATAAGTTTCTGCTTAGTCTCAGAGAGTTTCTTAAGCCTGCTATATACCTCCTCCTGCTCTCTTTCCCTCTTTCCGTTATTATCGTATATAAGTCCCGTAAGTTCCTGGAGGTTTATAGGTCTGGTAGGGATTAAGGCAGGCTCTCTCCCCTCCTCAGATACTATCTTTACATAGTTCCGTATATCCTCATCGTTTCCCCATTTAGCCATATAGATATTAAGGGCAAATATTAACTGCATACCCTTTTTGTCTATATCGCAGGGCTTATTTCTCCTTATAAGCTGAGGATCACTATCTAGCTTAAACTCATACCCTTCTCTAATACTTCGTAGGGCTGTTTCGTTTTGTGCAAAAGTGAGGTTCTTACTTAGTGCTATAGATATCTTTGGGCGGGTGAGTTTAAACTGCTCATCCGTAAGCCCCTTTCCCTCTTTCTTTCTGGTACTGAAAAGATAGCCAAACTCTGGCTTAGAATAGTCTGGAGCCTGCCCCTCGTTATTCTTTGGGTTCTTGTTCTTAATATCTGCCATATACGCTTATTCTATATGTGATTTATAAGAGTTCATCCAGGGATTATCTAGCCCCATAAAGCCCTCTTGTGGTTCTATCTCCTCATAGTTTATAGATAGTCTCTTTCTTTCTAGATCTGTGCCGGTTCTAAATTTGGGGTAGTCCTTTTCCCTTTTAGGGTCTTTCTGCCCCTCATCTATCAAGGGGGAAAGGTTCTGAAATCTTACTAGGAGCTGCCTCTCTGCCTCCTTAAACTCTTTCGGGAATAGTTGAGGCTGTTTAACCATATCCAGAAATTCCCGTAGAGAGGCAAAGTAAGCCTTTATTAAGGATAGTCCTTTAATAAGCCCTTTTATATTGTTCTCTACTGTTTCCGTGTAATCTTTGCTCTGCAGCAAATACTCTCCTTTCTCTTTATCATATCTCAGAGTAAAGCCCGGAGTTACGCTCCGTAGGCTCCTGAGGTGCTTTGCTGTCTTACTGTCATCCCTGCCCGTTTCCTCCTTTAAGTACTTTAGGGCATAATCCGTAAATTCCCCCATATAAGTATAGGCACTTGCCATCCTTAAAAGGGAGTCTATAAAGTAAGCCGTGAAATCTATAACGCTTTTCGTGGTTCTTACCCTATCCTCATAGTCTGCTATCGCTAGCCTGGTGGGGTAGTACTCTGTAAGAAAGTCCATCCTTTCTCTAGCCGTGAAAAGGTCTGTTATAATTTCCTTCTTTTCCTCTGGGTACTCATCCATAACGGGAGAGATAGAGAAATACCTCTCTACCTTTTCCTCAAAGGTGGCTTTTTTCATTTCCCGCTTAAAGGTCTGTAGCTCTTTCGGGGTCTTATTCTTTACTGCTGCCATATCACTATATCTTTAACCTTCCATTATTACCTCTCCATCGCTGTTTAGTATCTCTACCTTAGTAGCCGTTACCGTGTACTCCTCTCCCGTTTTGGGGTTAAAGAAAGTCCAGGGGTTCCCCAGATAGTACTTAATAGCCTCCTCTGGGAAAAGTCTTATCTGCCCGTCTGCCTGGCTCCCGTCTGAGTAATATATCCTATAGAAGGTAAAAGGCTTAAGGATCGTACCCTCTTGGAGTACCGTTACCTTATCCCCTTCTGTTCTCTGCAGCGTTTTCTTGTGTCCGCAGTACTCCCGTAGGCAGGTGTTATCTACTGTGTCGTAGAGCTGCCTAGCTATATCTAAGCTGTCGTTACCCTCATATACTTTCCCATCTATAAGTATATCGTAGTGGGGTAGGCTGTAATTATCTGTTTTCATATCCCTATATTTTTAACTTCTGTAATGCAAACTTTACGGAAATAAAGCCGTTATTATAGCCCCTCAAAGGGAGTAACTTTCTCTCCCCTGGCTCTCAGCTCCTCCTCTATATATTTCCATCTTGGGGTTATAACTCCGTCCGCTGTAACTAAGCCCTCGCAGTTATAGCCGAAATCCGTATAGGTTCTGTAAGAGGAAAGTAGTACTTTCGTCTCTAGGGTCTTAAGCCTTTCCCTATACTCCCTTTTTGTCTCGTCTGTTATATCTACTGCCATATATCTATTTTTATATTACTATATTACTATAACATTATATTTTCGGGTGCAAAGATAATATTTATTTCTCATATTCCAAAGCAATAATATATATTTTTGCTATTTCCCCGTTATTTTCTCCAGATAGCCCGTTATTCTGCCCGTGAGGGCTTTTCTCCGGCTGTGCCTGGTAAGTATCTACCTCTAGAGGGATAGAGCCTCCTACGGCTTTCTGTATCTGCTGAGGCTACCCCCGTAAGGATCTGGCAGGAGGTAGCCCGCTGCCCGGTGCTGCTGCCCCATCTGGGAGAGCCTGCCTCCTCATGGCGGGAGTACCCAGAGGGTAGGGTAGCCTCAACGCTGCTATAGTTCGTACCTCTCTCCGTTGAAAGATACGCTCTTAAAGCCTGCCTTTTTCAGTTGCTCTAAGCTCGCTATTTCTAGCTCCTCCCCGTCCGTTCTTAATACGGTGGTGCTTATATCGTTGGGCTTTGTCTGGTAATACTCTGCCCCTCCATCTGTTTTGTGCAAATATAACTCCATATTTCTATATTACTTTATTACTATAACATTATATTCCCTTTCGGGAGGGTAGCCTCAACGCTGCCCGTTCTCTGCCCCGTGAGAGGCTTTTCTCCTGCTTATCCTAGTAAGTACCCATCCCCAGAGAGATAGAGCCTCCTACGGCTTTTATTTGGGGTGTCCGTACTTTCTAGTAAGGTAGTGGAGTATCGCTCCTACTACCCAGAGTAAGGCAAATACTAGATACTTCATATTTCCCCGGTGCTGAGGCTACCCTCCGTAGGATCTGGCAGGAGGTAGGCTGCTGCCCCATCCGCTAGCCCTGCCCCTCATGGTGGGAGTAGTACCCAGAGGGTAGGGTAGCCTCAACGCTTTGCGCCTGCTAGAAAATCTCCTTTAAGTTCGTTTTCTGCTCCGTAGCCTGGGAGATATCTATTTTCTCTCCCTTTTTCTTTTCGTACCCGTCTATAATACTCTCTAGGGCATAATCCAGAATATCCTTAAGCATAAGCCCCTCTCTGGCTGCTATTATCTTAATCTTTGCAAAGTGTTCTTTCTTTACCCTGAAGGATCTAGCCTCGTACTCATCCTCTTTCGGTCTGCCCTTTCCCCGCTGCTGTGTGGGTGCTGCTGCCTCTGTAGAGGTTTCTACGGTCTCGTTCTGGTTCTCCTCAGTATCGCCTAGCATACTGTCAATAACTCCAAATTTCTTTTTCATAATTCTATATTTTTATGTTACTTATATTATTTTATTATCGTATTATCTTAAGCGGTTCCTTTGGCTCCTACAAAGCTCGCTACTATTGCCAAATTATCTCTAAGCTGTTCCCCTCTAGCCTCAACTATTGATAGCTGTCTCTGCAGGGCTGCCTCTTTCTTTCCTAGAATATCCAGGAGCTTATAAAGCCCCTCTCTTAGGCTTTCCCTTTCAGCCGGGGAAAGATTGCGTAAATACTCCTCCCTATCCTTACTAGGGGTATTTATGTAATTCCCTATTAGGGTTTTTTGTTTCGGCTGTATCTATATACTGCTCTATAAGGGTATTTGTTTTGTCCATATCCGTATATTGCTAAGTTATTAAGCCTCCCCTTTGTTATTAAAGATACGGGATTTTTCGTAGATATCCAGAAGGGCTAAAGCCTCATCTATCTGGTTCCGTAGGATCTCCTCCCGTTCCTTCATAAGCTGCTGCCTCTGCTCTATTAGAAATTCTTTCTTAGCCTCCAGATAGAGCCTTTTACTCCTTTCTGCTGCTGCCTGCCATTTCATATAGGAGTAGAGTTCTTTTCTCTCCTCTACGGAAAGTTTCTCAAAGAAAGATACCCTTTCCTCATCTGTCATAGTGGAAAGCTCCGTTATATAGCCCTCTAGGGTGCTGTCTTTCTCTTTGTCGTATAGATATATCTTTTCTTCCATCTGTATATATTGTTACGTTTATACTATAAGCCTCCGTAGGATCTGCAGGAGGTAGGCTGCTGCCCCATCTGGGAGCCTGCCCCTCTGCTGCCTGCTAAGAGGGTGTTTGTCTTATATTAAAGAAAGTTCCCCATTCAGTTTTTACTATACCTCCTATAGTACCGTCTGGCTCCTCCCGTTTTGCCGTTGTTCTTATTCTCATTCTATCTATTCCCCTTTGGGTTCTGGCTATTTCCCTTTGGGTTTCTTCGTGTAATTTGAGGGCTTTCTGGTGTTCTATCTCTGCCTCCCGTTTAGCCTTTTCTGCCTCTCGTTTAGCCTCCTCTGCCTCCATTTTGGCTTTTTCTAGGATTTCCCGTAGCCTCTTTTCTTCTGCTCTATCCATAATCCTATTATCTATTTGGTTCTGGCTATTATCTCCTCCGTTAGGGCTTTATAGTCCTCTGCCCCGTGAGAGGCGGGAGCGTATGTTATTATATCCTGCAGGAAAGCGGGAGCCTCAGCGATTGAGATATTTTCCCTTATCCTGGTATTAAAGACTACCTCCCCAAATCTGGCTCTTAGGCTCTCCTCTACTTGTTTGTTGAGGCTCCTACCTCCCCATCTGCAAATAATAATCCCAGAGAGTTTTAGAGAGGGATTCTTTCTCCTCTGTACCCGTGAGATAATATCCGTAATCATCTTTAAGCCCTTTACGGGTAAAGTCTCAGCCGTGAGGGTTATATAGAGGTCTGTAGCTGCTATAAGAGCGTTTAGCGTTACTATACCCAGAGAGGGAGGGCAGTCTAATAATATATAGTCGTATTTGTCTTTTACCGGCTCTATAAGGATCTGCAAAAGTTCTGCCCTATCTATATTGTCCGCTATCTTATTCTCTATATCTAACATTTCAAGGCTAGAGGGTACTATAGAGAGCCTTTCCCCTATCTCAGTAATAGGTAGAGGGCTTTCCTCTGTGAGAGCGTTATAGACTGTCCTCTCCGGTCTCTTAGTGAGGTAGTAGTCTGTTAGGTTCGCTTGTGCATCCAGATCTATAAGGAGTACCCTATAGCCCTGCAGAGAGAGGCAGGCTCCTACGTTTGCCGTTGTGGTGGTTTTGCCTACTCCTCCTTTGTGGTTTGCTATTGCTATTATTCTGCCCATAATATTGTAGTTTTATCGTTATACTCAGATTCTAGAAAGGCAAATCGTCCTCCGTATCATTCCCGTATTTCCCCCTTTGCGGGTATTGGCTATCTGGGTCTGGCTCATAGTCAGAAGGGAGAGGTATTCCCTCGGTTCCCTGCTGCCCGCTGCCCTGCTCCTCATCTGTAAAGAAAGAGGTCTGTACGGTTCTATCTGGTAGCTTTCTATCCTCTACGTTACCCTTTACCCTGCCCGTGTTTCCGTTTATTGTTAGTACTGCTGTGGAGTTCGTGGGTATGGTACGGGATTTAGTGAGCTTAAGGAATAACTCCCCATCCTCTCCCAGATTCATAGCCGTAAAGCCGTCTCTGGTGGCTCCCATTGCCTTTAGTTCGTCTGCTGTGCATGGCTCCGTACCTTTCTCTTTGCTACTCCATATAAGAACTATCTCACTAGCCTTTCTCTCTATCCATCCGCTATCCGCTATTATCTGGTTATAGAGCTGCTTAGGGCTTTTCGTGTCTCTGTTTAACTGTGCTGCCATAATGATAGGTATATTTGCCTCTTGTGCCAAAATATCTATATCTACCATTATCTTTTTAAGTTCGTCAGTTCGCCCGTAGGTCTTATCTTTCTCCTCCAGGTATAACTCTTGTATATAGTCAATAAATACGGCTCTTATAGGCAGATTCTCAGTAGCATAGCCTATAATTCCCTTTAAGGTTCCTAGAGTATTGTCCTCCGGCTTAATAATCCTTATCCTGCCCTCTTTCCTTATCCGTTTCCATTCCTCCTCCTTTCTCTGGAAGGTGGGTATTACCTGGCTATAGTCGTTTTTCTCTGTCCTCCCGCTTTTAAAGAACTTGAAAAGCCCGTTAAAGAGGTGTTCCCGTATGGTTCTGAGATTCCCGTAGTTTCCCCCTTTGGATTTGGAGGTAACTTCTATATTTGCGTAAGCGTTTAGGAACTGTATATTAACGTTCTCCTCGCTCTCCTCATAGGTAAAGTAAAGGATCATACCCTTTTCGGGCTGTTCCAGAGCGTCTAGGGTTATACTCTGCAGTATCTTACTCTTTCCGTGATTTGTGGGCGCACCTATTACGGAAATAGCCCCAGAGGGGAAAGTAAGCGGGTACGCTATCCTCTCGGCTCCCTTTCCGTGATAGAGGTCTATATTTGTAATTAGGCTCTTGGGGGTCTTTCTGTAGCTCTCCCAAAGTTCGTCCGTATTATCCTGCAGGAGTAGAGCGTATTTCTCCCTATCCTCTGCCTTTTGTAGGATATCCCCCGCTTTCCGTACCTTTTTCGCTGCCTCTAGGGTCTTTCCCTCAGCTAGAAGGGCAGAGGCTTTCTTTATCTCCCTATCCGTTTCCTCCCGGAGTTTCTTAGCCTCCTCCTCTTTTCTCTGCAGGGCTACCTTTTCCTCTATACCTTTCTTTATCTCATCCAGATTAACTCCTAGCTTGTCTAGTACTTGGTCTTTTAGGTGCTGTAGTATCTGGTGGCTCTTAAAGGGGTCTTTCTCTTTGCTAGCTAGTTCTATAACGCTCGCTAGAAATCTGTCTATATCTTTGTCCGTTTGCTCTGTCTTAAAGAAAGCCTCAGCCTCTTTCCAGAAAAGATATAGGCTCCCGTTCCTAGCCCGCTTAATTTCTCCCTTCAAATCCTCTACAGAGTGTTTCCCTAGATATTCGTCTAGGTCTTTTGCATCCTGGAGGGTAGCTACATAAGAGTTAAGCCCTGCCTGGTGTATGTTCTCTATACTTTCCCGTGTATATCTCTGCCCTGCCCCGTCTGTATCTAGAATAAGGGTAAATTCCTTATACCCCTTTTTCTTTAGTACTGCTATCGTTTCGGGTGTCAGCTTTCCCCCAGAGGTGGCTATAACGTTCTCTATCCCTACGGCTATAGCGTGGAGTGCATCTAGCTCCCCCTCTACTACTACTATCCCCTCCTTTCGGTTCGCCCCTTTGTGGAGGGTGTTAGATACTAGCCCAAAGGGGTTTTTATTCTCTATCCCGTTGAGGCTCCTAGTTTTCCTATATTTGCCCGTACCATCTGGGTATTTCCTTCTTATCTGCTCCTCTGAGATATAGCGAAAGCAAAAGCCCTCTACGTTACCATTTACAAAATAGGGGAAAGAGAGGGGGAAATCCTCTGCCTGGCAGGTCATACCTACCTTTCCTTTTTCCTCTAGGGTAGTAGCCTCAGCGGGAGAGATATAGCCTAGCCCCATCTCCTTAATAAGCTCCTCGGAGTAGCCCCGCACCTCCTTAAGGTACTGTAGAACTGCTGCCCCCTCTGGTGCAAATAAGGCTCTTTTCTGTCTGTCGTAGGATAGTGCCCGCTGTTCTCTCTGCTCCCTATACTCTTTCCATTTCTCCTCATCCCTGGAGGTGGGTAGTTCCAGATTCAGCTTTTTACAGATATCGGATAAAGCCTCCCAAAAAGGCTTATTGTTAAGGTTCATATAGAGCGTAATAAGGTCTATACTATCCCCTCCGTTCTCTAAAGCTCTGTTGGGATAGGTAGGAGAAATAACGGTTTTACTCCGTGTCGGTGTCTTGGGGTCTGTACCGTCTATTTTCTTGGGGGATCTCCATTTACCCGTAGTTAATTTAAAGCCCATTTCTGGAAATAGGCTCCCTATCTCATCCCACATGGCGGGATATACTTTCTCGTTAATAAAGTCCGTTATAGCCATATTTTTAACTTTTAGTCTGCTGCAAAGGTAGCGAATTATTTTCTTTTCGTGTTACTTTCGCATTATATTTTTATATTTTTATATTTCTATCTCTCTGTTAGTGGTAGCCTCAACGCTGCCCGTTCTCTGCCCCGTGAGAGCCTTTCTCCTGCCTGCCCTAGTAAGTACCCATCCCCAGAGGGATAGAGGCTCCTACGGCTCTCTGTGAGCTGCTGAGGCTACCCTCCGTAGGATAGTGGCAGGCTGTAAGCTGCTGCCCTGGTTCTGGCGGGTGCTGAGGCTACCCCCGTAAGGATCTGCAGGAGGTAGCCCGCTGCCCGGTGCTGCTGCCCCATCTGGGAGAGCCTGCCTCCTCATGGCGGGAGTAGTACCCAGAGGGTAGGGTAGCCTCAACGCTTTGCGCCTGCTATCCTATCCTTTACCTTTCGGGCTACCCCTTTAATAAAGTTCATTCTCTCCTCATCGTCTGTATAGGTCTTTCCGGCTACTACTACCTCCTTAAGCGGAGGCAGTTCCTTAGTTACCCAATCTAGTTTTACCCCCTCAGCATATACTACTACCTTAGTATAGCCGTTCTTTTCGTAGGGTTCTATTACTATAGGGGTCTCAGCCGTAAGGCTCTCGTCTGAGGCTAGAGCTAGAATAATACTCTTAAAGGTTCCAGAGATAAAAGGCAGGGAAAGGGAGTATATCTCTGCCCCGTCCTTAATATCCAGATACCAAAAGGGTACTTTCTGCCCGTTAAAGGTACGCTCCTTTAGGGAAATGTCCGCAAGCGTTCCCTCTACGTTCTTAAAGTACTCTACTCCCCCATTTTGGAGGTAGTGTACTACTTTACCGTGTGAGATAGAGAGGTATATTCTCCTCTTTGTGTCTTGGTCTAACTGTCCTAGTGCCATAACTTATCTGTTTTACGTTTAACTTATATATTCCCTATTCTCAAAAGGCATTATCCAGAGCTGCCTCTGGAGCCTCCCTTAGTCGTATCTCCTTTTCTTTCATCCGTGTATAGATCTGGGTAGTAGTAGGGCTGCTGTGCCTTAATACGTGTTGCACCTCTATAAGGTTCCTCCCGTGTTCCAGGAGGCTACTTGCTGTAGTGTGCCGTAGGCTGTGGGCTGTGTACTCTTTACCGTCTAGCCCTATAGCCTTAAGCCCATCTTTACAAATCCCGCTTATAGTTCTGGTAGTGAGCTGCTGCCCGCTGTTCTGGTGGGAGGTAGAGGTAAAGAGGGGTTCTCCGCTTTTGGCTCCCTTTCTCACTGCCTCCAGATAGTTTCTTATAGGGAGGTAGCTCTTATCTGTGAGTACTACAAAGTTAAAGCCCTTTCCTTTTTCTCCCTCTGTCTTACCTTTTCCCCATACCTTTAAAACTCTCTGCTCTCCCATAAAGCAAATATCCCCTACGGTGGCTCTGGCTACCTCTATAGTCCTTAATCCCGTTCTAAGCATAAGATTAACTATAGCGTAATCCCTCAGAGATACCCCCTCAAAGTGGGAAAGTAACTCCCTGCTCTTTGTGTCAGAGAGAAAGCCTTTCTCAAAGGTCTGGGAGCGTGGAGGGGTCTTTATCCCTTTGGCTATATTTGGGTATAGTTTCTCTGCCTCAGTCCATTCGTAGAACTTTCTGAGGGCTACTATATAACTGCCTACTGTAAGGGGAGAGAGCTTTAACTCATTTTCCAGATATCCCTTATATTCCAGGATATCTACTCTATTAAGGTCTGAGAGTGCTTTTTGTGTCCTGCCTACCCAGAGAAAGAACTGTCTGAGGGTACGGTTATATAGGTTCCTACTGCTTTCCTTTACGTTCTGTCCGTTGAGAAAAGCCTCCTTAAGGCTCTCTATCTCATTCTTAGAGCCTCTTACTATTTCCGTTCTGTTTACTATAACACTATCCATAATTTTCTATTTTCGTATTACTATAACATTATATTTTCGGGTGCAAAGATAATATTTATTTTTTATATTACAATAATTTTCCGTATTTTTTTTGCATTTACTACGTAATTTTCTCATTTCTGCCCGTTTTTAGCCTCCGTAAGGGCTTTTTATCTGCCTGCCCTAGTAAGTACCTACCTCCAGAGGGATAGAGCCTCCTACGGCTTTTCTGTGGCTGCTGAGGCTACCCTCCGTAGGATAGTGGCTCCTGCTGCCTAGTAAACTTTTTACACTAATTTGCCCGTATAGTAACTATATTTTTAACTTTACTCGGTTAATAAAGAGATTTCTATACGGCTGCTTGTGAAAGTAGCCGTATTTTCGTTTCTGGTGCTGAGGCTACCCTCCGTAGGATCTGGCAGGAGGTAGGCTGCTGCCCCATCCCCCTAGAGCCTGCCCTACCCCTCTCTCCTTAGCTTGCTTTCCTCTGGGATATAGGAGCCTGCTTTGTGGCAAATACCCCAAAGGGTAGTATTAGGCTACCATTATTGAGGTACGCTAGCGTATAACTGTCGGCTCTACTCAGGTTCTTATAGTGCTGAGGCTACCCTCCGTAGGATCTGCCCCAAAGGGTAGAAGGTTCTGCCCGCTGCTGCCTGGTACTGCTGCCCCATCTGGTAGGAGCCTGCCTCCTCATGGCGGGAGTAGTACCCAGAGGGTAGGATAGCCTCAACGCTGCCCGTTACTTTGCCCGTGAGGGCTTTTCTCCTGCCTACCCTAGTAAGTACCTACCTCCAGAGGGATAGAGCCTCCTACGGCTCTCTGTGGGCTGCTGCAGGCTCTCTCCTACCCCGTTATCATACAAAGTGTATGATTATCTAACAAAAATGTATGATTATCTAACAAAAATGTTAGAAATTAACCTTTTAGGTTAATACTCCCCTTTCTGAGGTTCTTTTTATATATCCTCATAGAGGAAATATAAGCCTTTCCCTGCAGGCTTTAACCGTTTTAGGGTAATTTGGGTAAATTGTGGTAAAATTTAAGATAATTCGTGTGTATTCGTGTTAATTCGTGGTTATCGCTATAATACACTTTTGTTAGATAATTAACCGTTTCGGTTTAGGTTTTTCGCTTTATATATACCCATAAGGGAATATATAAGCCTGCCTTTTCCTTAGCCCGTGAGAGGCTTTCCGCTGCCTGCCCTGGTAAGTACCCATCCCCAGAGGGATAGAGGCTCCTACGGCTTTCTGTGAGCTGCTGAGGCTACCCTCCGTAGGATCTGGCAGGCTCTAGGCTCCCGTCTGGTTCTGGTGGGTGTTGAGGCTACCCTCCGTAGGATAGTGGCAGGCTGTAAGCTGTTGCCCCGGTGCTGCTGCCCCATCTGGGAGAGCCTGCCCCTCATAGCGGGAGTAGTACCCAGAGGATAGGGTAGCCTCAACGCTCAAAAGTGAACTTTACAGAAAGCCCGCATTTTGTCCGTGAGAGCCTTTCTCCTGCCCTGCCCTATAAGTACCCATATCTGGCAGGATAAAGCCTCCTACGGCTTTAATTATAGCCCTCCCGCTTGCTGTCTGGAGGTGCTGCTCTCCCCAAAGTTTTGAACTTTCGGGGGTATTAGGCTTCCCGTACTTTAAAAGTGAACTTGAAGGGCTAGCCCTTTCCCGCTGCTGAGGCTCCCCGTAGCATCTGGCAGAGGTAGCCCGCTGCCCCGTCTGGGAGCCTGCCCCTCATGGTGGGAGTAGTACCCAGAGGATAGGGTAGCCTCAACGCTCAAAAGTGAACTTTACAGAAAGCCCGCATTTTGTCCGTGAGAGCCTTTCCCCTACCCTGCCTAGTAAGTACCTACCTCCAGAGGGATAGAGCCTCCTACGGCTCTCTGTGAGCTGCTGAGGTTCCCGTAGTATCTGGCAGGATCTAGGCTCCCGTCTGGTTCTTGTGGCTGCTGAGGCTACCCTCCGTAGGATAGTGGTTCCTGCGCTTGCTGTGTGTATCGTTTTTCCTTTGGGGCAGCCTAATACCCCTAAAAGTACCATTTAGGGATAAAGGCAGGCTCCCAGATTAGCAAGCTAGAGCCTCCCCTTATTGTGTGAGAGTACTACTTAAGGGGAAATAGTTAGCGGGATAGAGTGAGGATCTGCTCCCCTGCCCTATCCCGCTTTCTTTGGCTCTGGCTACTTTGCCTATTCTGCTACCCATTCCCCCGGAAGGTCTGAGGCTGTAATAAGGCTATAGTGTATTTCCTGGCTCCGGGTTCTGTGGAGTGGTTCCCGAAAATCTAGGAACTTGTCTAAAAGCCCCTCAGAGAGGATAAAAGCGTAAGCCTCGTTTTTATAGAGCCTTTCCTCGCTGTTCTCATCCCTTTCGTTGTTAAGCTCCTCCTTTACCTGGGAAAGGGTCTCGTTTACCCCGTTAAACTCGTTAATAGCCTGCTTTGCTGTCTGCTCTGCCCGTGTTACCCCCTCTTTGTACTGCTCTATTTCTTTCTGGTACCTTTCCTCCATTTCCCCGTTAGCCTTAAAGAGGGAGTTATACTCCTCACAAATTTTGTCGTAGGCTTTCTGTAACTGCTCTCCTGCTTTGTGCGTTTTGGAGAGTTCCTTTTTCAGAGCCTCAACTTGCTTTTTACTCTCTGAGAGCTGCCCCTCTAGAGCCTCTACTCTCTCATCTGCTGCCTGGTTAGTTCCCTGGCTGTTTTCGTTCTTATCCATAATTCAAAATTTTAATTTGTATTTTTATATTACTATAACATTATATTTTCGGGTGCAAAGATAATATTTTATTTTCGTATTACAATAACTTTAGTATTACTTTTTTGTTTCCCTGCTGTCATTTCCTCCAGATAGCCCGTTATTTTGCCCGTGAGGGCTTTTCTCCTGCCTTACTGATAAAGTACCCATACCTATAGGGATTAAGCCTCCTACGGCTGTTCCGTACCCGCTACGGCTACCCCCCGTAGGAAAGTGTGGGAGTAGGACTGCTGCCTCATCTATTATCCTTTGCCTTTCTTCTTTTAAGGAGTACCCAGAGGGTAGGGTAGCCTCAACGCTGCCCGCTGCTGCAGGATCTACTTTGTTTATCCATCTGGAGGCTCTATCCGCTGCCCGTCTCTTTTGCCCTGCTATTGTGTTATACCCTTTCCTTTGGTGTATATTCTTGTGGCACCTTTCGCAAAGGGCTATTAGATTATCTGGGTTATAACAGAGTTCCGTACTCTCTGCCTCAGTCTGCCCGCTTTCTACCTCCCTTACATGGTGTATGCAAGTGGCGGGTACTTTGTAGCCCTTCTTTTCGTGTATCTCACAAAAAGGGCTTTTCCTTAGTATCTCGGCTCTGAGATTTACCCATTTCTGGCTACTCATAAGCCTATTATATAATCTATCTTTCGACATATCACTATATTTTTGTTTAACTGTCGGCTCCCGTCTGGTTCTGGTGGGTGCTGAGGCTACCCTCCGTAAGGATCTGCCCCAAAGGGTAGAAGGTTCTGCCCCTGGCTATCCTCTGCCATCTGTACCCGTTTCTGGGTAGGGTATAGGCTCATCCAAGCTCCGTTATTTAGGGCTTTCGGCTTTCTGGGTATCTCCCTGCTATAGGCAGGCTTTCTCCGTTTGCCTTTCCCGCTGCTCCCTAGAAGGGATAGAGCCTCCTTTCCCGTTACCTCATCCCCCCAGAGGGTAGGGTAACTGTTCTGTACTCGTTGAGTAACTTTCCTTTTAACTGCCATTTCTCCTCTACTATCGCTTTACTATTAAACCATTCAGTCCATACTATCCCGTTCCTGGAGTAGTACTGATATCTCTTTTGTCTTACTGTCTCTGCCATATATTTTTATTTTGGTTACAAGTGCTGAGGCTACCCTCCGAAAAGCGGAATAGGCTCTATTACTTGGGTATCTATCTCTGGGAGTTCTAGAGGCTCTATCTCTTGGAAATCTGCCTCTATTGTGCCTATCTGGAGGTAACTACCATCCTCCAGAAATTTAAGTATCGTACTTTCTAGATCGCTCATTTCTTATCTCTATTTACTGTTGTTACTCTGTTTCCTAGTCTGCTGTAGCTTTCCAGATTTACGCTACTCTGCCTTACTTCTACTATCCCGTTATCAAAGGAGAAATACCTCTCTAGTTCTTTCTGGGTTATAGGTACGGCTCCCCCGAAAAAGCGGTTTAGAGCCTCTGCAGCCTCTATATGTTGCTTTCCTATAATACTTTCGCTCGCTGCCATTCTGTCCTTATAGAAGGCTATAAATTTCTCTACGTCTATCTCTGCCCCATAATCCGTGAGGTAGAGGATATCCTTACAGAGAATTATAATCCGCTTATAGTAATTATCTACCCCGTAATAGTCTAGGTAGTGGTTTTTTCTATATTCATCTAGGATCTGCCTAGATTTCAAAGATAGGGATCTGTGTAACTCTGTATTTTCCTTTTTAAGCCGTTTCTCCCTTTCCTCTGGAGGGGTGTTCTCATCTACTATCCATTTCGCCTTAAGAACTTTCTCCTTTTTTACCTTTCCCTCCCTATAGTCCTGGGATATCCTCTCTATAAAGTAACAAGCTATCCCTTTCGATCCTCCCGCAAGGGCTACTATAGCGTTCTGTTCATCATCAAATCTAACTAAATCGAAGTAGTAGAGCAAATTGAAATACTTTGCGTTCATTTCGTCTACTGCTGCCCGTAGTGAGAGGTAGTCAGATTGTAACTTACCTCCTATTTTGCCTATAAGGTTCTCCTTTGGTGTGGGGTGTTCCCTCTTTACTCTAGCCATAAAAACTCTCTTTATAATACCCCCAAAATAGTGTAAAAAGTTTACCTCCAGAGGGATAGAGGCTCCTACGGCTCTCTGTGAGCTGCTGAGGCTACCCTCCGTAGGATAGTGGCAGGAGGTAGCCCGCTGCCTTTACCATCTTTCCTATAGCTTGCTATCCCCAGAGATATAGGAGCCTGCTTTGTGGCATAGCCCGCAAAGGTGGGTATTAGGCTACCCCCTTTTGTGGGATAGCGTATAACTGTCGGCTCCCGTCTGGTTCTGGTGGGTGCTGAGGCTACCCTCCGTAAGGATCTGCCCCAAAGGGTAGAAGGTTCTGCCTGGTGCTGCTGCCCCATCTGGGAGCCTGCCCGCTCATGGTGGCAGAGAGTACCCAGAGGGTAGGGGAGCCTCAACGCTGCCCCAGAATAACAATTTACCCGAAAGCCCGTATTTTGTCCGTGAGAGCCTTTCTCCTGCTGAGGGATATAACTATCTACTCCTAGAGGGATAGAGCCTCCTACGGCTTTTCTGTGGGCTGCTGAGGCTACCCTTTATAGCTTGCTGCCCCGTCTGTGTATTGTGGCGGTTCCTTTGTGGCATAGCCCGCAAAGGTACGTATTAGGCTACACCCTTCTACCGTGTATAACTGTCGGCTCCCGTCTGGTTTCTGCCCCTGCTGAGGCTACCCTCCGTAGGATCTGGCAGGCTGCAGGAGGTAGCCCGCTGCCCCCTGCTTGCTGTGTGTATCGTTTTCCTTTGGGGGTAGCCTAATACCCCTAAAAGTAAAACTTAGGGTAAAGTCAGGCTCCCAGATAGCAAGCTACAGAGCCTCCTACGGCTTTATCCGTGAGTGCTGAAGCTACCCTCCGTAGGATCTGGCAGGCTGCAGGAGGTAGCCCGCTGCCCCATCTGGCTAGAGCCTGCCTCCTCATGGTGGCGGGAGTACCCAGAGGGTAAGATATTGCAGGCTCAAAATATATTTTTCATTTGGCGGTAATTTGCCCGTTCCGTGGGAGTGTTCCGTTTCGCTGCAAAAGGAGCCTATTTTATCGTTTTTAAGTTGCGGTAACAGCGTTACCCGAATAAAAGTAATTATCTTGGGATTTTCTCTAATACTGCAGGGAAAAGATTCCTATTCCTAACAGAAAAGCCCTCAAATATAGCTATTTACGGCTGTTTTGGGCTTTTTTTACTCTCCGTTCTGTGGAAATTTAAAAAGCCTTATATTTGCCCGTAAGTTACTGATAATAAGCGGTTTTAGCCGTTTTTTTCTATTTATCTACTCTCCCAGATAGAGCCTTTTTCCGTAATTAAGTGGGAACTGTCAGAGGCAGGCTAGCCCCTGGCGGGGTCTGGAGGGTGTTCTATCTGTTTTTCTTTTATACCTCTAGGGTGAGAGTTCCAGAGGCTTTATAGCCCTCATTTGCTGCCCCATCATCTAGAAGGGTAGAGCCTGCCTCTATCCCTTCGCTCCCTGCATTTTATTACGTGGCTCTGCATTTATACGGGAGTATCGTAAAATAGCCTAGAATAGAGAAAAAGCCCCCCTCTATAGGGTGTAAATAGTGCCCAAATAGCCCGAAAAAACGGGATTTTCAGCCCCTCAGCGTGTTTTTATTTTGCTTTATTTGGGGAAAGTGCCTTTATAACGTAACAAAGGAAAAACAACATTTTGAAAAATTGCTGTGTCAATACAAGGCGGAGGTAGGGGATTTGGGATTATTGAAGGGTCGAAATAAAAAAAGGGGTACGGGGGGTTTTCGGTGGTGGGGTGTCCTCCAGAGTGAAGGATCTAGAGTGAGAGCCTATAACTGTCGCTCTGTTCTGCCTACATTCCTTAAGGTCTGGAGGTCATACCCTGCCATCCTTTCTACTGTCTGGATATATCTTTTATCTCTTATAAAGGCTTGGCTCCGAAAAGCCAAAGCCTTTTGTTTTTCAATTACTCTGAAAAGTTTATAGAACTTTCAGAGGTTTATAGAGGTTTATAGAGAGGCAGGCGAAAGCCCGTAACTATCTGTTATTAAGTAACTTATAAATTGTTAAATGCACCTAATTTCCCGTAATCCGCACCAAATTTCCCATAATCCGCACCAAATTTCCCGCTTTTCGCACCTAATTTCCCGCTTTTCGCACCTAATTTCCCAGAGGTCTAGAGCCTGCCCGCTGCTGCCTCATCTGGTAGGAGCCTGCCTCCTCATGGTGGCGGGAGTACTCAGAGGGTAGGGTAGCCTCAACGCTGCCCGTTCTCTGTCCCGTGAGAGGCTTTCCGCTGCCTGCCCTGGTAAGTACCTACCTCCAGAGGGATAGAGCCTCCTACGGCTTTCTGTATCTGCTGAGGCTACCCCCGTAAGGATCTGGCAGGAGGTAGCCCGCTGCCCGGTGCTGCTGCCCCATCTG
>Ga0265298_10004069_pt1 | contig 18906 bp, 12 predicted proteins | sample AusTroGonzalo_MG_3_FD_193486 | JGI IMG/M metagenome (GOLD analysis project Ga0265298, IMG submission 193486) | Bovine rumen microbial communities from tropical cattle in Woodstock, Queensland, Australia - Gonzalo_01 | ecosystem: Host-associated > Mammals > Digestive system > Stomach > Rumen ... | reverse complement strand
GTTCAATGCAATCGGTGAGCGCCTCGCGCAGCGTGGGCGAAAGCAAGATTCCCTTTTGCTGGCGCATCTTGCTCATGTCGATGATGTCAACTTTCGGGAGCGGCGCCTGGGTGGCGCGTTCCTTGAGCGTGACCGTCTTTAAATTGTTCGCCTTCGCGTTGTTGAAGGTTTCAAGGCTGGGCGTTGCGCTGCCGAGCACTACGAGGGCGCCGTACTTGTACGCCAAATGGAAAGCCATTTCGCGGGTGTGGTAACGGGGGGCCGGGTCTTGCTGCTTGAAAGATGTATCGTGTTCTTCGTCGAGAATCACCAAGTCAAAATCAAAGGGTGCGAGAATGGCGCTGCGGGTGCCGAGAACCACTTGGGTGTCGCCCTTCAAAATCGAAACGTAGCCTTCGCGTTTCTTGGGCGCGGAAAGCGCCGAGTGCAAAACCACAATGGGAACTTGCAGAAAATCTTCGAAGCGCTTGCGGGTTTGCGGCGTGAGTCCGATTTCGGGCACCAGGATTAAAACTTTTTTGTGACGCTTCAATGCTTCGCGGGCAAGCTCTTGGTAAACGCGGGTCTTGCCGGAACCGGTGACGCCGTGAAGCATCACGCCGCGGAATCCGTCTTTGTCCAGTTCCTCGCAAAGCGTGTTGAATGCGTTAGTTTGTTCAAAAGTTAACGCCGGAGCGTTTCCCGGTGCGATTTTATTGCTCATTACCGGGGGCGTTGCGGGGGTGTCCCCGCTAGAGGGGGTAGCGGTAGACCCTTGGGGCTTAAGCGAGGGGGAGTCTTCCCCCTTTTCAAAGGCAAGTGCGGCAAGGAACTTCTCGAAGTCGGCGGGCCAGAAGACGAACAGCGCCTTCATGGGCGTGCTTATATAATAGCGGGCGGTCCATTCCAGCGTTTCCATGTAGCGCTCGCTAAAGCGGTAGCCCGACTGGTGCGGGTAAGCGGGGCGCACGTCAAACTTGGGACGGTCCTGGTGGACTTTGGAGACCACGGCAAGGGCCGGCTTTTTACGGGTGGCAAACTGAACCCATACAACGTCTCCGCGGCAGAGGCTTACTCCGGCGGGCACTCCGTAGGTGTATACGTCGGGTGCCATGGGGATGTACACTTCGCAAAAATCCGTTAACGTAGCGGATTTGAGCTTCTGGTGGACCTCTTCGGGTGCAATAAGTTTTGGAATTCGTTTTGTCACGGGCTAAAAGATAGTTAATACCGCAAAAAGCGCCTATTTTACAATCTTTTTTGTTTCAAAAAACTTTTTTTGTTAGATTATAGTATGCAAATCCCCTTTGGGACTTGCCATACTATTGGAGATCTCTATGAGCTTATTTGACGCCTTTAAACCGAAGTGGCAAAATTCCAACCCCGAAAAGCGACTGGAAGCTATCGCTGAATTGGGTGCGGATAACCAGGACGTCCTGGAACGTATTGCCGAGTCTGATCCTGATGCTTCTGTAAGGATGGCTGCCGTAAAGAAGTTGACGATTATTTCTTCGCTGCAGAAGATTTCGAAGAATGACGCTAGTGAAGATGTGAAGCGCACGGCAAAGACTCGTTATTTGGAAGAAGTTGTCAAAAAGCTTAAATCCGAGGCTCAACCGAGTGCCGAGGATCTATCTTATCTGAAAGACGTTAAGGATACGCATTACGCCGAAGATTTGCTTAAGGGTGTCAACACCTCGGGCCTGGTTCGTGCCGAACTCGTGAAGATTTGCGAAAAGCAGTCCATTTTGGCTCTTGCCGCTATTCGCGACTTGGACGAAGACATTGCTATGTCTGCCGCTCGCAAGGTGACCTCCGATTCATTGCTCCAGGATATTGCAAAAAGCTCTAGACAGCCCGATGTTCGCAAGGCTGCAAGTGAAAGAATCCGCGCTAGAAAAGAAGCTGAAGACAACGGTAAGAAGGCGGCCGAACTCTTGGCAAGCAAGCGCGAAGCTCTTGTACAGCAGGCTCATTTCTTGGCTGCCCAGAAGGAACCTCTGGCTGTCAAGTCTCAGTTTGAATCTTTGATGGAAGAAGCCGCAAAGCTTGGCATGGGCGACAAGCAGGCGACGATTGACGAAGTTTATGCAAGCTTCAAGAAGTTCTGCGACGAAGCCGATGCCGCACGCATCGCAGCCGAAAAGGCCGAAGCCGAAAAGCAGGCCAAGATTGCTTCGCTCACTGCTGCTCTCGAAGAACTTGAAACCTTGATCTCTGAAAACAAGGTGGCCGACAACGCCGAACGCGTGGATGCCATTCTTGCCGAATGCTCCGAAAGCAAGTCCTTGATGGAAGCTGCTTGGGTCAAGCGTTTCAACAATGCATCGTTCAAGGTGCAAGATTTGCGTAAGGTTAAGGAAGTCGTTGTGGACGTGCCCGAAGCTACCGACGAATCGGTGCGACCGGAACTGCTGGAACGCCTTAAGGCATTGGCAGATACCGACGCTAACGATATGACCAAGAAGCATTTGCATGCTATTGTGCGCGAATGGGAAAAGCTTCCGCTGTTGGAAGGCGAAGACCCGATGTTGCAGTCTTATAATGGTCTGCGTAACACGCTCTCCAATAAGATTTCTGCCTACGAAGAAGATTCCCAGAAGCGTTTCGAAGCCAATTCCGAAAAGCTCAAGGCTATCATTGAAAAGGTGAAGGCTCTCGACGAAAACGAAGACTTCCGCGACTTGAACAAGAAGGTTCGCGAATTCTACCAGCAGTGGAAAGAAATCGTGGGCGAAAACAAGTTCAAGTATCACGACTTGTGGCAGGAATACAAGGCCGCCACCGCTCGCTTCCAGGAAATGCAGCAGTGGGAAAACTGGCATAACGAAAAGGACCGCGACGACTTGCTCCTTGAAATGGATGCACTGACCAAGGAAGAAGGCAGTCAGGCTGTTCTTGCCAAGCTTAAAGATATTACGAACCGCTGGAAAGAAATCGGACCTATTTCTGCAGCCAAGTTGCAGGAATACCGTGACCACTTCCAGAGCAATTACGAAAAGATCAAGGAAAACTGCGCTGCCTTTATCGAGGAAATGAATGCAGAACGTCAGAAGAACTTGGCCGACAAGGAAGCCCTTTGTGCAAAGATCGAAGAACTCGTCAAGAACACGGCGATGTTCTGGAAAGACAAGTACAAGGCCATGCAGGAAATCCAGGAACAGTGGAAGGCCATTGGCATGGTGCCGAAGGAAAATGTGGCTGCCTTGACCGAACGCTTTAAGGCTGCTACGGCTGCCTACTATGCACAGCATAAGGAAAACCTGAAGGCTGAAGACGAAAACCGCGAAGCCAACTACGAAAAGAAAGTTGCCCTTTGCATGGAAGCCGAAGCCCTCAAGGAATCCAATGACTGGAATGCTACTTCGAACAAATTAAAACAGCTCCAGGAATCTTGGAAGGCTGTGGGTCCTGTGCCGAAGAGCAAGTCCGACGAAATCTGGACTCGTTTCCGTACGGCCTGCGACAGCTTCTTCGAAAAGAAGCGCGCCCACTTTGAAGAAATGGATGCCTCCAAGCAGAAGAATCTGGATGCCAAGAACGCTTTGTGCGATAAGCTCGAAGCCATGGAAGCCGCTGCCCAGGGTTCGCTTGACGAACTGAAGGCTGTCGAAGCTGAATGGAAGGCCATTGGCATGGTGCCGAAGGAAGCTATCGAGACGATTAGCAACCGCTACAACACGGTTTACAACAAGATTCTCGAACGCCTCGCTCACGCCGATTCTTCTTTGGCTGAAGGTCTCGACGTGATTAAGGAAAAGAAGAACGCCATGATCGAAAAGGTTCGCCAGTTTGCCGAAAGCGCGGGCTCTAACCAGCTTGCCGACGCGGTTCGCGAACTCCAGAAGGAATGGCGTGAACTTGGATTCTGCGGTCTGGAAGATATGGACTTGTACAAGAAGTTCCGCGAAGCTTGCGATGACTTCTTTACTCGCCGTCGCGACCAGCTCGATATTCAGGAACAGGCTCGCCAGAACAACTTGCAGAAGAAGCTGTTGCTCTGCGAACAGGCCGAAGACTTGCTCACTGACTTGAACGAACAGACGGTTGGCGCTTCCATGAACAAGGTGAAGCACTTGCGTCGTTTGTGGAAGGAAGTGGGTGCCGTGCCGCGCGAACAGTCCGAAAAGACTTGGCAGCGCTTCAACTCCGCTTGCGACAAGGTGTTTGCCTTTGGCCGCAAGGACAAGGAAGAAGCCCCGGCCGCCGCTGCTCCGGCAGAAGCATAAGCTTAATGGAGTCCCGGACTTAGTTCGGGACATCTATTTCATTTGAATTTATCGCGGGCATGCCCCGCGATTTTTTTATTTTTGGGCTATCATGCAATTCCCTCCTTGGACAAGTATCGATGATGCTGCGCGTCTGCTTCATGACGGGCAGGTGGTAGCGATTCCGACCGAGACCGTTTATGGTCTCGCTGGAAATGCCTATGAGCCGAAGGCGCTGGCGCAGATTTTTGCGATTAAGGAACGTCCGACTTTTGACCCCTTGATTGTCCACATTTGCGAAATCGCCCAATTGGCCGATGTGGCAAAGGACATTCCGGACGCGGCTTACGCCCTGGCGAAAGCTTATTGGCCGGGTCCCATGACTATGATTTTGCCCAAGAAGGACTGCATTCCGGATTTGTGTACCAGCGGACTCCCGTCGGTGGCGGTGAGATTCCCGTCGCACCCGGTGGCGCAAGAGATTATCTGGAAGGCCGGCGTGCCTCTGGCGGCTCCGAGTGCGAACCTGTTCAAGCATGTGAGCCCGACAACGGCCGAGCATGTGGCCGCACAGCTGGCGGACCGTGGCCTTGCGGGCATTGTAGATGGCGGCCCCTGCGATGTGGGCGTGGAAAGTACGATTGTGTCGTTGGTGGGCGAGCCCACGGTTTTAAGGCCGGGCGCCGTAACGCCCGAGATGATTGCTAAAGTCATCGGTGATGTGAAAATCAAGGAATCCACATCGAAGCCGGGCCAAGCCATGGCTGCGCCGGGGCAGTGCGATACGCACTACCGCCCGCAGGTTCCGCTCCTTTATGGTGAAATCCCCGCCGGCTTTACTCTTCCGGAACACTGCGTGCGCATTGCCTTCGGCAATACCCCCGGCGTCATTCCGGCAACGCTGAATCTGTCTGAATCTGGCGACATGCTCGAGGCTACAGCCAAGCTCTATGCATACATGCACGACTTGGATGACCCCAAGTACGAGCTGATTCTAGTAGACCCCATACCCAATGTGGGCGTGGGAATGGCTTTGAATGATAGGCTTAAGAGAGCCAGTATAAAGCTTTAGTCTTTCTTCTTCAGGATTTCGCGGAGCTCGTTCGCGGCGCGTTGCAAGTCGTCATTGATGATGACGTATTCGTACTTGCCCTTGGTCTTTGCGAATTCCATTTCTTTCTTAGCGTTGTGCAGGCGGAGCTGGATGACTTCTTCGGAGTCGGTGCCGCGACCGCGCAGGCGCTTTTCAAGTTCTTCTTCGCTGGGCGGCAAAATCAGAATGCCCGTAGCGTCGGGGTAGACCTTGTCAAAGTTCACCTTGCCAAAAACGTCCAAGTCAAAAATCACGCGGTTCCCTTCGGCAAGAGTCTTTTCAACAAAGCTCTTGGGCGTGCCGTAGTAATTGCCGTGGACTTCGTTCCATTCGATCAAGCCATCTTCCTTGATGAGCTTTTCGAATTCTTCTTTAGTCTTGAAGAAATAATGCACACCGTCGATTTCGCCTTCGCGCGGCTTGCGAGTGGTGGCGGAAATAGAATACTTGATGTCCGGAAAATCCTTGATGACCAAATCCTTGAGGGTAGTCTTGCCAGCGCCGCTAGCGGCACTCATCACAAAAAGTTTGTTCTTCATAATTATTTCTTCTTATCTTCAATGTAAAGCGGACGCTGTTTGACTTCGTCGTAAATGCGGCCGATGTATTCGCCCATAATGCCAATAGACATCAGCTGGATGCCGCCAAAGAATACGATAGCGGTCATGAGCGATGCCCAGCCGGGAACGGTCGTGGCGGGGCTCAGGAATTTTTCGAGAATAGACCAAATCAAGACGCCGAGACCGACGACGGTTGCAAAAAGTCCTGCGTAGAAACTGATCTTGAGCGGAGCAGAGCTAAAGCCGGTAATGCCGTCGAGAGCGAGGCGCACCATCTTCTTGAGCGGGTACTTGGAAGTGCCTGCGGTACGTTCTGCGCGGTCGTACTTGACGCCAATCTTCTTGAAGCCGACCCAGCATACGAGCCCGCGCAAGAAGCGGCTACGTTCGGGGAGGTTGGTCAACTGGTTCACCACGCAGCGGTCCATCAGGCGGAAGTCGCCGGTGTCAGGCGGAATATCGATGCTGGTGAGCTTGCCAATCAGACGGTAGAAACAGAAGGCGGTAAAGCGCTTGAAAATGGTTTCGCCCTTGCGCTTGTTGCGCTGTGCGTAAACCACCTGGTAGCCTTCGCGCCACTTTTCCAGCATTTCGTGAATCAGGCTCGGCGGGTCTTGCAAGTCGCCGTCGATAATGACGACTGCATCGCCGGTAGAATGATCGAGGCCCGCGCTGAAGGCGGCCTGGTGACCGAAATTGCGGCTGAAGTTGATAATCTTGTTGTTCGGATTCTGGGGCAAGAGCGACTCCACGATTTCGCGGGTCTTGTCCTTGGAACCATCGTTCACAAAGATGAGTTCGTGTTCAATCCCCTTGAGTTCTTCTTCGAGAACGCGGTAGGTTTCGGCGACGATTTCTTCTTCGTTATAAACAGGAATGATTACAGATAACAGCATGATTTACCTAGGGAATAAGCGCGGGGTTGATGATGTCGACGTGGTCGCAGTCCATGTCTTCGAGCGAGTTGGTTTTGAGGATGAGCGTCTGCACATTTTCAACGCTTACTTCGGCTGTCTTTAGATTGCCTAGACCGAAACGTCCACTATCGTGAATTACGTTGCCGTCAGCGATGATTTGCAGTTGAACGCCATCGCTGCAGAGCGATTCTTCGTCGAGGCCGTAGCCCATCTTGAAAGTCTTGTACTTGCCTTCGATATTGAAGACTGTTTCAGAAGAAGCGTGGGTGCCAAAGCCTTCGTTGTAAAGCTTGCCGCCCACCTTAAATGTATTGCCTTCGAGAGAGCTGTTCTTGTGGAGTTTTCCCCAAGCCTGTTTGTGGCTTATGTAGGGAAGCTCTGTTAGCTGAATGGCTCCTGAGGTTTTGTTGAAATAGAACTTTGAAACGTCTGCCATGAGCTTGCCGTTTTCTCGATTCTGCACGATGTATTCTATTTGGTTGTAGCCGGGCAACAATCTGTCTTCGGAGAGGCTTCCGCTAAAGTCCCCGTTAGAATAGGGCGCGTGTGCAATGGTATCGCCGTTGAAGAGAAGCGTATAATCCCATTGGTTTGCGACGGCGGCAGATTCTTTCAGGTTGAATCGGTAGAAGAGAGACTGCTTGATGACGGGATCTTCGGAGACGATTTTTAATTCTGGATCGCTTATTGCAATAATGTTTGCCGGATTGAATTCCTTGCGGCCGTTGAACTTGGCGATTTGCACCCAGTAGTTGTTGGTAATCAGAATGTTCTTGACGCCTTCCAAATCCATGTCGCGTTCAAAGACATCGCAAGTGGTGGCGATGCGGTGTTCCACAGCCTTCTTGTGGTAAGTCTGGCTGTCCCAGCAGTCGAGACCGCGAATGTAATAGACTTCGCCTTGGTACTTGTCGATGAGTTTCTTGAGGTCAAGTGTACTCATTTGACGGGCGCGGTCGTAATGGATCGAAGAAATGCCGTAACCGATAAAATGCCAGGGGCGGCCGTAAATGAACATGCGTTCCTTTTTCGGCTGTTCCTTGAGCCAACTCAGAATTTCGTATTCTTCGATGGTCAAGTGGTTGCGGTTGTACATGATGTTCTTGTTGAAGTCTTCTTTATAGTGGAAGGTCCAACCGGTAAAGATAAGGCCTGCGACGAGCGTAATCAGGGCGGCGGTCATGGCATTCTGCTTGGCGTCCTTGCTGCTCATGGAATCAATCAGCAGCTTCACCAAGTGGGTTACCGGAAGGGCGCCGACAAAAGCCATCGACGGCAGCATGACCAAACTGTAACGCTGGTTAATCTGGATGCTGAAATCGCCCGATACGTTTTCGAGAATCACATAAGTCTGAATGTGGTACAAAAGCAAGAAGGCGAGAATTTCGAGATAAAAGTAATCCTTCTTGGTGGCGCCCCACACGGCGCGGGCCAACAGGTAAATGGCGCCAATGGCGAACAGGTAATTAAAGTATGTGAGGAAGGGGTTTTCGAGTTCACCGTTTTTGGTGAGGGGCTTGGTCATTTCGGCCCAGTTGCGGGAGAGGTCTTCTAAGAAGTGACCGTGAGCCTCGAATTCGCCACCCTGGAATCCAAAACCTTGGAAGTAGCTGATGGTGAGGAGTGCCGGAACCGAGAACAGAGAAAGCGTTACGAAGAATGTGGGTGCCTTGGGGCCTTTGCTGTCCAAAATCTTGGGCAGGGCAAACACGATAAAGGCGAGTAGGCAGAAGACGGTTTCTTGGCGGGTCTGGGCAAAGAAGGCGAGCGAAAGGGCCAACAGAGCCCAGTGTTTAACGGTATTGCGGTCGTAAGCCCACTTGAAAATCAACAGCGAAAGGGCAGAAAGGAAAATGTAGAGCGGTTCCACCGACATGGCGCGGAACTGGAAAAGTACCGTGGGTTGCAATGCCGTAAGCAGGGCGGCAAAGAAGGCGAGGAGCGGCATTCTGGTCCAAGCGACAATCGCAAGGAACAGGAGCAACACCGCCAGCGGGAGCATCAGGAGTTCCATGTAGAAAATCCAGTGCAGGTTGTTGCCCAAGAGCGGCATGCCCAGCAAGTAAAGGAAGGCGAGCCCCTTGGTCTTGAAACTGTTCGACTTTCCGACACAATTCAGCTTGCCGTTGTCGAAGAACCCCTGGTTGCAAGTGCCCGATTCATGATTGTAGTACATGTTTTGGGCGACCGACATGAACACGCTTTCGTCGCTTTGCACGCGGTGGCGGGCTTCGATCTGAGTGCCGGCAAAAATCGTGATTGCAGCAGTAAAGGCAAGCATCAAGATGGAAATCTTCTTTTCGGGGAGAATTCCCTTGATCCATTCCCTAAAATCTTTATGCAGGAGTGCAAAAATGGCAATGGCTGCAATCAGCTGAATAATAAATAGTGGGAGCGGCAGGTAAAGATCCAGATTCTTGATGGTATCTTTATGACCGATATTGGGGCCCAGGTAAATCAGGAACGGAATAGCAATCGATACGACAAGGCCGATAATGGTTCCCGGATGGGCGAGATTCTTCAAAAGTCCAGTAATGAAAGCTTTCATTTTATAAATATAAATAATGAAGGCGCCCAAGGGCGCCTAGTTCGTTTGGAATTAATCCGATTTCATTTTTGTGTGAGCATTACTTCTTCTTTTTGCTCTTTTTGCTGGATTTCTTGGAAGACTTCTTGGAGGACTTTTTAGCCTTCTTGGAAGACTTCTTTGCAGATTTCTTGACAGCGGGCTTGGGTTCCGGTTCCGGAGCGGGTTCTGCTTCAGGTTCGGGTTCCGGTTCTGCAGCCGGTTCGGCTTCGGGTTCGGTTGCTTCGGCCACCGGTTCTTCGGCCGGGGTTTCTTCTGCTACAGGTTCCGTAGATTCGGGTTCGGTCGGTTCTGCAGCCGGTTCTTCAGCCGGAGTTTCTTCAGAGGCGCCGTAGCCATAGCCGTAATCCGTTTCAGAAGATGTTGCGGTGGTATCCGATTCGCTAGAATCATAGGCTCCGCCGGAGTAGTCGAACGAAGAGGTTTCCTGCTGCTGTTCCGGTTCGCTGGATTCAGTGTTCTGGAAAGCGTCCATGCTGTAGGGGTTTTCGGACTTTTCTTCGGCCGGTTTCTTGTCGCCGGAGAGGTTGAAGCCGTAAGAAAGCATGACGCCTACGCGGCCAGACGATGCCCTGACCTTGGTGTCCATGCTCTTGTAAGACTTGAGGAGGGAGGTGTAGTCGTAGTTGACTTCGAGGCCGATGTTGAAGGGCAAAATGACTCCGACACCGCCTTGGACGATAAAGTTGAGGGGGAGTTCCCACCAGTTGCCGTTGCTAGAAAGCGGGGCGAGGGTACCGGCGCGTGCGACAATGTATGGAGAAACGGCATACTTGTCCTTGATCGGGTCGTACGAAATGGTGCCCCAGAGAGGAACGGTTGCCGGCGTTACGACAGTGCCACCCTTTTGCTGGGCACTCTTATAGCCCAAGCCACCACCGAAACGGATAGGAATGTTTTCGGGGGAGACGAGAATTTCGGTGCCAATCATATATACAAGATCAGTATCCCACTTGATATCTGCCTTATTGCCTGCTTTTTCGTAAGCGAGGTTCACTTTTGTCGGGAAGAGGATTTCGGTGAGGGGGCGGATCTCGAGTGCGTTAGCGGTTCCGATGAGGCCGGCCAAGGTAACTAAAGCGGTTTTGTAAATATTTTTTATCATGTTAAGAGACCTTTGTTTTTCCTGTCCCAAAAATAGATATAAAATGGAACTATATTCCCATAGATTTGGTAAAACATTTTTCACTCATTTTCACTAATTATAAGGAGATTGTAAGGTGTTTTCTGCCAGCTTGCCTTGTGAGGGTGGTAAAAAAAAACTAAATTTGGGTCGCTTATTTTATGGGCGGCTCATCGCCCTAATTATAAAGAGAGGTTAAAAAAGTGCAAGACGCGTTGGTTACAAAAGCGGCTGACAATATTCGAATCCTTTCCGCTGCCATGGTGCAGAAGGCTAAGTCCGGTCACCCGGGTGGAGCCATGGGCGCAGCAGACGCCATTACGCTCCTGTATTCGGAATTCCTCCGTTTTGACCCCGAAAACCCCAACTGGGAAGCTCGCGACCGCTTCTTTATGGACCCCGGTCACATGTCCGCCTTGCTTTATGGCGAACTGGCCCTGCTGGGCAACCTCTCCATGGATGACCTCAAGAATTTCCGCCAGCTTGGCTCCCGCACTCCGGGTCACCCCGAAGTCGAAGTCGCCCTCGGCATCGAAAACTCCTCGGGCCCGCTGGGTATCGGTCATGCCGTAGCCCTCGGTAACGCCATTGCCGAACGTTTCATGGTGGAACGCTTTGGCGACATTCTGCAGCACAAGGTCGTATGCCTCGTGTCTGACGGCGGTCTCGAAGAAGAAATCGCCTACGGCGTGGGCCGCATTGCCGGTCACCTCAAGCTTTCTAACCTCATTTTCTTCTACGATGCCAACCAGGTGCAGCTGTCCTGCAAGGTCGAAGACGTGATGAGCCACGACTTCAAGAAGCAGTACGAAGCATGGGGCTTCCGCGTGATTGACGTGGCCGACGGTCACAACATTGCAGAACTTCGCAAGGCTTTCAAGGAAGCCTGGGCCGAAACGGAAAAGCCGACCATCGTGATTGGTCACACCACCATGGCCAAGGGTGCCATCGCCGAAGACGGCAAGTCCTTCGAAGGTGCCGTTTCTACTCACGGTCAGCCGCTTAACGCAGCCGGTGCTTCTACCGATGCAACCGTGAAGAACCTCGGTGGCGATCCGGCCGATGCATTCAAGATTTTTGATGACGTGAAGGCTGGTTTCGAAGCCCGTAAGGAAGAACTCCGCAAGCAGGTCGCCGAATGGAAGAAGGCCAAGGCTGCTTGGGACGCCAAGAACCCCGAAAAGGCCGCCACTCTCAAGGAATGGCTCTCGGGCAAGGCTCCGAAGATCGACCTTTCCGGTCTCGAACTCAAGGAAGGCGTTGCTACCCGCGTGACCTCCGGTACCGTGCTTGGCTACCTCGCCGAAAACGTGAAGAACTGCATTTGCAGCTCTGCTGACCTTTCTAACTCCGACAACACCCAGGCCTTCCTCAACAAGACCGGTATCTTCCGCGCAGGCGACTTCAAGGGTGCCTTCGTTCAGGTGGGCGTTGCCGAACTCACGATGGGTGCCATCTGCTGCGGTATCGCACTGCACGGCGGCCTCTATCCGATTTGTGCTACATTCTTCGTGTTCAGCGATTTCATGAAGCCGGCTCTCCGTATGGCAGCCCTCATGAAGCTCCCGGTCAAGTTCATGTACACGCATGACAGCTTCCGCGTGGGCGAAGACGGCCCGACGCACCAGCCGATTGAACACGAAACCCAGATCCGTTTGCTCGAAGGTCTCAAGCGCGAAGACGGCAAGTCTGAAATGCTGGTGCTCCGCCCGGCCGACGCCTTCGAAACAGTGACTGCCTGGGAAATGGCTTTTGAAAACAACGACCGCCCGACCGCGATTATCCTTACCCGCCAGAACGTGAAGACGCTTCCTGGTGACAAGCGCTACGAAGCTTCCAAGGCATGCCGCAAGGGTGCCTACATCGTGAGCGACAACTGCGGTTCCGCACGCCCGGACCTGACCTTCGTGTCTAACGGTTCCGACGTGCTCTTGACTCACGACGCCGCCGAAATCCTCCGCGGCGAAGGCCTCAAGGTCCGCGTGGTCTCCATGATCAGCCCGGCCCTCTTCATGGCCCAGGACAAGGCTTACCGCGATTCCATCATCGTTCCTTGGACTCCGGTGTTCGCCAAGTCTAGCGGCCTTCCGCTCCTGTTCGCCCAGATTGTGGGCGGCTTCGGCAAGGTCTCCGGCCTCGAACGCTTCGGTGCTTCTGCTCCGGCAGGCGTCCTCGAAAAGGAATTCGGCTACACGCCGGAAGCCGTGGTCGCTGCTGCGAAGGAATACCTCGCTGAATTCAAGGCAAGCGTTGCCGAATTCAAGAAGTTCAACTAGTAGGCAAATAACTATTGTGTATAAGAAAGCCCACCATTCGGTGGGCTTTTTCTATGAAGTCTTTTATTATATTTGCAAGCAAGGACGATGAGGAGGAGAATATGAAAATATTCCTGAAATTTTTTGTGGCAGCATCGTTGGCTGCTTTTTTTGTTGCATGTAACGAAGAAGTGACCAAGGTGACAGAGGTCAATCAGGTTACGGGGATGCCTGTGGTAGACGCAGGTGAGGATATGCCAGAATGTAATAAAGACAACAATGGGTCCTTGGTTTATGTAGCGGATTCAGGAAAGGTCTTTTATTGCATCGACAAGAAATGGTCCGTGATGAATGGCGAAAACGGTTCTTTGGGCTCCACGGGTCCCAAGGGCGATGCTGGCGACAAGGGCGATAAGGGTGACCCTGGTGCCCAGGGCGAAAAAGGCGACAAGGGTGACAAGGGGGATACCGGCGCCCAGGGCGAAAAAGGCGACAAGGGTGACAAGGGCGATACTGGCGCCCAGGGTGAAAAGGGTGACAAGGGGGACAAGGGGGATCCTGGTGCCCAAGGTGAAAAGGGTGATAAGGGCGGTTCGCAAAACAGTGTCAATTCCTGCACTGTAGAAGAGTTGCTAGACGGTAGCGGATACAAGATTCTCTGTGACGGGGATTCTGTGGGAATGTTGCGCCATGGAAAAGATGCGGCGATGAGTTTTTACGATCCGGTGAAAAATACCCTGTTGGATCTACGCGATGGACAAGTCTATAAAACGGTCACCATTGTAGCCCTAGATTATTCCGTAGTGTGGATGGCAGAAAACTTGAATTATAGGTATTATCAAAAAACGGCAGGCGGAAAAGACGTAGATTCATCTAGCTACTGTTATGGCAACCTTTTGTACAATTGCAACAAATACGGACGCTTGTATATCTGGAGCGCTGCGGTGGATAGTGCAGCTCAATTCAGTAAGGATGCTGAGGGATGTGGCTATGGTGCATATTGTACGATGATAGATACGGTACGTGGAGTTTGTCCTGAGGGGTGGCATTTGCCCAGTTATGAAGAAATCTGTTATATGGTAGAAGAACTCGGAAAGGATTCTCTGGGCTACCGTCTGAAATCGAAGACAGAGGATTGGAATAATAAGGGATATGGTATCGATTCCTATGGCTTTAAGCTTCTTCCTGCTGGTAGGCGAACAATAAATGCAACATATAGCGGTATGGGGACAAATGCATTTATTTGGACCGCGACACAAGGGTCAACCTCTGACGCGAGGAGTGTCCGTTTGACTCATACTTCTCCTGACTTTGGTTATGGCGTTTATGAATATCTCAATGAGGGCTTTTCTGTTCGCTGCGTCAAGAATCAATAGGAGGGGGTATGAAAATTTGGCTTGAACGAATGGTCGCCATTGTTGTAGTGTTGTCCTTGACGTCTTTTTTCATTGCATGTGAAGATAAGGTCATGGAAGTTACAAAAGTTAATGAGGTTGTTGGAATACAGATGATCGAGTCTGGCGAATCATTGCCAGAATGTGTTGCTGATAACGCCGGTGCTATTGTTTTTTTAGAAGACTCGGCCATGGTCTATTATTGTTCGTACGGTAAATGGGCTGTATTCAATGGTGCCGATGGAGCAACCGGTCCGAAGGGACCCAAAGGTGATGTCGGTGAAAAGGGTGATGACGGCGAGGCTGGTTCTCCCGGTGAAAAGGGTGACAAGGGCGATACCGGCGATGTCGGGATCCAGGGTGAAAAAGGTGATCGTGGCGACGACGGCGACCCGGGTAAAAAGGGAAATCAGGGAGATAAGGGCGATATTGGAGATCAGGGTGTGAAAGGTGAAACGGGGGATCTGGATATTTCCACGGAACCAGAAACATCTTGTTCTGTACAGGCTCTGCAAGATGGAAGTGGATATAAGGTTATCTGTGGAGAAGATTCTGTTGGAGTGCTGCTCCATGGAAAGGATGGCATGAATCTTGGTTCGAGTTCGTCTGTAAGTAGTAGTTCGAGTGGTCCGGATTCGAGTTACTATGATGCAGAGAACAACTCATTGACGGACCTTCGTGATGGACAAACGTATAGGACCGTGACCATAAATTCTCAGGTATGGATGGCGCAGAATCTAAATTATCGGTATCACTTGAAAACAAAAAATGGTGGAAAGGCCGATACATCCAGCTTCTGTTATAAAAATAGAGTGAATGCGTATTGCGGTAAATATGGTCGTTTATATTACTGGAGCGCGGCAATGGATAGCGCTGCATTGTTTAGTACCGATGGCAAGGGGTGTGGTCAAGACGTCAAGTGTACTACTGCTGAGGTGGTTCGAGGCGTATGTCCTAAAGGTTGGCATTTGCCTAACAAGGATGAAATGAAACGCCTAATCGACATTGCGGGGGGAGAGTCAAAAGCGGCAATCAAGTTGAAGTCTGTTGATGATTGGCAGGAAGACGAAAACAATTCAGGCACTGATGAATACGGCTTTGCGATGCTCCCTGCGGGGGATTATTGCGGTAACGGTTATACCAATTTGCATCAATATGGCTTTTTATGGACTTCCTCGGAAAAGAACCAAGATCATGGGTATCATTTGTGGCTTTGGTATTTTAAAGCCGAAGCTGAGTTGGGGCCTTTCAATAAGTATTGTGCCTTTTCTGTCCGTTGTATCAAGAACTAGTGCTTGTTTTGCTATATTTAAGGCATGATTTGCCCATTCTGTAAAAAAGACAATGACAAGGTGGTGGACAGCCGCGTGAGCGGTTCCTCTATCCGTCGTCGTCGCGAATGTTGCGAATGTGGCAAGCGGTTTACCACTCGCGAATACATCGAAGTTCAGCCGCTCACCGTGATCAAGCGCAGCGGCGAGCATGAACCGTTCCAGCGTGAAAAGCTCTTGCGCGGTATCATGAACTCCTGCAAGAAGCGCCCCGTCTCTGTCGCCGATATTGAACAACTGGCGACTAACGTGGAAAACGCGCTCACGGTCACCGAAAACTTCGAAGTCAGCTACGAACAGATTGGCAACCTGGTGATGCAGGAACTCAAGAAACTGGACGCCGTTGCCTACGTGCGCTTTGCCTCGATCTACCGCGAATTCAAGGAAGTTGGCGAATTCGTAGACCAGATCAAGAGCATGGACAAGTAATTCAAACCTGCGGAGCATCATGAACTTCGCAAGCCTCCTCGAAAAAGCTTTAGAAAAGCGAGCCCCGTTGCAGGATGTAACAGAGGCTTTCCGCATTGTGAACGGTGCGCCCGACGGATTCCCGGGACTGACTCTCGACAAATTCGGCGATCGCTACCAGATTCAATTCTTTGGTGAAGACCTGCTGCGATACCGTCGAGACATTGCCGATGCCGTGGCCCAGAAGTTTGCGCCGGTTTGCCTGGTGGTCAAGGAACGCTTGTCCCGTTCCGGCAGGTCTCTTGAAAATCCGCCCATGGAAGTGGCGGTCGGTCGCCCGGAAGATTCCGTGGGAATTGTCCGCGAAGGTTCGGCCTTGTTTAATGTGGATTTGCTGGATACCGTGAATCCGGGTTTATTCCTGGATATGCGCGCCATTCGCTTGGAAATGGGCGAGCGCGCGACGGACCGCCGCATGCTGAATTTGTTCAGCTATACTTGCGCCTTCTCGGTGCACGGCCGTTTAGGCGGTGCAGAGATTTCGACGAACGCGGACATCAGCGCAAAGATTCTGGACAAGGGTCGTGAAAATTACGCCCTCAATGGTCTCGAGCCCAAACAGGGTGAATTCTTCAGAGGCAATGCCGTTGAATACGTTCACTGGGCGCAAAAGAAAGGCCTGAAGTTCGATGCGATTGTGCTGGACCCGCCCAGCTTTGCCCGATTCAAGGGCAAGAACTTTAACGTGCGCGAACACTTGATGCCGCTGGTGGCCGACTGCGCCACGCTCTTGAACCCCAAGGGATTCTTTATGGTGAGTTCCAACTACAGCGAATTCAACTTGTCCGCATTCTCTCGCAATGCTCTTGCCGCGGTATCATCTGTTCACCCGAAGGCAAGGACGCTTTGGAACAAGTCGCAAGATATCGACTTTGTGGGCTCTGGCCACACCAAGGATAGCTGCCTGGTGGCCACATTGATTGAAGTGTAAAACCAAATGTCATCCCCGCGTAGGCGGGGATCTTTTATTTCGCTGCGATGGTGAACATGCCGCTGCGCGGGATGTGAACCTTCCACGTAAGCCACTTCATTTGCTTGTCGTTTACCATGAGGTAAGGGTCGACCAAGGCGCAACTCTTGACTCCTGCAAAGTCCATGGCGGTGCCGGCGAGGTCGTCGAAATTCTTGCCCTTGCCGAATACCTGATAGAACAGCGGCTGTCCGAAAGTCACCATGATCTCGGGCTGGATAAAGCTGAGTTCCTTGCTGAGCATCTTGCGGAGCGCGGCTTCGAGAAGCGGCGCCAGCGGGCGCTCGGTAGACTTGAAGAAGTAAGTGATACCGATGTCTTTTTGCTCGATACTTAAGCTTGCGAACAAGCGGGAAAGCATTTGCCCGACGGCGGTTCCAAAAAAGACGTCGGTGCTTGTGGCAGAAATGCTGCTGGCCTCGGCCGCCTTGATTGCGGGGAGCAGGAACAAGACCTTGGGCTTTTCGGGGCCCACGTAGCGGGCGAGGGCGGCTTCTTTAACGTAAAGCGCTTCGCCTTTGATGGATTCGTAGAATGCATCAAGGGAGTCTGCAGATTCGAATGCGGAGGCGGCGCGTTTGACGACGCGCTCTGTCGGCATGTTGGCTGCAGGAATGGCCGTAGCCTTGGAATCGATGGCGCCAAAAAGGGAAGGCGCAAATCCGGTGGTGTCTGGAATCGGTGCTGCTTGTGCGGGCGTGGCGCTCGGCATTTGAGGCGGCAAGTTGCGCGGGGCCGGACGCGGCGCAGGAGCGGCTGCAGGCATTGCAGGAGCCGGGCGCACGGGAGTCGCCGGGCGTGCAGGCGCAGCCGTCGTTGTCGCAGGCTTGCGAGTCAGCGTCCAAGGTTCATCCAGCAGGAGCTCTGCTTCGCCCAGGTCGATTTGCCCTGAAAGGTAATTGCGCAATTCGCTAAAGTCAAATTCGTCAGGCATTCAGGCGCTCCAGGCAAAAGTTCAAAATCGTTTCGGCCAAATCGACCTTCTCGCCCATGGCGAGCGGTGGAACGGGCTTGCCCTTTTCCACCAGGGCGAACCGCACGCAGTCGCGGCCAAAGCCGGAATCGGCGGCCACGGGTGCATTCAAAAGCAAGGCGTCGGCGTCGCTCTTGGCGAGCTTTTCGGCGGCGTGTTCTTCAAAGTGGTCGGTTTCCAGCGCAAACCCCACAATCACTTGGTCATCGCGCTTTTGGGCGACGCTGTCTCGCAAAATATTCGGGTTCGGTTCCAGCTCCAGAATCAGCTGGCTGCGGCTATCCTTAATCTTTTCGGTGGCGGCTACTTTCGGGCGGTAGTCGGCGACGGCGGCGCAGTGAACGAGCACGCTTGCGCTCTTCATGCGTTCAAGCACGGCTTCGTGCATGTCGCGGGCGCTTCGAATCTTAGTCACGCGAACGCCCTTCGGGAATTCTGCTTCCATCGGGCCTGCGACCACTTCGACTTCGAAACCGTTGGCGTAAAATACCGAGGCAAGCGCCACGGCGGTCTTGCCGCTACTGCGGTTGCTGATATAGCGCACCGGGTCGATGGCTTCTTCGGTGCGGCCTGCAGTCAAAAGAACTTTCTTGCCGTGGCCGGGGAGGCTTGCGTCTTGTGTCGGCGGAACATCTTGTGCCACAGGGCATGCGGGGGCGTTACGGGGGACACCTCCGTTCGATGGGGTAGCGGATGCTGCGCTAGCGGCAGAAGCGAGGGGCAGGCTTGCCCCTTCCAACCACTTCACAATTTCGGCCGGCTCCATCAGGCGGCCTTGACCCACTTCACCGCAGGCCAGTTCTCCTGCAGGGGATTCCAGCACGGTGGTGTCTTCAAAGCCTCGCAGAATCTCGAGGTTGCGTTTGACCGCCGGAGAATTGTACATGGCTACATTCATGGCGGGCGCAATCACTCGCGGACACGTGCAGCTCATAAAGCAAAGGCTTACCGGATCGTCGGCGATGCCGCAGGCGAATTTGCCGATGACGTTTGCGGTCGCGGGCACCACCAAATAGAGGTCTGCCCAGCGCGGAAAATCAATATGCTG
>Ga0265298_10004068_pt1 | contig 18907 bp, 15 predicted proteins | sample AusTroGonzalo_MG_3_FD_193486 | JGI IMG/M metagenome (GOLD analysis project Ga0265298, IMG submission 193486) | Bovine rumen microbial communities from tropical cattle in Woodstock, Queensland, Australia - Gonzalo_01 | ecosystem: Host-associated > Mammals > Digestive system > Stomach > Rumen ... | reverse complement strand
GCACGCTGATGACGCGCGGGGTGTTCACACTGGTGAAGTAATCTACAAAATAGGTCTTCCCTTCGTTGAAGATGGGTGTGTGCGTGCCGTCGGTGGCGGCAATGCGCGTAATCTGGCCGTTTTTCAGAGCGGCTTTGCAAACGTATTGGTTGACAGGCTTCTCGGTGGGAGCCATGGTGAAATAGACATATTCCTCTTTGGCATCCAACCCCTCTACGTCCACGATGTCGAAGCGGCCATCGACCACCTTGCGGATGAGGTTGCCGTTGAAGTCGTACAGATAGAGATGACGCCAGCCGTCGGTTTCGCTAATCCAGAGGAAGTTGTTGTTTTTCAGGAAAATCATACGGTCGGAGGGTTCCACATAACGGGAATCCATTTCCTCAATGAGCACTTTCTCTTTGTTGCCGGATTGCAAGTCGTAACGGATGAGTTTGGAGTGGTTCTGCTCGCGGTTGAGGTGCGAGATGTAGAGATATTGCTCATCGGGAGAGAAAGTCACATTGGTGAGGAACTCGCCGTCGTTGAGGTCGGTGTTGATGTAGTGGTAAACAGGCTTGCCGGCTTGTGCGGACTTGGTCACATCGAAGATGCCGACCTTGACCTGGTGGGAGGTGCGGCCCGCCATGGGGTATTTTATGTTCTCCACGGTGGCGATGGGCGTGGTGGTGTTTACCAGCGGATAATCTTCCACCATGCTCTCATCCATACGATAAAATGCGATGTAATTGCCTTTGGGTGAAATATATTGGCCCTCGTTGATGCCCCACTCGCTGCGGTGCACCGACTCGCCGAACACAATGTTTTTGCCTGTGTCGGGACACAACAAGATGGGTTTGTAGTCGTTGAGGGCAGTTTGGACAAACACACCGTCATCATTCTTGATAACGAAAACCTTGTTCTTGATGGACTGGTCAATCACATCGTCCCAGTTGACATCCTCGAACTTGCCCACAGAGACGGTTTTCCCGTCGTATGTCAGCGTGGAATGTGTTCTTGGACTATAGATGGTATTGGCATCCACCCATTGGAAGCTTCGCAGGTTCTTGAAACCGTTTTCGCCAAGGTTCTTTCCTGAGCGGAAGACGCTCTCTTTGCCGTTCTTGGCGTTGACGAGCATAATGTCGCCTTTATCGTCGATGTATGCGTAGTTGTCGGTGCCGGGCTGCCAGCTGAGTCCGTTGATGCGCTCGAACATGTATTTGCCCTGAAAAACACCGTTCAGGTCGATGGTTTCGTTTTGGGCCGTCATTATGCCGACGGTCATGGCGGTTACGAGAAGGAGGGTGAAGATTCTTTTCATTGTCTTATTTTTTATGAGCCGCAAAGATACAAAAAATAGGGGATAGGGAACAGGGTACAGAGAACAGGAACCGGCAGACCTTTGGGTCTGCCGGCATTGGTGGAATTATGAGATTTTGGACAAAATTTCGCAGGCCGTAGGTCTGCGGGCATTCTCATCAAAAACAACGATTATTCTCCGCTTGTCAACGGGGAAGCCTGCGTATAGGTGCGGGCGGCCAGCTCCTTGTCGAGCATGTAGAGGCCATAGCCGTTGCCGTTGATCATCTTCAGGCTGTCGATGAGGCCGCGGGCGTTTTCCTCTTCCTCGACCTGCTCGTCGATGAACCATTTCAACATGCTCTGTGTAGCATAATCTTTTTCCTTGGTGGCCAGGGCAAACAGGTCGTTGATGAGTGAGGTGACCACTTTCTCGTGCTCGAGGGTGTTCTCAAACATGGCGAGGGCGTCTTTCCACTCGGTCTGCACTTTCTCGATAGGTTTGAGGGTCACGCGGCCTCCGCGGGAGATGATGTAGTTGTAGAAAATCTGCGCGTGGTCCTGCTCCTCCTTGAACTGGATTTCGAACCAGTTGGCCATGCCGCTGTAGCCGAGTTCGTGGCATTGGGCTGCCATGGAGAGGTAAAGGTAGGCCGACCACATTTCGGCGTTGATTTGAGCGTTAATTGCTGCTTCAATTTTTTTGTTGAACATAATAGATAAATTTAGAGGTTTATAGATAAATAATTGGTGTTGCTGACGGGATGTTGCCGGAAGTATGCCACGACGGGCATGCATAAGCAAATGCTCAACAACCAGCCGCCGAGGATGTCAAGCGGGTAGTGTACGCCCAGATACATGCGGGTGTAGCAAAAGACGAGAACAAAAAAGAGTAAAGATGAGGTGAGTATGATTTTTTTCTTGAAAAATGGAGCAAAAAAGAAATAAATCAAGATTGCAGATGTTCCACTGTTGGCGGCGTGCGAGGAGACGAACCCGTATTCGCCGCCCCGATATTCGGAACCGTCGGCATATTGGTGGCAGTGGATTTGGTCCTGGATTTCCACATTGTGTGTCGGGCGGGGCCGTTTTACAACAGGCTTGATGATGTGGGAGGAAATCTGGTCAGTAAGTCCGATAGAGAGCGCCAAGGTCAACAAAATCATCCAGAATCTCTTTCTGTAAAACTTGACCGATAAGAATGTCTCGGCTATAAACAGCCCAATCCAAGTCAACGCATTGGTGAGCGACCACATTATCGTATCCAGCACCGGCGTGTGTGCCCCGTTGACAAGGAGCAGCAGCGAGCGGTCAAGGGATTCTATGATGGGTGGGAATGTGGGCATGATGGTTGCGTTTCGAAAAGATTTTGCAAAGTTATAAAATTATTCGGTTTGCTACTGCATTGTAAGTAGTCCTGCATTTCATTTTTTTTCGTAAGTTTGCCACCTCTTTGTAAAAGATTATTTTTAATCACAACTAATTTAAAATCAATATGATAATTAAAGACAACTTTGTTAGCAGGCACAACGGGCCGAGCGAGGCCGAACAGCAGAAGATGCTGGCCGTCATCGGAGTGAAATCCATGGACGAACTCATTGAGAAAACCGTGCCCAACGCCATCCGCCTTCCCAAGCCGCTGGATCTGCCGGCCGGCTTGACCGAAGGGGAATACCTCAACCACATCCACGCCTTGATGGCCAAGAATAAGATTTATAAGTCTTACATCGGCATGGGCCACTACAACACCTACACCCCCGCCGTGATCTTGCGCAACATTTTTGAGAATCCGGGCTGGTACACCTCCTACACTCCGTATCAGGCTGAGATTTCCCAAGGCCGTATCGAGGCTTTGCTGAATTATCAGACCATGATTAGCGACCTGACGGGCATGCCGCTGTCCAACGCCTCCATGCTGGACGACGCCACCGCCGCGGGCGAGATGATGCTGATGTTCTTCCGCAGCCGCTCCCGCGAGCAACAAAAGAACAATGTGGTGAAATACTTCGTCGCAGAAGGCGTGTTCCCGCACTGCATCGGCGTGATGAAAACCAACGCTGCACCGCAAGGCATTGAGATCGTTGTTGGCAAACCCGATCAAGTGGAGCTCGACGAGACCTTCTTCGGCGCCATGATCCAATACCCGACCTACTGGGGTGGTGTGTTCGACTACCGCGAGTGGGTGGAGAAAGCACATGCCAAGAACATCTTCGTGGGCGTGGCCACCGACCTGCTGGCACTTACTCTGCTTACTCCTCCGGGCGAGTGGGGCGCCGACTGCGTGATGGGTTCCACCCAGCGTTTCGGCATCCCGATGGGCTACGGTAGCCCTGCCGCCGGCTTCTACGCTTGCCGCGAAGAATTCCTGCGCCAGATGCCGGGCCGTATCATCGGTGTCACCGTTGACGCTCAGGGCAACCGCGCCGTGCGTATGGCCCTCCAGACCCGCGAGCAGCACATCAAACGCGAGCGCGCAACCTCTAACATCTGCACCGCCAGCGCCCTCACCGCCATCATGGCCGGCTTTTACGGCATGTGGCACGGCGCCGAAGGTCTGCGCAACAAGGCCGTGAAGATCAATGTGCTGGCTGGCGTTCTGGCCAAGGAAGCTGAAAAATACGGCTACAAACAATACAACCAATATTTCTTCGACACCGTTTGCCTCGAAACTCCCGAAGGAAAGACCTGTGAGGATGTCAAGAAAGTGGCTCTGGAGCATAAAATCAACCTTTACTACCACTGCGAGCGTTGCTTCACCATTTCTCTGGATGAGACTGTTCAACTCAAGGAAGTGAACGAGATTCTGGAAATCCTGGCTATCGCTGCGGGCAAGACTTTCGCTCCGTATGTGTGCGACGGATCCTGCGGTGTTCCTGATCTGCACATTCCTGCAGAACTGACCCGCAAGTCTCCTTTCATGCAGCAGAAGATTTTCAACCAGTATCATTCCGAAACCGAGATGATGCGCTACATGAAGTTGCTGGAAGTGAAAGATTTGTCACTCAACCGCGCCATGATCCCGCTGGGCTCCTGTACCATGAAGCTGAACGCCGCCGCCGAAATGCTGCCGCTCAGCTGGGCCGAGACCTGCAATGTGCATCCTTACGCACCCGCTGACCAAGCTGCGGGCTATATGGAGATGATCAAAGAGGTGAGCGAGTGGCTTTGCAAGATCACGGGCTTTGCAGCTGTTTCCTTGCAACCCAACTCCGGTGCTGCGGGCGAGTATGCCGGCATGACCGTCATCCGCAACTACCACCTCAGCCGCGGCGAGGGTCACCGCAATATTTGCTTGATTCCCTCTTCTGCACACGGTACCAACCCCGCATCTTCGGCCAAAGCTGGCAACAAGATTGTGGTGGTGAAGGCTACAGAACACGGCGAAGTGGATATCGAAGACCTCCGCGCAAAAGCTGAACAATACAAGGACAACCTCTCCTGCCTGATGATCACCTATCCTTCCACGCACGGCGTGTTCGAAGAAGGCATTCTTGAAATCATCAAGATCATCCACGAAAACGGTGGTTTGGTTTATATGGACGGTGCCAACATGAACGCCCAGGTCGGTTTGACCTCTCCGGGCACCATGGGCGCTGATGTGTGCCACCTCAACCTGCACAAGACATTTGCCATGCCTCACGGCGGCGGTGGCCCTGGCGTGGGACCCATCGCGGTTTGCGAAAAACTGGTCGATTTCCTGCCCAACCACGAGATGGTGACCACTGGTGGCAAGCAAGGCAGCCAGGTGGCTACGGCTCCGTTCGGCAGTGCATACCTGTTGCCTATCACTTACGGCTATCTGAAAATGTTAGGTGGCGAGGGACTGACAGAAGTTACCAAGAACGCCATCCTGAACGCCAATTACATGCGTGCCAGACTGGAGAAGGATTACAAGATTCTCTACACGGGCACGAACGGCATGTGCGCACACGAGATGATTCTTGACTGCAACGAGTTTGACCGCCACGCAGGCGTGCAAGTGGGAGACATTGCCAAACGTCTCATGGACTACGGCTTCCACGCTCCCACGGTGGCCTTCCCGGTGCACGGCACTTTGATGGTGGAACCCACCGAAAGCGAGCCGCTGAGCGAACTCGACCGCTTCTGCGATGCCATGATTGCCATCCGTCAGGAAATCCGCGACATCGAGGAGGGCAAGTATGAGCGCGACAACAACCTTATCAAGAACGCTCCGCACACCATGAATGTGGTTTGCGCTGATGAGTGGACTCGCCCGTACAGTCGTCAGCAAGCCGCTTTCCCGTTGGCCCATACCGAAAAGTACTGGCCAACTGTTGGCAAGATTGACGATGCCTTTGGTGACCGCAACTTGGTCTGCAAGCTGGATGCGTAATGCAACAATTGCTATGCTAAAAAAGAAGCAGAGAATGTTCTCTGCTTCTTTTTTTATTGACCTGAATATGAGATATCTTCCAAAGATCGGAGGTACAGCAACGGGCCGCTGTTGGAGTTGATAAGAATGCCTGTCATATTGCAACGTCCTATGGGCAACAGTTCATTGGCAAAAGAGGCACGCGCGTAGGTTCTGAGTGTGATAGTGGTGCTGTCCTCCAGCATCATATAGCGTGAACAATAGGTGGTTACGGTATCAGGACAATAAGTATCCCCGCCGCCGTTCTGCATCCGTACGCCCTCCACCCGCACCAGACAGTTGAAGTAGGTGCTGTCAATCTGGTTCCTTGAGGTGATGATGCGGGGTTCGGGTTCTGGTCCCGCTTTTCCGTCGGTGAACAGATACAGGTTTTCATCCGATTTTGGAATACCAACCATCGCATCATTGTCCAACAGGGCAATCTGTTTGTTCTTGTACTTGTGCCCGATGACCATATCTCCGCACTCTACAAATACTTTTGCACCAACAGGATAGCGTTCGTACAGTTCCGTGCTCTTCATCACAATCATAATGCCACTTGTCTCATCCTGAATGGTAAGGTATTTATAGCAGTTCTGCTCCTTGTCGGAGGAGGTGACCGTGCCGCAGATGACCGTTCCTTCTGGTATCTGGCTGTAACTCAACGAATTGTTGATTTCGTAAAGCGACAAAAGTTCCGCAATGGTCATATTCGCTTCCTTGTCAATGGTAAGAGCCGGAGGAATGTCCTCTTCCCTCTGACAAGCTGAAATGAGTATTGCGGCTATGAGTAATGTCAAATATATAGAATTGATTTTCATGTTTTTACATTAAAATGAATAATTGAGTCCGAAATTAAAAGTGGTGCCCAACGCATAGTAGTATTTATTTGGGAATGAAGTTCCGTCATGGTTCATATAGTTGAAGCGGTGTTGCTCGTTGACGGAGGTGACAAGGTTCTTGTTGTTGGTGATGTTGATTACTTTAAGGCTAAATCCAAGGGTATGTTTATTGATTTTCCACGATTTGCTGATTGAAGCATCCAAAGTAAACTGGCCTTTCAGTCGTTCTTGGCCGATGATGGCATTCAGTTGGTCGCTTCCTTCGTCGAGGTAGCCGCGAGCATCGGGCGTGTAGCGTTCGGAGTTCAAGGCGGCGTAAATCTTGTCAAAATAGTTGGCGTTGACCTTTACTTCCCAATCTTTGTGTTTGAATTTCAGTCCGGCAGTGGCAGCAATTTGCGGGGTGCCGGCCACGTGGTAGTTTTGCCAATATATGGTGTGAACCACCTCTTTACAGCCCGGCGTCAGTTCCGAGTAGCCGTTATTGGCGGTAATGGATGCCGTCGGGCGGTTGGTGTAAACAAAATCTCCCCAGTTGCCGGCCATAATAATGGTAAACATCTTGCCGATGGGGATTTCCATTCCCAACTCCACTCCGATGTTTTGTTTGTTCACACCAGTAAGCGTATAATTGACAAAACCGCCATAAAGATCATGGTAGAAGTTGTAATGCTCGGTAACATCTTGAAAATTGATGAAATAGAAGGATGCCCGCATTCGCATAAACTTGTAGTTCATTACATAGGAAAAGTCGGCAGCTAAGTCTTTTTCGCTCTTCAAATTGTTGATGAAACGGTTGCTGTAAAGTACATTGACAAAGACGTTGGCGGCCACAGGTGCGACGGTCTGCCACTGCCCGTTGATTTCGAGCGTGTTATGTTTGTCGATTTTGTAGGCGATGCCCGCCTTGGCACCGTAGTTCGGCGAGAGGAACATCTCGGAATTGCCGACGGCCTCGTTGCGGTAGGCACCGTAGCGCATGAAGCCCGTGCGCCACATTTCGCTCATCGTGCCGTTGAGGCCGATGTGGAAGCGCAGGTGCTCATACTCGCCTAATAATGTCACCCACAGGTTTTCACGGAAGATGTTGAGGGCGTAGTCGTAGCCGCACTTGTCTCCCTCCACGAGATGGGCTTCCGCATTGTCAATGTCGTAATACTGGAGCATCGGATTGGCCAGCGTGTCGGCGTATTTGTCTTTGCTGAGCCAATATTCGCCACCCAACAAGTCATTCACTCTCTTGAAGTTGCGTTGGCGATATCCTCGCACATCCAAGCCGGCATAGAGGTTGATATGGTCGGTAATCTTGGCAGTGAGGGAGGTGGCGCCGGAGACCTGCACGTGTTGCGAGATGCGGTTTTCGATGATGTACTGGGACGGGCCGCCCACTGCTGTTGACAACCGGTTGGCTTCGTAGAGATTCTCCCAGTTGATTTGCCGATAATCTTCATTTTCAGCCCATTGCTGGATAACCCACTCCTGCTGCTCGGGGTCGTCGTCAAAGTAGGATGGGAGGTAGCGGTAGTAGTCGGGTCTCGGATCGTCGGTTTTCACGAAATTGAAAGCCGTGGTGTTCTTATGCCCAAAAGAACTGCCTAATGAAGTGGTTACCTGCACTTTCTTGTCTGCAGAGTTGAAAATGTGCGAGAGCAGGAAGACGGGTTCGTAGGTGTCGCGCACGCGGGCGTTACGGCGTTTGCCTTCGTACCAACCCCAGTTGGGATTGTAATAGTGCGTGCCGGCCATCTCATACACTTCGGGCACGCAGTTGGCCTGCAGGCCTTGCAGGATGGGCGCACCAAACGCCGTGAAACTGATCGAGTGTCTGTTGTTGAACTTTTTCTCAAATCCCAAGAAATAGGAAAAACCGAGAAACGAGGTGCCTTTCACATAGTTGAGCAGCGTGCCGAAGCGTGCGGAGGCTGAGGCTGCCACGGACCACCCGTTTTTCAGTTCGCCCGATGCGTAGGTCAGCATAAAACGGTGGTTGTAGCTGCCATTGCCGATTGTGTAATTTGCACTCAATTGTTTACGGTAAGAAGAGGCGCGTATGTTGTACTCTGCCGAGCCGCCAATGTCGCCGAAGGCAAACGGGGATGCACTAAGATTCAAATAGCACTTTGTACCATTGAAAATGCGAGTAAGGCCGCTCCATTGGGTATGAGAGGCGCGTCCAAGCACCAGGTTCTCCATTTCCAACCCATTTATAGCGATGGTCTGGTAGCGTGATTCTATTCCACGATTCTTGAAGTAGGCGATGTTAAATGAGATTGCCGCATTGTTGGAGAAGACATCCTCTGCCGACTTCATCACGCCGGGGTTATAACCACCCAAGACGGCATCCTCATCATCAAGGCCTTCCGTATCAAACAGGAAATCGTCCACATCAAATGCGGACGATTGGTTGGTATCAATTTGAGTGTATGCCGTAGATATCGTACAAAAAATTAATAGTAGATAATATAGAAGTTTTTTCATACAGAATCACTTGATGTAGAATTCTTTAATCGGCTGGTACCCCAGTTCCTCCATCAGCTTGTCCCAGTTGCGGGGCAACTCGATTTTCACGGTGGCACAGCCGCCGCCGGGCATCGTCTGCATCTTGTTGCGGGCCGCATCGCCCGTGATGAGATAAGCGGTCATATTGGCCTGCATCGTGGGGATGGTGCTGATTTGTGCCGCCTCGCTGTCGTACCACGGCGGGGTGTCGGTCATGGCGGCGTGCTCGGCTTTCTTGATGTGGGCGCTGTACTCCTTCAACGTGTGCTCTCCTCCGTCTTTCTCGCTGCCCGGGTTGGCATAGTAGTTGGCAAAGGCTCGCTCCTTGGAGGGTCGTCGGGCAACACTTACCAAAGTTCTATCCAGCGATTCTGTGCTTCTGTACTTTTGGGCAAGGGTAGCGGCCACAGGCTCGGTCATCAGGATGGTGCGGTTGGTGAATTGGCGTCCGCTGCCGAGGGCGAACTGGCAACGCTCGGTGATGTCCCACGCCAGCAGCTGCATCACCTTCTCGGCGTTGGTGGTGGAGGGTGCCATGTTGTTACCCCATAGCAATGTGGAGCTGGCTGTGATGGTGTTGTCGTTCATGTTGTAGCCCTGCTGTACGTGATAGGGATTCCAACCCACGCGCTGGCAAGCGGCGTCGTCTTCCACGAGACACCAGGAAATCGGATAGCCGAAAGTGCCCATACGGTCCTGCTTCACGTAGTAGCCGGCGAGGTTCATCATCGCAAGGTTCATGAAACGTCCGATGGCGACGTTGCCCTCCTCGTTAATTTGACCTTGTCCGCTGTCGATGCCCAACTGACGGGCCACGGGGCCATTGAGCCAGCAAAAGGGAATCCACGCGTGTGTGCTGGCGAGCGTGCGACGAAAGTTGCCGTCGCCCATCGCCTTGGTGAGCGCGATCAGGATGGGCATATACTCCGGTTTGCAACCGGACATCACCGCATTGACGGCCACGTGCCATGTGGTGGTGCTGCGATGCGCGGGTGGCAGCGTGGCAATCACTTCGTCCCAAGCATAGTCGGTATATTTGAGGTACTCGCTTACCTTTTCAAACGTTGGGGGAATGAAGGGGAGACCGTCGCTCCAGTTGTTCTCTTTAAAATAGGCATTCACCTCGTCGAGGGTGCCGTAAAAGGCGTCGTCGCGAATATCGCCATGGTTGCGGTTGGCACTTCGGTCAAGCTCTTCTTGCGTGATGGTTTTGGTGAGGGCTTCCACAATCTGCGGCCATAAAACCTCGCGGGTGTTTTTAATCAGCTCCTCGTTGGTGTGGGTGGCGAAAGCGCCGGGATAAACGGCTACGCGCATCACCGGGACACCATTGTTGTACGCTGTATAGTAGGCTTGGTCGGCAAAGCCGGGACCGGCGATAATCACCGACGGAATTCCAATGTACTCGGCGGTGAGGCAAGAACCGGTCTCCTTCGGAGTGCAGAGTCCGCAGCCGCCGTTGCCGGCAATGACGGCATCCACGTGCATCGATTTCAACTTAGATTCAAATTCTTCCTTGCGTTTGCGAGTGACACCGGGTGCAGGGAATGGCCCCGCTTCACCAATTTCGTCTAATAAGATGACCTTAGCCGTGGGGTAGTTCTTCAAAATCAAGCGTTTCAATTCCGGATGGGTGACGTGCGTCATAAAACTTTCGCCCACAATGGCAATGGTTTTTCCATCCAAAGTTTCCAATCGGGGTGCCTGCTGAATCATTTTCACGGAGCTGCGTCCTACAGGCGATACTACGGCATAGTTTCCACCGCTTTTACTTTGGGCGGTGTCAAAACCTGCCTCTATTTTGCAGGTCTCATCGCATATAATACGTTGTGCGTTTAAATTCAGGAAGCAACTGATAATCAGATAAGTAAACAGGATTCGAATTTTCATTGTTTACCTCCTGTCTCTTTACGTGCTTTTGCTAACCGGCGCACCATCATGCGGTCCAGTTCAAAAACCCTCTGTACTTGTTTGGGCGTGAGAAATTCCGAGTATTTTTTGTAATACTTTTCTCGAATGGCCAGAATTTTCTCACTGCGTTCAAAACGGGATTTGAGAATACGATCCACCTCCTCATCGGTCATGCTGTCTGTGACTTCCGGAATGCGCGGACCAAGAGCCCAAATCTCTTTCTGATAGGCACAATAAGTCTGAATGAACTGTTTGGTGACCGCATCATTAAAGGCCAACGACGCATCCTGAGCAATATGTCGGGCTTGTGCTTCGGCCAATTGCTCGCGGGTCATCTTTTGCTTGTCGTTGTTTTGTGCCGTGACGGATGTTCCACCAATCAGCAATGCACCGATTAACAGAATGATAATATGTAATCTTTTCATTATTTTATGTTTTAATAAATAAAAGCGTCATCTTCATACACATCCAGCAGAAAAGCTTGGTCCTCAGCGCTCAGATGGTTGAAAGCCAGTTCCACACGCTCAAAACTGCCCTCTGCGACCCCTTTCTTGGGAAAAACGGTCTGCAAAACAACCACTAACAACGCAATGGCGGCTACAGCCGCCGCCACACTGAACAGGATTTTACGACGGTTGGACTTGATGGGCATGACCTTTATAGGAGACTTTTGGGATTCCACAGAGGAGATGATGGTATCCTCCATGTCTTTAAAAAAGTTGTCCGGCACCGTGTACGGCATTCTTCTGTTAAAATTTTCTAAATCAAAAGGTTGTTCCATCTCTAATCGTGATTTTTCATGTATTCTACTATTTTTTCTTTGGCAAAATGGTAATTTGCCTTCACATTGGCTGCCGTTGAATCCGTAATGGTAGCAATTTCCTCGTATGACAGTTCGTCGAAATAGCGGAAATTGAAGGCCAATTGTTGTTTGACCGGCAGTGTGAGTACGGCTTGTTGCAATTTCACAGCCAACTTATCACCATAATCCACATGTTCGTCTGCTTTTAGATTAAATAGTTCGGCGGAAGCCTCATCGTCAAGTGAGAGCATGATTTTTCCTTGTTGGTGACCCAACAAGCGGAGTGCCTCATGGGTGGCGATGCGAAAAATCCAAGGTTTTAAAGCGTATTCTGGCTTGTACTGGTCAAATGCGCGAAACACCCGCATAAAAGTTTCTTGAGTCGCATCTTGCGCATCGTCATGCGCCACCACCAAACGGCGAATATGCCAATACACGAGCTGCATGTAGGAGGACATGAGCAACCGGAATCCCTTCTCAGGATTCTCCTGCATGGTAGTCACGATTTCTTTGTCGGTGGGCATGATTTTTATGCTGGTGAACAATAATCTATACCCTGCAAAGATATAAAAGTAAAAACATGTAGTGTCCCAAAGTATGTTTTTTTCAAAATGTCAATTTTTTTAGTATTTTTGCAACCGAAAAATAGTTGCATTTGATACGGCCAAAACCATGAGCAAAAAAGAAAAATTAATAAAACGTCTTCTTAACCTTCCAAAAGATTATAGGTTTGAAGAGTTAGAGTCATTATTAAGGTTGCTTGGATTTGAACAATCAAACAAAGGACGGACATCAGGATCGCGTGTTCTGTTCTACCAAAAGGATGGTAACGCTAAAATATTGATACATAAACCACATCCTTCGCCAAATCTAAAGGTGACAGTCTTAAAAGAAATTGCTGAGTACTTGATGGATAATAAATTTATATGATATGGAAACTTTAAAATACAAAGGTTTTATTGGTAGCATTAATGTAGACATGGAGGATTATACCCTTCATGGAAAAGTTCTAGGTCTCGAAAAGGGTACTCTTATCCTTTATGAAGGAAAAGACTTGTTAGAATTGAAACAGGATTTTGAAGGGGCTGTTGATGATTATATAGAATATTGCAAAACCAACAACCTCCCTCTGCATAAGTCCTATAGTGGTACTTTCAATGTACGGATTAGTCCTGAATTGCACGCTAAAATCGCAATGTCCGCACATTCTTTAGGAATATCGCTTAATGCATACATTCAAAAAGTGCTGACAACTACTATACTCTAACAATATACTATCGTTTTATCACCACTTTCTTCACTGTGCCATTGCCTTCCTTGACAAAATATACTCCATCGGGCAGATTTTGCAAATCCAATTGTGACGTGCCCGGCTGTAGTTCGTGCTGTGATACCACACATCCCTACGCATCTATCACCGAGATGGCCGTGGCATTTTCCTCTTCGATGGAAACAAGCCCATTCGTGGAATTCGGCCACAATTTCAACGGTTTCCTTTCAGGGTTGTCAATACCGGAATAGTCGTCCGTTCCCTTGAAAAAATCCGCTTTTTTATTGGACAGGAAAGAGTTGGTTAAATAGATTTTATTCTATTGGTTCCGAATTGGTTTCTTTCTTCAATTCGTCCTCTTTCTTGTACTTGAAAGCGAAGATGAAGGTGAAGGCTACCACAAAAGCGTAAGCGGCAAAGATTCCCCATACTGCGGTCCAATTACCTGTCAGGAAATGTCTGATCCCGGTTTCGGTCATTACCGGTTGCCAAGAGCAGAATTGATTGACCACCGCTTGGGCGGCCAGTGTGCCGACAGTTGCCCCAATGCCGTTGGTCATCAGCATAAACAAACCTTGTGCGGAAGAACGGATGGAAATATCGGTCTCTTTGTCCACAAACAGTGATCCGCTGATGTTGAAGAAGTCGAATGCCACGCCATATACAATCATGGAGAGTATGAACAGCCAAACGCCGCTGCCTGGGTTACCAACGCCAAACAGTCCGAATCGCAGGACCCATGCGAACATGGCAATTAACATCACACGCTTGATGCCGAATCTCTTCAAACAGAACGGGATGAGCAGAATACACAGCGTTTCAGAAATCTGAGACAGCGACACTAACATGTTCGCATGTTTTACGCCAAAGGTATTGGCATATTCCGGGTTGGCGCCGAAACTTGAGATGAATGGGTTGGCGAAACCATTGGTGATTTGCAAAGATACGCCCAACAACATGGAGAAGATGAAGAAAATAGCCATCTTTTTATCTTTGAAAAGAGAGAAAGCCTTCAAACCGAGGGCTTCGATCATGGATTTATGCTCTTTATTTTTGACAATCGGGCAGTTGGGCAGGGTGAAGGCATACGTGGCCAGCACCAAACCGATGGTTCCGCTGAAGATGAACTGGCGGGCGCTTTCCTGAAGACCAAGGAGGTCAACGGCCCACATGGAGATGATGAAGCCGATGGTGCCGAACACGCGGATGGGCGGAAATGCTTTCACCGTGTCCAATCCGGCCTTGTCCAGTGCGTTGTATGCTACAGCATTGGACAGTGCCAAAGTGGGCATATAGAAAGCCACACCGAGCGTGTAGAGGGCGAATAGCGGACCGAATTGCACGTTCATCCCTGCGGAAAGGCCGTACAAGCCGGCACAAATCATGGCGGCACCGGAAATGCCGTGACTGATGCCTAACATTTTTTGCGCCGGAATCCAGCGGTCGGCCACAATACCCAGCAACGCGGGCATGAAAATGGAAACTATACCCTGAATAGAGTAGAACAAGCCGATATGGTCTCCCAATCCATGAGGACCCAAGTAGCGTCCCATGCAAGTAAGGTAGGCTCCCCAGATGGCAAACTGGAGGAGATTCATCGTGATCAGTTGGATTTTCAGTTTAGACTGTTGCATAGTTTGTGTTTATTTAACTTTGAAATCGAATAATTTATCTCCCTCCAGAAAACCTTCCAGATGGTCGTTGATGTGCACAGGACCTACACCCACAGGTGTGCCCGTGAAGATGATGTCGCCAGTTCGCAGTGTGATGAATTTGGAAACGTGTGCAATGATCTGGTCGATGGTGAAAAGCATGTCTCCACTGTTGCCCTCCTGCACTTTTTCACCATTCAGTAGCAGATGGAAGTTGAGGTTTTGCACGTCGGGCAGTATGCTTTTAGGCACGAACTTGCCTACCACGGCAGATCCGTCGAAGGCTTTGGCTTTCTCCCAAGGATCTCCATGGTCAATGCAGTGTTCTTGCACGTCGCGAGCAGTGAAGTCCACGCCAAGACCAATCTCCTCGTAGTACAAATGCGCGAATTTTTCCGCGATACATTTGCCTAATCGGTTGATTTTTACAATTATTTCAGTCTCATAATCCACCCGTTCTGAGAAATCCGGCAGGAAAAACGGGCGGTTGCATCGGGTGATGGCACTGTCAGGCTTCAGGAAAAACACGGGCTCTTTCGGGGTCTCGTGCTGTAACTCCTGAATGTGTTTGGCGTAGTTCCGTCCGATGCAGATGCATTTCATGTGTTAGAAGAAGTTGATGTTCAAGACAATCTCCAAATAACCCAATTTGGCATTCTGGTCCTCGTGTGTGAAATTGTTTTGAGCGTTGCCCTTGCCTTTGAAGTAGTTGGTCAGGGAGTGCACGTAGTTGAGCGTGATGCCTGCTCTGCAGTCGCGGGAGATGGAGTACTCCATGCCCACTCCGCCATAGACACTTTCCTTCATTAAAGCCACCTCGTCAGATTTTACCCGTTGGCGGCTCCAATATTCCGGTTCGTTGGTCTGCCAGTTCTTAAATGTGTAAGTGTCAGCGTTGAAGGCACTCAAACGAAAACTGTTGTACAGGCCAAAGTTGCCCACGATGAAGAAGTTGTTTATGGAATTGGTCTTCAAAGTGATGCCCAATGGGATGGTGAGGTAGTTGGCCTGATAATTCCTTTGGACTTCGGTGGTGTTCAAGATGAAATTCTGCTCAGAAATGTGGACCAGAATGTTGTCAATAAATTTCAGTTTTCCGCCAAGTTGCTCGTAGTAAACGCCAGAAGAGACGTAGAAATTCTTTTTTTTGGTCAGATTGACATTGAGGCCTACACCGTATCTCATGCCGACGGAGATGCCGTTCCGTTCCATACCGGTAGAGGCGGGAAACATCCAGTCGATGGTTGGGGCGAAGACAAGCCCGAAATTGATTCTGTGTCCAATCCCATTGTCTTTGATGACCTTGGGCGTATCTTTAGGCCTGGGTCTCTGACCGACGGATGTGTTTACTTGCGCAAGGGATAGGGATATTCCCAGGATGCTGATTGCGAAGAGAACAAGAATTTTTTTCATAATACGATGATTTTAGAAAAGTTCTGGTTGGGATGATGAGAATTTGCTTTTGCCGAGGTGCTCGTAAGCCAGCGGGGTGGCTTCGCGTCCGCGTGGCGTGCGCATGAGGTATCCTTCCTGTATGAGAAACGGCTCATAGACTTCTTCTATAGTGCCGGCGTCTTCACTAACGGCGGTAGCCACTGTGCTCAGGCCCACCGGGCCGCCTTTGAACTTGTCGATGATGGTGCTCAGGATGCGGTTGTCCATCTCGTCCAGGCCGTGCTTGTCCACGTTGAGTGCGGACAGGGCCACTTGCGTGATGGGCAGGGTGATGGTGCCGTCGCCTTTGATTTGTGCAAAGTCACGCACACGCCGCAGGAGCAGGTTTGCGATACGGGGTGTGCCGCGACTGCGTCCGGCAATCTCCAGGGCAGCCTCGTCGTGAATGGGAATGTCCAGGATGGCAGCGGAACGCTGGATGATATGGCACAGCGTTTCGGCATCGTAGTATTGCAAGCGCAGGTTGATGCCGAATCGCGAGCGCAGGGGAGCCGTAAGCAAACCCGACCGCGTGGTGGCACCCACCAGCGTGAAGGGATTCAGCGAGATTTGCACGCTGCGCGCACTCGGACCGCTGTCAATCATGATGTCGATTTTATAGTCCTCCATAGCGGAGTACAAGTACTCTTCCACCACGGGCGAGAGTCGGTGAATCTCATCGATGAAAAGCACGTCGTGTGGTTCGAGGTTGGTGAGCAGGCCCGCCAGGTCGCCGGGCTTGTCGATGACCGGACCGGAGGTGCAGCGCACATTGACGCCCATCTCATTGCCGATGATGTGCGACAAGGTGGTTTTGCCCAATCCTGGAGGCCCGTGCAACAATACGTGGTCCAGCGCCTCGCCACGCGCCTTGGCTGCGTGCACGAACACCATGATGTTCTCAATCACCTGCTTCTGACCCTGGAAATCCTGAAAAACAGCGGGCCGGATGGCTCTCTCGAACTCTTTGTCGGCTGACGACAGCCGGGTGGCGGTCGGATCTAAATTTTCGTTCATCGTTACTTGCTTTGCTTTTCATCTAAACGGTTCAATCCCTTGATGGCAGGCTCGAAGTTGGTTTTCAACTTCAATGCTTGCTCATAATCCTTCCTGGCCTTGTCGTACTGCCCCAGATACTCGTACGCCACGCCACGGTTGCAGACGGTGTATACAAAATCCGGCTTGGCTTGTATGGCTTGCGTGAACAGTTTGACGGCATCCTCATATCTGTTGAACGGTTCATCCAGATACATGTAACCCAGATTGTTCAGCGAGGGCACGTGCTGAGGCTCCAACTGGATGGCGGTCTTGTACTCCTGCTCCGCCTCTGTGTACTGTTCCAGGTCTTGGTACAGTTTGCCGAGGTTGTAATGAATCTCCACATTGTTGGGATCTACGTTCAGGGCGTTTTGGTAGTAGGAGGCGGCAATGGGATTGAGGGTCTTCTGATAGAAATTGCCGAGTTCGAGATAGGCCTTCACCTCTTTGGGGTCTTGGTCTATGACCAATTGCAGCATTCGCAGATAGGCAGTTGTGTCCTGCATGTCCTTGTACATGAATGCCTTGATAAGATAAGCCTTCGGGTTGTGTTTCTGCAATTTGATAGCCTCGTCCAGCGTCTTGTCGCACTGGGTGAGCATACTCTGTAGATAATACAGCTCTGCCAATTTGAGTCGGGCCTCGTTGTTTTTCGGCTCTTTCTGGATGGCTTTTTCCAGCATCTCCTCAGCCAAGTCTGTCTCCACTTGTGCAAAATACAGGTCTGACAGCATGATATAATACTTGCTGCTGTCGGGTTGCAGTTGGATGGCGGTCTGCATGTCAGCGATACCCTTGTCCACATCTTTGTGATGGTAGTAATAGTCAGCGCGCTGGTAGTACAACTCGGCATTCTTGGGGTGCTTGTCTATCTCTTTGCACAGAGTGGCCAGTTCCTTCGGCAGACCTGCATATTTCTTGTTGTCTTGGCAGCCGCAAAAGGTGACGAGCGCACATAATAATAGAAGGACTATGCGATTTTTCATAAAACGGTTTAATGTTGGTTGTTTTTGATGGCCTCGCGGATTTTGGCTTCCAGTTCGTCGGAAAGTTCGGGGTTGTCGGCCAGAACCTGTTTCACGCCCTCGCGGCCCTGTGCCAGCTTCGTTTCGCCGTAGGAGAACCAGGAGCCGGCTTTCTTGATGATACCGTATTCTACACCTAAGTCGATGATTTCGCCACGTTTGGAGATGCCCTCGCCGAACATGATGTCGAACTCGGCCGTGCGGAATGGAGGCGCCACTTTGTTCTTGACGATTTTCACTTTCACGTGGTTGCCGACGGAGGTGTCGCCGTCTTTGATTTGGGCCTGGCGGCGGATGTCCAAGCGCACGGATGCGTAGAATTTCAAAGCGTTGCCGCCTGTGGTGGTCTCTGGGTTGCCGAACATGATGCCGATTTTCTCACGCAATTGGTTGATGAAGATGCAGCAGCAACCGGTCTTGTTGATGGTGGCCGTCAGCTTGCGCAGAGCCTGTGACATCAGTCGGGCCTGCAGGCCTACTTTGGAGTCGCCCATGTCACCCTCAATCTCGCTCTTCGGGGTCAAGGCGGCCACGGAGTCGATGACAATGATGTCGATGGCACCCGAGCGGATGAGGTTGTCGGCGATTTCCAGGGCTTGCTCGCCGTTGTCGGGTTGCGAAATCAGCAGGTCGGAAGTGTTCACGCCCAGTTTTTCAGCATAGAAGCGGTCGAAGGCGTGCTCCGCGTCGATGAAGGCGGCGATGCCACCGTTGCGCTGCGCCTCCGCGATGGCGTGGATGGCCAAAGTGGTCTTACCGGAAGACTCGGGTCCGTAAATTT